>Ga0335069_10000222_pt1 | contig 98971 bp, 87 predicted proteins | sample Lox_Sample_11_FD_206714 | JGI IMG/M metagenome (GOLD analysis project Ga0335069, IMG submission 206714) | Soil microbial communities from Loxahatchee National Wildlife Refuge, Florida, United States - Lox_Sample_1.1 | ecosystem: Environmental > Terrestrial > Soil > Wetlands | place: USA... | reverse complement strand
AAGCCGCCGAATGGAACGGAGCGTTTTCCGCTTTCCGCGCGCTGCGCCATCGTAACTTTCGCCTGTTCTTCACCGGCCAGTTGGTTTCGCTCATCGGCACGTGGATGCAGTCCGTGGCGCAGGCGTGGCTGGTCCTGAAGCTAAGCAACTCCGCCTTCATGCTCGGTGTGGTTACCTTCGCCGGATTCATGCCGATCGTGCTCGTGTCGCTGTTCGCCGGAGTGGTGATCGATCACGTCGATCGGCGCCGCCTGATCATCGTCGCACAGGCGCTGATGATGCTAAGCGCGTTCGCATTGGCGGCGCTGACGTGGCTGGGCGTCGTGCGCGTCGAGCACGTAATAATCCTGGCGGCGATCAATGGCTTCGTCAGCGCATTCGACATGCCCGGGCGGCAGGCATTCGTGGTCGAGATGGTCGGGAAGGAGGACCTGCCCAACGCGATCGCGATGAACTCGATGATCTTCAATGGCGCGCGGATGGTGGGACCGGCTATCGCGGGGCTGCTGGTCGCGTCGATTGGCGTCGCCGGATGCTTTTTCTTAAACGGCGCAAGCTTTCTCGCCGTCATCTGGAGCCTGCTCCTGATGGACGTACCGCGCCGCCCGCGAACCGAAATCGGCCGGGCAATCATCCGGCATATTCGCGATGGCCTCAGCTATGTCGGCGGTCATCCCCCTACCCTGTGGCTGATGTTGGTGGTCGCGATAAACAGCGGAATTGCGCTCCAATATTCCGTTCTGATCCCCGTTTTCGCGCGCGACTTGCTGCACTCCGGCGCCAGCGGATTTGGATTCTTGATGGCGGCGCAAGGACTGGGCGCGGTCGCGGGCGCGATCGTCATGAATTCGCGGGAAAGCGCGCCGCGGGCGCTGCGACAGAATCTGGTGTTTGGAATCTTCTGCACGGCGGTGGCGATCGCAACATTCGGTTTGTCACAGTGGATGATCTTGTCGATCGTGGCACAGTTGCTAATCGGTGTGGGCTTGATGAACCATATGGTGACGACCAACACGATGCTGCAACTGTTCGTGAGCGATGAACTGCGCGGGCGAGTGATGAGCATTTATACGCTGTCGTTTATAGGCGCGGCGCCGCTGGGCAGCCTCGCCGTCGGCTATGTCGGCGAGAACTTAAGCGCCCGGGTCGCGGTGCTCGGATGCGCCGCATTTTCCCTAGCGTGCGGCTTGCTGTTGCTCACCAAACTGGGGATGATCGCCCAGGCACAGGGAACGATCCAAGCGCCTGCAGCCTGATTGTATCGTCGCCTGTTCCGCCGAAGCGTAAGACATCGAGTGCGAAAGTCACTTAAGCTGGCCCTGCTTGTCTTTCTCTGGACCGCGCTGTTTTGCCAAGCGTGCTTTAGCCCCCGGTCGGGCCGAGTCACGATAGTAAACTCTTCCAGCCAAGAAGTTGTAGGTGGCCGACTGACCGTATGCCGTCAACAATACGCCGTCGGGCCAATCAAGTCTGGGGCAAGTCAGATGGTCACGTTCCGAATCGGCGCAGATTCTGATTACAATTTGACCGTAAGACTTTCTTCCGGAAAGCAATTGAGCCGAGTGACCGGCTATATCACGAGTGGCGTCGAGTACGACGACAAGTTGGTAATCACGGATACTGGAATCGGTATGATACAAGGTCGAGACCGGATGGTTGGCGATTAAGCTCGGGTGAGCGAAATCCGGCAGATGGCCGCATTTATCCTGGCCTACAGCGGCAGAGCGGTGCTACGCGGCGACGACTACGGACACCTCGCCCTGATCCTTAGCGTGTCGGGCGCAAAGTGATTTGCACGTCCTGTCCAAGGGCGGTCAGAAAATCCATTAGGCGCTCGACAGAGAAGGTGCCGGAGCGGTTGCGCATCAGGGCGGACACATGCGGTTGCTTGATGCCGAGAATTTTTCCGGCTTCGGCCCGGGTCAGGCCACGCGCCTTGACGAGGCGGTAAATTTGCAGCGTCAGCCGCGCCTTCAGAAGTTCCTGCTCGGGGTTTGGAAGGCCGAGGTCGGCGAAGACGTTCCCGCTGCTGGTTTCCATGCGGATGGTCCTTTTATTTTTGGCTCTCATGCTAATTCCGCTATACAAATATTCGTTTATTTGTATCGTCGCTTGTCAAGACAGCCCTGCCGGGCGATTTGACCGTGGCCCGCGAACCCTCTATTTGTTCTAGACCCGCTTTGAAAAAAAGCGGAAATCAAAATGCTCAGATTTCAAGATATCGATCTCGACCGGATGACAGATGCTGTTCTCGCCGGCGAGGAAATCAGCCGCGAAGAGGCATCTGCAATTTTGAATTGCCCCGATGAACGCCTTGGCGATCTGCTCGCGGCAACCCGAAAGATACGCGAGGCGGCATTCGGCAGGCGGGTGAAGATTTGCATGCTGCGCAACGCCCAAAGCGGCATCTGCCCCGAAGATTGCGGCTATTGCTCGCAGTCGAAAATCTCGAAGGCCGATATCCCCGTGTACAAACTCCAAAGCGTCGCGCAATTGGCGGAGGGCGCACGCATCGCGGTCGATAGCGGAGCGCGCCGCTACTGCACGGTGTGCAGCATGCGCGGTCCGGCGGCACCCGATATCGAACACCTTGGCGAGGCGTGCGAACGAATCGCGGCGGAATTTCCCAACCTCGAATTGTGCCTGTCGATCGGCCTGATGGAACGCGATCAGACCGACACGCTCAAGCGTGCTGGCGCGGGATGGATTAACCACAATCTCAATACCAGCCGCCGGTTTTATCCGAAGATTTGCACGACTCACACGTATGATGACCGGCTGCGTACGATTGAAAATGTGCGCGCGTCGGGTTTGTCCACGTGCTCGGGCGGAATTATAGGAATGGGCGAGACCGACGATGACATCATCGAACTTGCCTATTCGACACGGCGGCTGGCGATCGATTCAGTGCCGGTCAATTTCCTTCATCCAATTAAGGGAACGCCATTGGCCGGCAACCGGGAACTCACACCTGAAAAATGCCTTAAGGCCGCCTGCCTGTTTCGATTCTTAAATCCCCGCAGTGAGGTGCGTGCGGCCGGTGGCCGCGAGCTAAATTTGGGAGATCGCCAGGGCGACCTTTTTAACGCAGTAAATTCGATTTTCGTAAACGGCTATTTGACGACCGCGGGATGGGACTGGGCGCGCACGCGCGAATTAATCGAGCGCGCCGGCTTCGAACCGGAAATCGCCTGAACCGGGCTAAGGAGATGACATGGGAAACAAAGCTTACAAGATTATTGAAGTGGTCGGCGTGTCCGACGACAGCATCCAGCAGGCCGTGCGCAATGCAATCGACAAGGCGCGCAAGACGATTCGCAACATCGACTGGTTCGAAGTGAACGGCGTCCGTGGCAGCGTCTCCAAAAAGGGCGACATCGAGTTTCAAGCCGAAGTGCGAATCGGATTCCGCCTGGAAGGCGGCGCAGACGACTAAAGATATTGGCCATCCGGCCTTGGCCTGTCTGGATTCGGGCCGATATGATCGATGCATCGCCGCGGAGGCGCGTCTGAATCATGAAAAAATGCCCGCGCTGCAATAAGAGCTATCCCGATACTGAAACTTTCTGCGAGGCCGACGGCACCGCGCTGGTGAAAGGCGGCCCTGCGTTTACACAGGGACAAGGCGGCAAGGCGCAGGCCGATCCCGGCGCCGGCGGGATCGAATGCCCCGTGTGTGGCGGCATCGCACAGCCCGGCGAACTGATTTGCAACTATTGTGGGGCGCGGCTTGCCGATGAAGGGCCGGCCGCGCAGACTGCCGCGCCTGCCAAGACAGCGCCGTCGCCGCGCACGGCAGTCAGTCCGCGTAGCGGCCCAATATTTTCAGATCGGCTCACAGGAAAGGTGGGCCCGGACGGAAGCTACGAAGACGCTTCGGATCGAAGCGCGCTCCCGGTAGCCGGTTACATCCTTGCCGCGCTGATCGCACTCGGCGGCGGCGCTTGGCTGGCGCTTCACTTGGGATCGAAGCCGGCTGAAGGGCCAAGGGCGGAGGCCTCGCCGGTGGCGGCGATCGCCGCGGCGTCGCCAGTGGCATCGCCGATTCCGTCCGTTGCGCCCTCGCCAGTGCCGATGGTTTCGCTAGCGGCAAAGATTTTCGTGCAGACCACCGGCGATTCCGCCAGCCAGCCCGAACGCAACCAGGACGCGGCGCATAAAGCGTTCGAGGCCAACAAGAACACCCTGCTTAACACCTACATCTACGCACTTTCGGCCGACAGCACGCTGGCAGACGCGATGGTGGTGCGGATCCGGGTCCTTCCCGACGGCACGGTCAGCGAAGCGGCGGTTCGCACCTCGACCAACCCGAATCCCAGCCTGGATGCGGAAGTCGTAAAGGATTTCTCCGCGTGGAACTTTCCGCGAATCGCAAATGGCACCGCGGATATGGATTTTCCGGTGATTTTCTCCACCACCCCGGTGACCGCGGACGCGCTAGAATCGCAACTTCTTACCAAGCTGTCCGGTCTGGGCCCAACTGAGCCGCCGGAGTATGCCAGCGCGGCGCCCTCGCCCGCGGCACCCACGGCGGTCGAAACACCACCGCCCGCTGCGAGCGCGGAGCCGCCTCCGCGTAAACGCAAAATTGCGCGTACGGCGCCGACTCCGACATTGCAACAGCGCGTGAAGGAAGCACTGCACAGCAACCCAAAGCTCCGGCGCGTCGACTGCTATACCAGCGGAAGCACCGTCACGATCTTCGGCAAGGTGTTTGACGCCAATACCAAAATACTGGCCGAGCGTGTCGTAGGACGGGTGCCGGGAGTCGGCAACGTCGTCGATTCACTGACCACCGATGAAGGCGATTGGGCGCGCCGGCAGAACCAGATTGCGGCTCAGCTGGCCGGAGCGGGGCTGACCGGAGTCACGATCAAGGTGATCGGCCACGACGCTTTTCTGGGCGGCACGGTCAAAACCGATCTCCAGAAGCAGCAGGCGGTAACAATCACGGAAAGTGCGGCCCCGGTCACGGTCCGGACCAATTTGATTACGGTTCTGCCCGGAAGTGTATTCGGATTTTGACCCGGCGGCCGACCGAAATCCGGCCCCGAGGCCAACCTAACGCGCGTTAAGCCGATAAATCGAAAAATTAGAGTGCGTGCGGCTATTGACAACTTTTCAGATCAAGGCTTATATGGCGCAAAGAGTGCGGCTGGAGCCGCCCCCACCATCAGGAGGAATGCAGTTTTATGGCAGAGATACCCGCCGGAATTACGTGCAAGCAAATCTTTGAATTGATGCCGACGCGCTTCAACAAAGATGCGGCGAAGGGCTTAAACGCGGTCTATCAGTTCGACCTGTCAGGCGACGGCGGCGGCAAGTGGGCCGTCTCGATTGCCAACGAACAGTGCACGGTGAAGGAAGGCGCCGCCGCCAGCCCGAACATCACCATTTCGATGAGCGCGCAGGATTACATGGACATGATTGCTGGCAAGCTAAATGGCCAGGTCGCGTTCATGAGCGGCAAGCTGCGCATTGCCGGCGACATGGGTCTTGCGTTGCGCATGCAGAGCCTGTTCCAAGCCCCGTAATCGCTTGTAACGACGATGTTCGACGCCGCCGGGCCTTGAACCAAGGCCCGGCGGCATTAACTCCGCCGCTAAGCTCCCCGCACCAAGAAAAATCAAGCGCAAGCGCGCAAAAAAGATTGTGGTTTGGTACGCATCGCAGAGGTAGAATTACCCGTACATTAACGGCCTTCGGCCGCCGCAATCCCGGCGCTCAGCCGCGATTATGCGAAATCAATTTTGAAACATAGCAGTGTAGACTTCGTCTCAATTGGAGGCAGGAGGACAAACCCACGTCACAGGATGAAAGAATGAGTACCGGCGAGCCGCAAGGCAGTCCAAACAATCCGGGACCGGAAACCAACGGACCAGGTCCGGAATCCGACTCGGTCGCATCGAAACTGTCCAAGGAGCTCAGCAACTGGCGGCGCAAGCGAACGTCGCCGCGCCCCGGACGTCATGACGGACCCGCGCAGACGTTTCAGTCCGAGCCGGCCCGCACGATCAAGGTTCGCGGTCATGAGACGCTGGTCGTCCGCAAGCCGAAGCTGACCTCCAAGCCATCGACCGATCAAAGCCACACACCGTCAAATCACTAAATCAGCGTCCGCAGACCGGGCGTGGTGTGGGGCGGGAGGTCAGGAGCGGAAGACCTCGACCGGAAGTTGCCGGGATGCCTGGCGGGCGGGATATACCGTCGCCAAAAGGCACAGCAGAATCGACGCGATCGCTACCAGCACGAAATTCGACGGCTCAACCGAGATCGGCAGCGCCGAGATTCCGTAGATCTCCTTCGGAATGTGGATGAATCGGTAGCGCGACAGCGCGAAGCATCCAATTGCGCCGATCGCGAGTCCGGCCGCGGTGCCGGCGGCGCCCACGACTAATCCCTTCAGCACGAAGATCAGCCGGATGCCGCGGCGCGTTGCCCCCATCGCCATCAGCACCGCGATGTCTTTGCGCTTTTCCATCACGACCATGATCAGCGTTGCCACCAGATTGAAAGCAGCCACTCCGATCAAAAGCGTCAGCACCAGCGCATAGACGCGCCTGAGCAACTCAAAACCTTCGGCAGCTGACTGGTTGTATTCGATCCAATTACGCACACGATACGGACTGCCAAGCAGGCTGCGAAGTGCAACGGTGACCGCATCGGTCTGGTCGAGGTTCGTCAGGTGCGCATCGACTCCGTCGGCCCGGCCGATCCTCCCAAAAAAATCTTGCGCATGCGCAAGGTCCATGAAGACCATCGTGGTGTCGAGAAAGTTCATTCCCGAATCGAAGAGTGCGCCCACTGTGAAATCGCCGGTCTTGGTGGACAGCGATCCATCAGGCATCACAACCGGCGCAACCAGGCGGATCGGGTCTCCGGGTTTCACCTTGAGCTTGTGTGCGAGGCCGGTCCCAATCGCCAAACCGGAAGATGGCGCGCCGCCTGAACTGGCGCTCGGATAACTGCCTGCAAGATTGTCCAAGGTGCCATCGGTAATGTACCGGCTCCATTGATCGCGCACGACGCGATTACCGGACTCCACTCCGCGCACAGCCACTCCGCCGACGCCGCGGCCCGAACTCAGCATCCCCTGGCCGATGAGGTACGCATCAGAGCCGCTGACCCCGGATGTCTTATTTACTTTGGCTTCGACCGCGGCGTAATCGGCAATCGAACCGGTGTCGCTCAGGATTTGCACCTGCGGACTAAGGCTCAGCACCCGCTGCTTGAGGCTTTCCTCAAACCCACCCATCACCGACAGCGTGATCGTGAGCGCCGCCACGCCGATGGTCACGCCTACGGCGGTAAAGATCGTGGTAATCGAAACGAAAGCTTCTTTGCGGCGCGCGCGCAGATATCGGAGCGCAATTGTGAGTTCGTATCGCAAACGCAATTTTCACAGGCCAAAGCCTGCGCCACTACCAAAAGATCAGAATATCACGCCGTCTTTCTTGAGCTGCTCGATCTCATCGGGACCCATACCAAGCATTTTCCCGAAGACTTCATCATTATGCTGCCCTAACAGCGGTGCGGGCATACGTAATTCTCCAGGCGTGCGGCTCATGCGATGCTCCAGCCCTTCGTAGGGCGACGGCCCCATCTCCGGATGATCGAGCCAGTGCCAGAAGTCAAAGGCCTCCAAGTTTTCGTCATGATGGATGTCGATACAATTCTCGACCGGATAAGCGGCGACACCTGCCGCTTGTAGCTTGGCGGTAAGCTCGTGTGCGTTATGCTTTCGCACGAGCGAGCCGACGAATTCATCCAGGGCGGCCGCGTGCTCGATTCTGCCCTCCAGCGAATCGAATCGGGATTCGGTGGTGTGCGCGTCGAGCACTTGCAGCATCGCGTGCCACTGCTCATCGTTTGCCACCGCGATCGCAATCCAGCGTTCGGCATCGTCCTCGTCGGCGCATCGATAGGCACCGTGCGGCGCATATCGATCCGACCCGTTTGCGCGCGGCCCAAGCACTCGCCCGGTGGCGCGATAATCGATCAATGCCGGCGTAAGATTCTGCATCGCGGCCTCGTACTGCGACATGTCGATGTACTGCCCGATTCCGGTTCGGCGGCGGTAATCCAATGCCGCGAGCAGAGCGCATGCCGCGAACCGGGGTGCGATGAAATCGGTGTATGCGCCGTACGGCGGAGTACATGAGCCGGGTCCGTAGCCGGAGATGTAATAAAACCCCGACAACGCAGCCATCAACTGCCCAAAGCCGGGATAAAGCGCATTGGGCCCGGTCTGTCCCTGCATGCAGGTGGACAACATAATGATGTCGGGTTTGATTGCCCGCAATTTTTCGTAATCGAGTTCCCAGTTGCGCATCGCCTTGGGCGTAAAGCTCTCGGCGACGATATCCGCCCAAGGCACCAGCCGCCGGGCAATTTCACGTGCTTTGGGCTTGCGCAGATCGAGGGTGATGCTCTTCTTGGAAGTGTTAAAGCTCGCAAAAAACTGGCTGCGGTTGATTCCGGGTGTGGCGTCCTTCCACGGGGGTCCGATTCGGAGCACGTCGGGATGCGCGGCCGATTCGACGCGAATCACTTCAGCGCCATTGTCGGCCAGATACTTCGTCGTGATCGGGCCAACGCCGACCCACGCGAAGTCGAGGACGTGAATTCCTTCTAGTGCGAAGTGTCCCATCGAAGTACCCCGGCGGCGATTAAATCGCCCCTCCGCCGCAAAGCTCCTGAATCCGCTGTGGCGAAAGGCCCAACACTCCGCGATAGATCTCGTCGTTATGCTCGCCGATTCGCGGCGCGCGCGTTGAACCGCCGATCGGCGTCGCGGTCATTTTCGCGAACGGACCCGGAAATACCAGCGTACGCCCGATGGTGTCGTGCGGAACGTCGACCCAGAAATCGCGCGCCTTCAAGTGCTCATCCCTCTCGATATCAGCGGCGGTGGCAACCGGCGCAAGCAGAATCCGCCGCTTGAGCGCCTGCGCATAAATCTCACTCTTCGTCATGGTGGCAAAAAATCGTCCAATTGTTTCCTCCAGCTCGGCGATCTCCTGGCGGTCCTGCTCGGTCATTGCCATGAATACGCCCGGCACCCAAATGGTCCATTCTTTCTGACGCATCCATTCCGAGCCGTAACCGCTTTCGCCCATCCACCCGATTAGCGCGCGCGTCGACGGCGCAAAGGTCGTCCCGCCGGCGACCAGAATCGAGATATGCCCGTCCTTGCATTCGTAAACCATTTTGCGCTGCGCACCAGTTGAGCCGGCATACGCGCCCGACCGGGCCAGATGATTTCCATGCAGAAAGGGCATCGCCTGCTCGTTCATCAGCGTCCACACGATGCAGGCCTGCATGTTGACGACAATTTTCTGTCCTAGTCCATCGATTTGGCGCGGATAATGCGCGATCATTGAGGCCACTGCCGCTTCTCCGCCCGCATGCAGCCCTGCCTGCGGAAGACTCATCTGCAGGGGAGGCTTTCCCTCCTCGCCCATGAGGTACATCGCGCCACCGGCAGCCCATGACACGATATCGGCCCATTGGTAATTCTTGCCGGGTCCGGTGTCGCCGAAGGGAGTTATCGACGTGTAGATCAGGCGGGGATTGCGCGCTGCAAGTGCATCGTGGCCAAGCCCGATCGAGTCAAGGTGGCCTACCGGATACGACTCGACCAGGAAGTCCGCCTTGGCGGCCAAATCTGTAACGAGCGCACGGCCCTCGGCGCTCGCCAGGTTTGCCGTGACCGATTTTTTGCCCGCGTGGTAAGCGATCGAATACAGGCAGCGATCGGGATCGGGGATGTCGTCGATATATGGTGGAATCCGCCGCGTCGAGCATCCCTCAGGCGGCTCGACCTTGATCACCTCGGCGCCCAGATCGGCAAACATCTTGCCGCATAGCGCGCCCTTCTCATCGGTGAGATCGAGCATCCGAAAGCCGTTGAGCAATTTCGATGGCATCGTCGTAGGGCCCGCGATTGAGGCGCCAATTATATCGAACCTTTCCCGGGATTAAATGGGAGCCTCGTGTGATAGACTTGAAAAATGGCACGGCGGAAGGCCGATTCCTCTCCATCCCTGTTCCCGCAGCGCACGCCGTTTGGACAGCCGCTGGCGGATCGGATGCGCCCGCGCCGCTTGGATGAAGTCGCCGGGCAGGAGCATTTGCTTGGGCCGGGAAAATTCCTGCATGAGATGGTTGCGGCGCATGCGCTGCACTCGATGATCCTGTGGGGCCCCCCGGGTACCGGAAAAACCACGCTTTCGATACTGCTCGCCGGCCAATCCGGCGCCGTGTTTCGGCCGCTGGCGGCCGTGACCTCCGGCGTCGCCGATCTGCGTGAAGCTGTCGAGGAAGCGAAGCGCGACCTCGACGCCGGCAAACGCACCGTCATTTTTATCGATGAAATCCATCGCTGGAACCGCGCGCAACAGGATGCATTTCTGCCGCACGTCGAGAGCGGCCTGATCACCCTGATCGGCGCGACAACTGAAAACCCGTCGTTCGAGGTAATTTCACCGCTGTTGTCGCGGATGCGGTTGCTGGTGCTGCAGCCGCTGTCGGAAAAGGAGATCGCGACGCTGGTGACGCGCGCGCTCGACGATCGTGAACGCGGCCTTGGCGCGTCCGGCCTCAAGCTCGGCGCGGGCGCGCTTGATGAAATCATCCGTTATGCCGGCGGCGACGCACGCCGTGCGCTCAACACCCTGGAAATCGCAGCCGAGATGGCGCAAACCGCGAAGGCGGCGGTGATCACGCCCGCGCACGTGCTCGAGGGCGCGCAGCAGAAGGCGTTGCTCTACGATCGGGCCGGCGAGGAGCATTACAACGTCATCTCTGCGTTTATCAAAAGCATGCGCGGCAGCGATCCGGACGCCGCCCTCTACTGGATGATGCGAATGCTTGAAGCCGGCGAGGAACCGCTGTTCATCGCGCGCCGGATGGTGATTTTCGCCGCTGAAGATGTTGGCAACGCGGACCCGCGCGCGCTTTCGATTGCGATCGCGGTCAAGGAGGCGGTCGATTTCGTTGGCATGCCGGAGGGCGCAATACCTCTGGCGCAGGGCGTGACCTACCTGGCCTCCGCACCCAAATCGAATGCTTCTTACCTGGGGATGCTTGCGGCGCGCGAAGACGCCAAAGAACTTGGCGCGCTGCCGGTGCCGCTGCACCTTCGGAACGCACCGACCGCGATGATGAAGACGCTCGGCTACGGCAAGGGCTACCGCTATCCGCACGACTTTGAGGGCGGACTAACCGCGCAGCAATATCTGCCGGACGAACTCGGAACGAAGCGGTATTACGAGCCGTCAGAGCGTGGCTACGAGACGAGGATCCGCGAATTTATCGAGCGTGCCCGACAAGCGCGAGAAGCGGCATCGGTCGTTGGCACGACCGGCAAGAAACCCAAAGATTGAAGGCGGAAATGCAGACCGCGGGACACGGATTTCGCCCGCGCCCGCGGTCTGCCGTAAAACCAGTACCGATTACTTGCCCTTGAGGACTGCGTCCTTCAGCGCCTTGGCCGCCGTAAAGCGCAGCCGCGTACGCGCCGGGATCTGGATTGCCTCACCGGTGGCCGGATTGCGGCCCATGCGCGCCTTGGTCTTGCGCTTGCGGAAGATGCCAAGCCCCGCCAGGCGCAGCTTCCCTTCCCCCTTCTTGAGTTCGCGAACCACGAGATTGTTGAGTTCTTCGAGTACGGCCTTGCCCTGCTTCTTGGCGATTCCCACCTTCTCGGCAAGATGGGCTGCTACTTGCGACTGCGTCATCTCCTCCTCCTTGAGACCCCGGTGCGGGGTTTGGTTGAGACTGAACGAGTGCGCGAAATTTTGCAAGCGTAACGACGGGTGAAATTTGCATTTTTTCCAAGGATCGTGACAATTTTTGAACAGCCTGGTGCACCGCGATCAGCGGCCATCGGGACTTAAGTCACGGTCCTGATGAAATCGCGCGCGCTTAAGCCGTCAATAGCGGACTTCGACCAGGCAGAGTCCGCCCGGCGGCGCGGCTGCTGGCGCCAAGGCGCGATCGCGTGAGGCCAAAATTTTCCGCACGCCGCGCGCATCAAGATTGCCACGCCCCGCCGCTACCATCGCCGAGACCATTGTGCGCACCATGTGCCGCAGGTAACTCGACGCTTCAACGCGATACATGACCATCTCGCCGACATGCGTCCAGCGGCTCGAAATCACCCGCCGGACCGTCGTTTTCTCGCGCGAGCCTTTGGTGCGGAATGCGGCGAAATCGTGTTCTCCTATGAATACCCGCGCGGCGGCATTCATCGCCTTTAGGTTCAACGGATCGCGAACCAGCCAGCTGTAGCGATATTCGAACGAAGATCTGACGACGCGATTGAGCACGCGATATTCGTAGATTCGCGAGCGTGCGTCGCGCCGCGGGTCGAACTCGTCGTCCTCCGGTGCCGCCTGTAGTACCGTAATCTCCGGCGGCAGCAGCGCGTTGAGCGCGCTGCGCAGCCGGGCGGGATCGAATGGCCGCGGCAGCCGGATTGCTGCGACTTGGCCACGAGCGTGAACGCCCGCATCGGTGCGGCCGGCGCCATGCACACGAACGGTGGTGGAAAAAATCTTCCTCAGCGCCGCCTCGATGCGCCCCTGGATCGAATCGTGGCCGGCTTGAAGCTGCCAACCCGAATAATTCGTACCGTCGTATTCGAGCGTCAGCTTGATCAGCATCGCGCGCCGAAATCGCGTCAGGAAGCCATAGTCCCGGCTGACACCAGCGTCTCGGCGATCCACAACGCGTCGAGCGCCGCCAGCCGCGCATTGTCGAACACGCACCACAATGCGAGCGAGCTGGGCCGGCTTTCGACGCTGACGATAATTGCCTCTTGGCCGGCGGCATCAATGACGGCGAGCGGCCGGTCATCATCGGCAAGCAGCAATCCGGGCGCGGCGCGCAGATGATCCTTCGCATCGCCGACGCCACCGGCACGCTGAATCTGAACCGTCAGCGCAGATCCATGTAGGACAGGAACGGCGACCGCCTGGACGGGGATGGAGATCGGTGGATTCAGCCGATTCAGTAGAATCGCCGCCTGTAGTCCGATTAGAAAAGCCGCCTCGCGCTCATCCTCGCCAACGAAAAGGTTGAACCCGCGCTGAATTTCATTTTCATCAAGATCGAGCCGCGCATTCAACAAATCTGCCGACTGCTGAACCGTATCAGACACCATGTCCCGGCCGGCGGTGCTTGCGCCGAGCATCGCGGTTGCGGAGACAAATTCCTCTTTTAAATCGAGCGCCTTCAGGCATGCCGCAAGCGCATGCGCGGCGGGATGTGGCGGCGCGAATATCTTCCTGCCGCGTAATCGTTCGATTTCTTCACTTGATGTCAATCCCGGCGCGACGATGAGAATTTTATGCTCTGCACGGCCCACAGCACGAGGATGTGGGCGGCTGGCAGCGCTGAGATCGACGATTACCGGACGGGGACATTTTGCGACGATCTTGGCCGCGTCGATTGCGGGGACTGCCAGAAACACAATATCGAAATCGTCCAGTTCTTCCGGGTTTTTGAGAGGCTCGATTAGGAGTTCTTCGCCCGAAATTTCGAGGTTCCGATCGGCGCTTGATTCGCCGGCAAAAAGTTTAAGCTCGCTGTGCGGAAACCCGCGCGCGGCGATCAGTTCGGTGAGTTGGGTTCCGACCGCGCCCGTGGCGCCGACGATGGCCACCCTCGCATCGCCAGCCGGACCCATCAGCCCTCGGTTGCCTCGATTTTCTCGCGGACCAACCGGCCCATCGCCTTGCAGCCGACAGTGTGGGTTCCCGGAGCGCCGTGCAGATCGCGCGTCCGATAGCCATCGCGCACCACTTCCTCAACCGCCTGCGTGACGAGCTCGGCCTCGGTATGCATTCCCAGCGAATGCTCCAGCAGCATCGCGGCCGACATGATCGCGGCCAAGGGATTGGCTTCATCGCGCCCAGCAATGTCCGGCGCGCTCCCGTGAATCGGCTCGTACAGTCCGACGCGATAGCCGGCGCTGTTCAGGTCTTCGCCGAGCGACGCCGACGGCAGCATTCCCATCGATCCCGCCAGCACGGAAGCTTCGTCGGTCAGGATGTCGCCAAAGAGGTTTTCAGTGACGATCACATCGAAGTCCTTTGGGCGCCGAATTAGATGCATCGCCATCGAATCGACAAGCTGATTCTCGAACGCGACGTCGCTGAACTTCGCGCTCAGTTCAACCGCGATTTCGCGCCATAACCGCGACGATGAAAGCACGTTGGCTTTATCGACCGAGGTGAGCTTTTTGCGCCGTTCGCGCGCCAGTTCAAATCCGTAGGTCAGAACTCGGGCGATCTCGGCTTCGGAGTAGAAGCAGGTATCGACCGCCTCCCGCCCGTCCTTGCCCTGACGCTTCTCCGACGGCTTGCCGTAGTAGATTCCGCCGGTCAGCTCGCGGATGACCACCAGATCGACGCCGCTTACGACTTCGGGCCGAAGCGGAGAAGAGCCGACGATTTCCTTGACACTCTTGACCGGGCGCACGTTGGCGAACAGGCCAAGCGCTTTGCGGATTCCGAGCAGGGCCTGCTCGGGTCGCTTGTCCGCGGCAGGGTTGTCCCATTTGGGCCCGCCCACGGCGCCCAGCAGAATCGCATCGCTTTCACGCGCCTGCTTTAGGACATCGTCGGGCAGTGGAACTCCGACAGCATCGAGCGCATGACCGCCGATCATTCCTTCTTTGAATTCCATCTCCACCGCCGAGCGGCGGGCGATCACCTTCAGGACCTGAAGCGCCTCGCCTGCGACCTCGGGGCCGATACCGTCACCTCTAAGAACCAAAATTTTGTAGGCCATGTGAAAAGCGGAACCGCCCGTAGTGATTTCCGGGCAACGTGTGGATCGTTAAGCCGTCAGCGTCGCGCCTCGTGCGGGTTTAGTGACAAATTACTATCCTGATGCGAAGACCTTCAAGCACTTATCCTACACAAGGGCGTCACGGCAAGACCCACAAACCACGCCGGAAGTGTGAATTTTCCTACCCCGACGGCTATCGGCCTGATTCGACATGGCGATAAGCAAATTTCACGCGAGGGGCTGGATTTTCATTTCCGAATTCTGCGATAATTGGATGGCATTTGTCGCTTGCAGTTAGAGGCTTTGTGCGGCTTATGCTATCGTGGGTGGGAATAGTTGATCTAATTTGGAGGGTACTTTCACCAGCAGGATACGAACCTGATGCGGTCTCACTGACTTTGGCGATCCTGTTGTAGCCTCTATACAGGCTGTAGTAAAAGTTGGATTATTAGTCCTCCGGTTCGGATGTTCGCGGGGCACAACGAGCTTGGCGAGACCGAAGGCGGCGGTTATTACACACGCGTGGCGGAGCTGTAAAACAAGGGTGAACGATGCCGGCTTGCAGGCAATGCGGCAAATCTAATTTGGACGGCACCGCTTTCTGCGGATACTGCGGCGCACCGCTGACTGCACAGGCACGCCAGCAGCAGGCGGCTGCAACGCCTACCCAGACAAAGCCGATTGGACCACCTGCTTCGCCCGGCCGTCCGCAGCCGCCGGGCCCAGCGCAGACCACACCGTTTCGACCATCCGCGCCACCATCGCGCCCGTCGGTAACTCCGGTACCTCCACCGGCGGAGGTGACACCGCTCGCGTCGGCACCGCCGCCTCCGACAACGATCAAACAGCCAGCGCCTCCGCCACCGCCGCCACCTCCAGAACCCGAATCGAATAATAATGTCTCACCGCCCGCGCCGGTGGCGCGGCCATCCGCCGGTCCGGCGCAGGTCACGCCAATAAATGCGTCTGCGGCAGCCTCCAAGCCGGCCCCTTCGACCGCGCAGGTAACTCCGCTTCGGCCCCCCCCGTCATTCGGTGCAAAGCCAATGGCTGGCGCAATTGGCGGCGGTCAGGCTGCGGCGCCCGCTGAAGCGGTGGTGCCTCAGCCAAAGATTTCCAGTGAAAAGGTAATTCCTCGAATATTGCCCAGCGAAAGCGCGCCCCCTCCACCACCTCCACCTGCTCCAGAAATAAAACTGCCGCCGCCGCCGATGAAGGTTCAAAAGACGGAGAGCAAGCCACCTCCGCTGCATCATCCTTCTGCCGCAGCCGCTCAGAAGAGTGCGGCCAAGGCCAAGGGAGTGGAGTTCCTACCATGGGGGCAACTCTCCTCGGGCCAGAAGATGGGTCGAATCGGCGCATTCGCAGGCGCTCTGGTAGTGGTGTTCTTTTTCATCAGAGGCATTCTGGGTGGCTTGCACCCCAGCCGGCCCGGTGCGGCACCCGCACCTGAGGCAGCACCGGCGGCGCCCGAGCAGGAGCCGATGACGCCGGGCGATCGCAAAGACGGCATTGAGTCGCTGTGCAAGGTTTTCAACATCTACGGTATGCCGAAAACCGATCAGGACGCGGCTGACGATGCGAAGAATGCAGGCGAACTGTTCAAGTTGGCAGGTAATCAATCGCCCGAACGCAGTGCGTTCATCTTGAGCACGCTGGCGAAAGAATTCCGGTCCGCCCATCTGAGTGCCACCGACTGTGCCGCCGCAGGCACTCCGCTGGACACCAGCGACGCGAATATTCCATTTGGCGGATCCAACAGCGCGGCCCAACAGCATCACGCGCAATAACGAGTTCGATTTCTCCGGATCAGTCAGCCGATTGGCGGCGCGCCGTCCAGTAATAGACCGGCACTCCGCTCAATACGATTAGAAGGCCGGGCCAAGTGAAACGCGGCTTCTGGATCAGAAGATCGATCATCAGGGCACCAGCCGATACGATGTACAGTGCTGGTATGACTGGATAGCCCCACGCGCGATATGGCCGCGGCACATCCGGGCGGCTTCGCCGCAGCGTGAACACGGCAGCCACCGTCAGAACATAAAAGAGCAACTGCGCGAAGATCACGTAATCGAGTAATTCCGAGTAGGTACCCGTCAAGGTCAACAGCGCGGCCCATGCGCCCTGCATCACCAGCGCCACGGCCGGAACATTCGCGACGCTGAGTTCGCCCGCAGATTCGAAAAACACCCGGTCGCGGGCCATCGCGTAAATCACTCGCGCACCGGTCAGTATCAATCCGTTGGCGCATCCGAAGGTCGATATCATTACCAAAATTGCGGTAATGGCCGCGCCAGTTCCACCCCATACCATCTCCATTGCGGCCGCGGCCACGCGATCGCTGGTGGCATGGGCAATGCCGCGTGCGAATACATTCGTCGCTCCCGCCGTACCCGCCGCCGACAGTTCAAACAGATAAGCGACGTTGGTTAGCAGATAGAGCAGAATTACCACGCCGGTCCCAAAGGCCAGCGCCAAGGGAAGGTCGCGCTTGGGATTGCGAACCTCGGCTGCTGCAAAGGTCACGCTCGCCCAAGCGTCGGCCGAGAATAATCCGCCAACCATCGCTGCGCCGAATACGCCTAGCGATGCGATTGATATCGATCCAGAGCCGAAGAAGGCGCCCGCGCTGCCAAAGTTCGCGTGAATCGCAGTCCGGTTTGGCGCAATCACCACGGCCAGGGCAATTATGAAGATCAGCGAAAGAATCTTGGCGGTGGTAAACGAATTCTGAAGCAGTTTGCCAAGACTGAGGCCGCGGAGATTCACTGCGGTTAGAATTACGATTACCGCAATCGCACCGGCGCGTTCGCCCGACAACCCGATTCCGTATGCGCCGAACCATAGGTTCGAACCGAACACCGGCCAAATCACCCCGCCAAAGCGGGCAAACGCCACCGCGACCGCCGCGATTGTGCCGGTCTGGATCACCAGCAAAAGCGTCCATCCGAACAAAAACGCCCACAGTCCCCCGTACGCCTCACGCAAGTAGATGTACTGACCGCCTGCCTCGGGCATCATCGCGGCCAGTTCTCCGTAGGCAAGCGCGCCCGCTATCGTCATCAAGCCGCTCACCAGCCATACCAGCAACAGAGCGGCGGGCGACCCGACCTGCCGGGAAATATCGGCGGAGACGATGAAAATTCCCGAACCGATCATGGATCCGGCGACAATAGTTACCGAATCGAACAGCGAAAGGCCGGGCTTGAAGCCGACAGATTGGGGTGCGGTGTTTGCCATCGGAGGCAAATCTATCATTCCCACCGGTCCGCTGCCCCTCCCCTTGCCGATATCGTGGCGTTGATTTTCGCCGAAAAATGGCGCTTATCTAGCGCTAACGCTCACAGCATTCCGCTCAGGGAGGGGACGATGCCTACCAAGAAGAGAAAGGCCAAACCCAAGGCCGCGGGAAATGCCGCAACCCGGCAGATCGAAGCGCTACGCAAGACGGCAAATGATTTGAGAAATCGACTCGAACGCGAGGTAAAGGCGCGCAAGATAGAAGCCCGCCTGCGCGCCGGCGCCAAGCAGGCGCAAGACCAATTGAATGCGCAACTGAAATCATTGCGCGAGCAGGGACGCAAGGTCGCTTCGGAATTCAATTCCGTGGTGGGCCGCAGCCGCAATCTGGAGAATGCACGAAAAGAAGCGCAGAAAATGATTTCGCGGCTGCGCAAAGAGCTCTCGGAGCGAACCGCTGAAGTGAGGCACAAGTCGGAAGAGCTGGCAAAATTGGCCGGCAGGTCCGCTCAGCGCGCGGCGGAGATTATTCGCGGCGAAGAGCATCACCACGCTCATCACACGCACCCGCATCATGCCCCAAAGCAAAGCAGCCATGCCGGGCCGCCGGCAGAAGCCGGCGGAGATATTTCATCGTCTGCGACGTTTACTCACGGCAGCTCCGGACCTTTGGGGCACGATGAACCCGAAGGGCACGAACACTGAGATTTGAGCGGTCGCCAGCCGCCTCCGCACGGCAAATAGCTATTTTGACTAATTCGATGGCATCTGTATTATTTGTGTGATGCTGCAAGGCGCCGTGAGGCGGCGGCCTTAAATTGTGGAAGTGGTGGAGGTGTGGTGCTGTGGAAGAGCGGCAATTGAGTGGCGTGGGTATCAGACCCGCGATCGAAGGTTACTTCGAAATTATTGAGCACGAACTCGACATGGTGCGGGTTGTGGAGAGGCGGCAACCGTTGACGGCCTGGCTGTCGCGAATCATGCGCTGGCTGGCGCCATCGGGCCGGCGGGTGGGGCCGCCAATGCGATCGGTAGCTCGGGAACTGGAAGAGGCATATCCGTCGCACGAACATTGAACGCCGGAAATTCCGGCATCCGGACTGACAATGGCTGATATATCTCGAATTTCAACCAATACTCCCTGGGAACCGGTGGTCGCCTATTCGCGGCTGGTCAAGGCGGGAAACCTGGTCGCCGTATCCGGCACCACCGCTACCAACGAGCAGGGGATACTGGTGGGCAAAGGCCAGATGTACGTACAGGCGCGGCAGGCGCTGTCGAACATTCGCACGGCGTTGCAACGGGTGGGAGTGCCGATGTCGAACGTGATCCGCACGCGGATGTTCGTTACGGACATCGGCCGGTTTGCGGAAGCTGCGCGTGCGCATCGCGAGTTTTTTGCCGATGCGCCGCCGGCCACCTCGATGGTTGAAGTAAGCCGGCTGGCAAGCCCCGACATGCTAATCGAGATCGAAGCCGACGCTTACGCATCCACGGGCGGTGGTGGCGCCCCGATGCCGAAGGCCGTGCCGGCGAAGAAGCCTGCACCTGCGAAACCGGCGCCGAAGAAATCTCCTGCAAAGAAGTCCGGAAAGAAAAAGTAAGCCCGCAGCGCCGGGCAGGTCCCGGCGCGCGGCCGATCTACTGCGCGAGCGATACCGCGCGCTGCGTTTCAGTTATTGCCGCCGAGTGAAATGCATTCTCCGCGGATGCGATGTACGACTGCGGGAACATTCCGATCGCAATTGTCGCCAGCGCGGCAATGCCAATTGCCGCAGCCAGCGCCGGCCGCGCACGCCGGACTTCGGATTCCTCCGCCCCGCCCTCTTGCATGTACATCGCGACCAGGACTGAAAAATAGTAGTAGGCGGAAACTGCGCTGTTTAGCACGCCGATAATCACCAAGCCCGTGTATCCCTGATTCAATGCCGCGTTGAACAGGTAGAACTTCCCGGCAAAGCCCGCCAGCGGAGGGACTCCGGTGAGCGACAACATGAAAACGGTCATCGCGGCCGCAAGCATCGGGCTGCGCGACGATAAGCCGCGAAGACCGGAAATTTTGCCGCTGCCGATCTCGCCGGTGCGCTCAATCGCGAGGACGACGCCGAATGCACCAAGGTTGGCAACCGAGTATGCGAGCAGATAGTACAGAATAGCACCGCCCGATCCCGCGCCAGCCGCGACGCCAACCAAAAGATAACCCGCATGTGCGATCGCCGAATACGCAAGCATCCGCTTGATTCCGCTCTGCACGACCGCAAGCAGATTGCCGACGGTCATCGTCAGCGCGGCAATAACCGCCACAACCAACGACCAGTGGACTGCCGCAGGTCCCAGCGCGATCAGGAAAACTCGGAGCAAGCCCGCAAATGCGGCGAGCTTCACGCCCACCGCCATAAACGCGGTCACCGGAGTCGGCGCGCCCTCATAGACATCGGGCGCCCACATATGGAACGGAACCGCCGCCACTTTAAATCCGAAACCAATCAGCAACAGTCCGACGCCCGGGAGCAGCAGCGCATTCGAATTCATCGATCCCGACGCAATCGCTGCTGCAAGCGGACCAATCTTGATCGTGCCGGTCGCTCCATAGATGAGCGCGATCCCGTACAGCAAGAACCCGGTCGAGAAAGCGCCCAATAGGAAATACTTGATTGCGGCTTCATTGGACTTCGGGTCGCGGCGCGCCATGCCCGCAAGCACATAGACTGCGATCGACATCGTTTCCAGGCCGATGAAGATTACGATGAGGTCACCCGCCCCCGCCATCATCATCATTCCCAGCGCGGAGAACATGATCAGCGAATAATACTCGGCGCCCGGCATCCGGTTTCGGCCGGCGTAATCGATCGACATCAGCACTGTCATCATTGTTGCAAGCAAAACGACGACATCGAAATACGCGGTGAAGCTGTCCATCGCTATGGCGCCGGCAAATGTAAATCCGGTCTGACCAAAGATTCCAAAGGTCAACAGCAGCGCAAGGAAAAGTGTGGCGATTGCGAGCCAGCCAAGTCCGTCGCTGTCGCTGTCGTCAACATGGACGCCCGCGAGCAGCACCACGATTGCGCCGATCGCGACCACTGCCATCGGCAGGATTGGCAGCCATGAAAAGTCGGCTGCGGACAGACTAATCGGATTCACTGCGCTGTCGCTCCCGTTCGAGGCTCCATTTCCACCCGCTGAGATGCGGGCAACAGTGCCGCAAGTTGAGGCGACGAATGATGCGATTCAAGCCGGGCTTGCATCGTGCGCACGCGCTGGAAGGTGAGATCAATTGACGGCTCCATCGTGCCCAAAATCGTCCTGGGGAAGAAACCCATCAAAATCATTAATCCGATAACCGGGACCATCACGGCGACTTCACGCGGCGTCAGATCGCGGATCGTTTCGTTTACCGCCTTGGTAATCGGACCGAACATCACGCGCTCGTATGCCCACAGCATGTAGAGTGCGCCGAGGATCACACCTGCCACGGCAAATGCCGTCCAATATCCGGTCTTCAGAAAAGCGCCGAGCATGATTAGAAATTCCCCGACGAACCCGTTGAGGCCCGGCAGACCAATCGACGAGAGCATCACGACCATGAAAATCGACGCGTACACGGGCACGCGATGCCACAGGCCGCCAAATTCGGAGATTTCGCGCGTATGCCGTCGTAGATAGAGCATCCCCACCAGCAGGAAGAGCCCGCCGGTCGAGACGCCATGATTCAGCATCTGGTAAAGCGCACCCTCCACTCCCTGCGGATTAAACGCGAAAATACCCAGCATCACAAATCCCAGGTGGCTTACCGACGAATATGCGACCAGCCGCTTGAGATCGGGCTGAATCATCGCCACCAGCGCGCCAAAAATGATTCCGATAATCGCCAGCGTCATGAACAGCGGTGCCGCTTCGATTGCGACCTCGGGAAACAGCGGGATCGCGAAACGGATAAACCCATAGGCGCCCATCTTGAGCATCACGCCCGCGAGGATTACTGAACCCGCCGTCGGCGCCTCGGTATGCGCATCGGGCAGCCACGTATGCAGCGGCCACATCGGCACCTTAATCGCGAATGCCAGCGCAAAGGCGGCGAACAGCCATCGTGCCTCGGTTCGGGTGAATGGTACGCCGTAGAGCAGCGGCAAATCGAAGCTCAATCGGTCGAAATGCACGCGCGCGGAGTAAACCAGGTAAAGGATTGCGACCAACATCAAGAGCGACCCTACCATCGTAAACAGCACAAACTTGATCGCCGCATAAACCTTGCGGCCATGGCCCCAGATGCCGATCAGGAAGTACATCGGTATCAGCATCACTTCCCAGAATACGTAAAAAAGGAACACATCGACCGCCAGAAGCGCGCCCAACAGCCCGCTCTCCAGCATCAACATGAAGAAACAGAACTCCCGTGGACGTTCCGTGATGTCACCGCCGCCCGAATACAGCAGCGCCAGCGAAATCAGAATCGTGGTCAGCAGGACCAGGAACAAGCTAATGCCGTCGAGGCCGATATGGTACGAGATGCCCATCGAGGGAATCCATTCGTGCGATTCGACGAATTGGTAATTTCCGTTACTGGGGTTGAACTGCGAATAGACCCAGAAACTCACCGCAAGTGGGATCAGCGAAAACAAGAAGGCCGCGTTCCACGTTGCGCGCTCGCTACGCAGCATCAACATGAGTCCCGCGCCGACCAGCGGCAGAAAAATCAGCACGCTCAATACGTTGCTGCTCATCAATGCGTCACCAGGTAGAGGTAGTATGCGGCCACGCCAATCGCACCGATCAGGTATGCGAGCGCATAGTGCTGGACATTGCCGGTTTCAGCGCGCCGGGCAACCTCACCAACCGATTCGACTGTCAGTCCTGCGCCGTTGACGGCGCCGTCGATTACGAACCGGTCGGCGAGGCGGTTGAGCAGGTTATCCGAGCCCCAGAACAGCGGCTTGGTCACGATCGCATCGTAGAGCTCATCGACGTACCACTTGTTGAGCAACAGATCGTAGAGATCGCTCATCCCGCGCGCGAGAGCGTCAGGAAGTTCAGGCCTTTGAATGTAGAAAAGATAAGCCAGGGCGATCCCGACGAGGCCCGATGCGCTTGCGATGGCCGACAAACCCAGAGCATTGGCTTCGACCGCCGGCTTAAATTCGCCCACCACCGGCGCCAGAAATTGCTCAAATCCGTGGGTCCGCCATCCGCCTACGAACGCGAGAATCGCAAGGATGATGAGCGGTATCGTCATCACCGGCGGCGATTCGTGCAAATGATGCTCGCGCTCGGGCTCGACGCGGGACGTGCCGAAGAAAGTCAGGAAGATTAAGCGGAACATATAAAAGGAAGTCATGCCGGCGGTGATCACACCGATCAGCCAAAGACCCGTATGGCCTGATTCGTACGCCGACTCGAGGATCAAATCCTTTGAAAAATACCCCGAGAACGGCGGAATCGCCGCGATTGCCAGCGTTGCGACCATCATCGTCCAGAATGTGATCGGCACCTTGGTGCGCAATCCACCCATCTTGTTCATGTCCTGCTCGCCGCTGAGCGCGTGAATCACCGAGCCGGCGCACAGGAAGAGCAATCCCTTGAAAAATGCGTGGGTCATCAAATGGAAAATTCCGGAGGCAAACGCACCTGAACCGACGCCCAGGAACATGTAGCCGAGTTGGCTGACCGTTGAGTAGGCGAGGACTTTTTTGATGTCGGATTGCACCAGCGCAATCGTTGCGGCAAACAGCGCCGTCAATGCGCCGATAGTTGCGACGAGAGCGAGCGCACTCGGCGCCATCAGGAAAAGGAAATTGAGGCGCGCGATCATGTACACGCCCGCCGTGACCATCGTCGCCGCATGAATGAGCGCGCTGACCGGCGTTGGACCGGCCATCGCATCGGGCAGCCATACGTAGAGAGGGATCTGCGCGGACTTTCCGGTCGCGCCCAAAAACAGCAGCAGCGCCGCAGCCGTCGCCGCGGCCGACCCGATCAGGTCCGCGTTGGCGCGCAGCGCCTGGAAATCCAAGGTCCAGACGCCGTGCGATGCAAGCGCCGCGACGATCGTAAAAGTCCCTAGCAAAAATCCCGCATCGCCGATCCGATTGACGATAAACGCCTTGCGGCCGGCGTAGGAATTCTGCGGGTTGGTGTACCAAAATCCGATTAACAGATACGAGCACAGGCCGACGCCTTCCCATCCCACGAACATCAACAGGAGATTGTCGGCGAGAACCAGGATGAGCATCGCGGCGGCAAACAGGTTGAGGTAGGTAAAAAAGCGGGCGAAGTCCTCGTCGTGCGCCATGTAGCCGACCGAGTAGACGTGAATCAGCGCGCCGACTCCCGTAACGATCAGGATCATCACAGCCGACAATGCATCGACGCGAAAGCCGACATTGGCATTGAATCCGCCGGCAACAATCCAAGTCCAAAGATGCGCGACCAAGGCGCTGCCGGGTTGCATCGCGGCCAGCCTTACAAACGCCCACGCTGCGACGGCGAAAGCTGCGAACATCACGCCGGGACCGACAATATTCACCACGCGCCGGCCCAGCCGATCGCCGAAAAATAAATTGAACACGGCGCCGAACGCCGGGAACAGCGGAATCAATGCGAGCGCGGAAAAATTAACCACTGTCGCCTACCACCTGAGCAACGTGAGATCGTCCGCATGCACGGTTTCGCGATTCCGGAATACTGAAATGATGATCCCAAGCCCGATCGCGGCTTCGGCCGCCGCCACCGTCATCACGAAGAATACGATCACCTGCCCATCGATCGAGCCAAGGCGGCTGCCGAGCGCGATGAACGCGAGATTGACCGCGTTGATCATCAACTCGATCGACATGAACATCACGAGAATGTTTCGGCGAATGATGACGCCGGCGACTCCGATCGCGAAAATTATCGCGCTCAGCGACATCATGTAATGCAGCGGAATCATGACGCCTGCTCTTCTCCGCTGGGTTTCCGCTCGCCCGCTGACGGCAGGCGCCGCGCCATCGCAACCGCACCCACTACCGCCACGAGCAGGAGTATCGAGGCCGCCTCGAATGCCACCAGGTAATCGGTAAAAAGCTTCGGCGCCAGGCTGTCGATCGACCCGAAGCCGGGCGGTTCGGCGGTGAATTGGGACAGCAGATGTGGCCGCGCGAGGATCGCGTACATCTCCGCGGCAAATGCGGAAGCGGCGATTGAGCCGCCGAGCTTCAATGCGAGATGCCCGCTTAATTGGGCCTCGGCCTGAAGATTCAGCAGCCAAATCACGAACAGGAACAACACCATGATCGCGCCGGCATAGACGATTATCTGCAGCAGGCCCACGACCGTTGCATCCTCCGCGATGAATAGCGCGGCAATTGATATCAGCGTCACAATCAGCGAAAGCAGCGAATGCACCGGATTACGCTGGACGATCACGCCCAGCGCCGAGATGATCGCAAGTCCGCCGAAGAATGCGGCAACCGCCGAAACCATTAACTGGCGCCCCCCGCTGCAACGACTACAAATGCGGTGATGAGAACATTCAGCAACCCAACCGGCACCAGCCCCTTCCACCCCAGCCGCATCAATTGATCGTAGCGAAAGCGCGGCAGCGTCCAACGCACGAGAATTTGTATCCAGCACAAGATGACAACCTTGACCCAGAACGCGACGACGCCTGCGATCGCGACAATGATCTGATTAACCGGGATTAAGCCTCCGCCAGGAAGGTGGAATCCGTCGCGGTACAGCCACGGAATTTGCCATCCGCCGAAAAAGAATGTCGTAATCAGCACCGAAACCAATACGATCTCCGCGAAGTCGGTGAGCATAAATGCGGCCTGCTTGCCGCCGGAGTATTCGACGAAATATCCCGCGATCAGTTCCGACTCACCTTCGGGCAGATCGAACGGCACGCGCTTGGATTCCGCCATCCCAGCGGTGAACAGGAGCACGAAAGCGATCGGCTGCATGAAGATGCCCCAGCGCGGGATGAATCCCAACCACATGCCGCCCTGCGCCCGCACGATGTCCTGCAAGTTGAGCGTGCCGAATGTCATGATGACCGCGACGATCGCCAGCCCCATCGCAAGCTCATACGAGATCATCTGCGCGGTGGCGCGAATCGCGCCAAGCAGCGCCCAGCGGTTGTTCGAGGCCCATCCGCCCAGCGCCACGCCGTAAACCCCAATTCCAATCGTCGCGAGAACATAGAGCGCGGCGGCATTAAGCTCGGCCGGCTGCAGGCTGTAGGTATGGCCGGCGATCGTGATTTGGTCGCCAATTGGCGCGACCGCGAACGTGATCAGAACCGGGAACAACGCGAGAAACGGCCCGAGCGCATGCACCATCCGATCGGCCCCTTCGGGCACGAAGTCTTCCTTGGTGAACAGCTTCACCGGATCGGCGACTAGCGTGTTGATAAATCCCATGTTGGGCAGCCCCATCTTCGCGCCGAATCCGGTAATCGACGCACGATTGGCGCCAATCCGATCCTGAATTAGCGCGCTGCCCTTGCGCTCGAACCATAGCAGCACCGCCGACAGGTTCAGCACCAGCAGCAAAACAACAATCGCCTTGGCGGCGCCGATCACTAAATCAATGGTCACGGCTGGCCAACTCATCGATGAGCTTCAGTGTGCGATCTTCGGTAAGGTTTTCGTAAAATTGATGCTGATTGAGCTGCAACATCGGAGCGGTGCCGCACGACGCCAGGCATTCGACCGATGCCAGCGTGAATTTCCCATCGGCGGTGGTTTCGCCCAGATCGATTTTCAGCTTGGTTCGGATGCAATCGACGATTTTGTCCGCTCCCCGCAGCCGGCACGAAAGATTGGTGCATACGTCCAGCAGATACTTTCCGACCGGCTTGCGATGGAACATCGTGTAGAAGGACACCACCGCGCGAACGTGAGCTGGTGGTAATTCCATCAATCGGGCGACGTAATCCTGCGCTTCATCAGATAGCCATCCGAACTCGTGCTGCGCGATCCATAGCGTCGGCAGCAGAGCGGCCTGCCGGGTCGGATAACGCGGCAAAAGCGCCTGATACGCCTTGAGCGCCGATTCGGAGAACTTGATTTCAGCCTTTTGGGGCATCCCGAGGTATTACCGATCCTTTAACACCGCAACTTTCCACGTTCGGAAATCTAATGATAGGTAACTGAAAATCCGCGACTGCGCCAGAGGCGCAACCGGTCGCGGAAGGCAGTTGCGGGTCAGAGCGGAACGGGATATCTATCGTCCGCAGCGGCCCTTGATGAGAGTAATCGCGGGACAGGCGCATGGAAGGCGGCTTAAGGCGCCGCGCGGGATGCGCACGCGGCCGTCCTCGGCACGCGCACGCGAGTCGATCTTTTCACGCCTGACAGTCAGGATGGATTTCACGGGCGCACGCGTGCTGGACATCTTCGCCGGAAGCGGATCGCTCGGCATCGAGGCGATATCGCGCGGCGCCGGACATGTTACATTCATCGATTCTTCACGGGATGCGGCCGCCGTTATTCGCGCCAACCTCTCGAAAATGGAGCTGGAAGATCGCGGCCGGATTATGCTGGCCGATGTCACCCGCGCCTTGGAGGAATTGGGCAGCCGGCATGAGCAATACAATCTGATTTTCGTCGACGCCCCTTACAAGAACGACGTCAGCAACATCGTGGTGGAGACGATCGGCCGGCTTGGGCTGGCCGCTCCCGGCGGATGGATCGTAGTTGAGCAATCGAAGCGCGCGCCCGAAGCGCCACCGGCGCCATCGGGCTTCGAGCGGCCAACGGTTGCGCGGATCAGCGATCATCGGCTCGCATTCTACCTCCGCCCCGAAGAACGGTAGTAAGATAATCGAAGGTACGAACAGATGACCACCAAAGGAAAAGAACGTTCGCCGCTGATCGCGGTATACCCCGGCAGCTTCGACCCGATTCATAACGGCCACCTCGACGTGATTCGCCGTTCGGTTGCGATCTTCGACGAGGTAATCGTCGCGGTAACTTACAATCCGCACAAGGACGCCGCGCTGTTTTCAGCCGACGAGCGCGTCGAGATGATCCATGACGTGATCCACGATCTGGAGCCGCGCGCGCGAGTGGACAAATTCAGCGGCCTGTCCGTCGACTATGCCGAACGCATCGGCGCCAAGGTGATAATCCGCTCGCTCCGCGCAGTGACCGACTTCGATTACGAGCTGCAGATGGCGCAGATGAACAAGCAGATGAAGCCGACGGTCGAGACGGTCTTCATGTTTTCCAATCCGAAGCTATTCTTCACCGCGTCGCGGCTGATTCGGGAGGTCGCCGGCTACGGCCAGCGCCTGCCGGATCTGGTTCCGGAATCGGTGATGGCCCGATTACGCGCCAAACTCAGGGTGGACTGACCGCGCGCTTGGGGCGCAGCCGCTGGGAAACTGTTTTTTCGTGGCGCGCGGCGGGCTAGAATCATGCCGTTCGCGCTCAAGACGCGCCATTTTGGATTTGCAATGGTAAAACTAAATCGCAGAATCGCCGCCCTAAAGCCCTCGGCCACGATGGCCGCTGAACAGCGCGCCACCGAAATGAAAGCGCGCGGCATCAACGTAATCTCGCTTGCCGCCGGTGAGCCGGATTTCGACACGCCCGAGCACATCAAGGAAGCCGCTCGCAAGGCGCTGTCGGCCGGACAGACGAAATACACCCCCGTCACCGGAATCGCCGCGCTCAAAGAGGCGATCCGCCAGAAGCTCAAGCGCGATAATCAGCTCGATTACGAAATTTCCGAGATCATCGCATGCGCCGGAGCCAAGCAGGCCGAGGCCAATGTCCTTGCCGCGCTGTTCGACGAGGGCGACGAGGTGATCATTCCCACACCCGCATGGGTGAGCTTTGCCGCGATGGTCCGGCTATCGGGCGCAGAGGTGAAGTTCGTCGAATGCTCAGAACGCGACGGTTTCATGCTCGCGCCGGACGCGCTACGCCGCGCGATTACACCGCGCACGCGCGGAATCATCCTCAACTCGCCTTCGAATCCGACCGGAGCGGTCTATAGCGCGGAGAATCTGGCTGCGATCGCGCGCGTGCTGATTGATGCCGAAAATGTCTGGGTAATGTCGGACGACGTGTACGAACATATCGTGTACGACGGCCTTGCGCCGCACATCCTGCACATCGAACCGCGGCTGAAACCGCGCGGGATTGTCTTCAACTCGCTGTCGAAGACCTACGCGATGACGGGATGGCGAATCGGGTTCGCCGCCGGACCCAAGGAAGCCATCGCCGCCGCCGGCCGTCTGCAGAGCCAGAACAGCGGCAATCCGAACTCAATTACGCAGGCCGCGGCGATTGCAGCGCTAACCGGGCCGCAGGGCGATCTCGCGACGATGCGCGACGAGTTCCGCAAGCGCCGCGACTATGTCGTCGAGCGAACGCGAAAAGTTCCGGGATGGCGCCTGCCTAATGTCCCGGACGGGGCGTTCTACGTCTTTCCGAACGTCAAGGAATTGCTTGGCGCAACCGTGAACGGAAGGAGGCTGGACGACGGCGACAAGCTGGCGGAATGGATTCTCGACGAAGCGCGGGTCTCAATCGTGGGCGGCAATGACTTCGGCGCGCCCGACCACGTGCGATTGTCCTACGCGACCTCGATGTCCAATCTCAAGGAAGCATTCGATCGTATCGATGCGGCGGTTGCGAAGCTGCGCGCTTAACACCGCCGCCACGGAGCTGGAAATTCGCCAGTCTCGATAAAGCGGACGTAGTCGGCAAGAATTTCCGCATGATCGAACGCAAGCGGCGTTGGCGGCTGGCGCGGATCGAATAGTCGGGCATTTTTCGCATCGTCGTCAGCCCGCGGAGTGCCGGAAGCCCGTCCGATATAGACAACGGTAACGGTCTGGCCGCGCGGATCCCGATCCGGACGCGAATAGACCCCAAGGAGCGCGCGCAATTCAACTTCAAGCGATATCTCTTCGCGAGCCTCCCGGATTGCGGCTTGTTCTACAGTCTCGCCAATATCGACGAACCCGCCAGGAATCGCCCATCCGGAGGGGAAATTGCGCCGCTCAATTAAAACGATTTTGCCGCCGACCTCGGCGATTACGTCGGCCGCTATGGGTGGGCATTGGGGGCGAGGCATAGACGAAACCGTAACACGAGCAGCCTTCATCCGCATCAGATGCCGTTGACAAGTACGTTCGCTCTGAACAAAGTCAATTCATAATGAAGGTTGCCCGTCTATACGACATCAATGACATTCGGATTGAGGAATCCGCCCAACCCAATCTTGGCGCCACCGATATGCTGGTTCGCGCGCGCGCCTGCGGTATCTGCTCGGGAGACATCATGCCCTGGTATATGCGGAGAAAAGCTCCGCTAGTGCTTGGCCATGAGCCCGTCGGTGTCGTGGAAGCAACGGGCGCTTCGGTAAAAGACTTTAAAGCCGGAGAGCGAGTGTTCGTGCATCATCATGCGCCATGTTTCCAATGTCCGGCATGCCGCCGCGAAGAATACGTCCAATGCCCAACCTGGCGCGCAACCAATCTGCAGCCGGGTGGAATGGCCGAATATTTCCTTGTCAGTTCCGCCAATCAGCGCGATACGCTCAAGCTGCCCGATTCGATCCCGGACGCCGATGGTGTATTGATCGAGCCGACCGCGTGCGTGGTCAAATCGCTCAAGCGATCCGGGCTCAAGGCGGGTGAATCGATCCTGATCATAGGACTCGGCATCATGGGCATGATGCACGTGAAGCTTGCGCGCCATCTTGGCGCTTCGTTGATAATCGGCGCCGATTTGTTCGAGCAGCGCGCAAAACGAGCGCTCGAATTGGGCGCCGACCGCGCAATCGTGGCCGCCGGCGACAATCTGGCCGATGAAGTGCGCGAAATGACCGGCGGCGCGATGGCGGATATCGTAATCGTCGGACCCGGCGTCTCCAAAGTGATTGCGCAGGGAATCGCCGCCGCCGGCAAGGGCGCGACCGTCGTTCAATTCACGGCGACGCCGCCCGATGACGAATTAGTCGTTAAGCCTCACGATCTATATTTTAACGAAACCCGGCTGGTACCGAGCTATTCATGCGGCCCCACCGACACGCGGGAGGCATTCAAGCTGGTCGAATCCGGCGTGATCAATGCTCGCGAATTGGTCACGCATCGATTTCCTCTAGTCAGAGTGACCGAGGCGTTTGAAATGGCGCAGAAGCCCGAATCGCTGAAAGTTATCGTGACTTTCAGCAACTAAACTGCAAACACATGAACCGACGGGTCCATGCCCGAAAAAGAAAAAGCGCCCACCTCCAGATTGAGCTAACAAACCGGAATGAGCGGATGGTAATTTGGGGCGGCTGTTCACACAGCCGCCCCAAGCATTTCAACCGTTAGAATCTACGGCTTGGCTGAAGCCGCACCACCACCGCCGGCGGCAGCCTTCTTCATCGCCTTGTGATGGCGCGCACGATGGTGCCCACCGCCGGTATGCCCCGCGATCGCCTCAGCGCGGTCAGCAGCGGCCTTCGCATCGGCTGACGCCTGCTCAACCTGGCTGGCAGCAGCCTGAGCGGAAGCAGCAGCCTGCTGCGCCTTCTGGCTGGCCGCATCGGCACGCGACGCAGCCGCATCGGCACGTTGGGCCGCGTTCATTGCCCGCTGCGCAGGATCGGGCTCGTTCGAGCATCCCGCAAGCAGGGAAAGGGCCAATACAGCCCCCGCAAGTCCAGCCAGTTTCGAAGTTTTTCTCACTAACCCTTCCATTTCATCCTCCTTAAGGATTGCGCGGTAGCGCAGCGAGGAATTCGGAGGCTCCCGCTATTCAACCCCAAATATGTCTCAAAACTCGAAGGCGCTTGCAAGCCTTAAAAAATTACCCACGGATATCCCATGTTTTATGGCTCGGATTTCCTGCCGGCACGACGCACTCGACGGCACCGCTATTCACGCGCCGCATGCGCCGGCAGGCCGATCAATCGCTTTGTACGTGTCAGCAATGCAAAGACGACCGGCGCCACGAGTGCGGAAACTACCGATTGGGCGACAAGCCACGGGAGTATCGGGCCGATGCGGCCCAACTCGGCCGCGCCCACCGAAAGCGCGAGCGCGCCCAATGCTGTAATTGGTGTCGCGAGCAGCACGATCATCGCCCCGATCGCCGCACTGGTAACCATGAGGCGAAGCGAAATTTCGTAACTCGCGAGGTATACAAGTGTGATCATAAAAGCTTCTGACCCGAATTGCGCACCAGACAGCGCGTCGGTTGCGTAGCCCATCGCAAATGCCATCAATGCCGCGGGCACGCCGTGATGACGCAGGCCCAAGTCGACAGCCAAAATGACGATCAAATTCGGAACTATCGCGCGAATTGGAACAAGATGAGGGACTGCGGTTTCTATCGCCAGTGCCAGGATCGCAAAGCCCGCATACAGCAGAAGCAGTCGCAACACCGTTATCCCTGCCGAATGGATGCGGGCGGGTTTAGGCGCCGGTAGATCGCGCGATTGGCCTTGTAGAATGCGAGAAACTCGTGGAACTGCCGATCGTATACACTTCGGTTCGCCTCGGTGGGCCGATACTCGACCGCGATCTTCACTCGGGATGAGATATCGTCGATTGAAATCTCGCCAAGTGCCGCAAACGCCGCCATCGCGGCGCCCACACCGTTGGCGTTGCGCGGATTGGCCACTTGCCGCACGGGGCAGCCCAAAACATCGGCCAGAATCTGGCTCCACAGGTTCGACGAAGCGCCGCCGCCGATGAAATTGAGCTGCTCGAAGGGCCGGCCAATAAATTTCTCGACGTGGCGCTTGACCCATCGAAGGTTGCACGCCACCCCTTCCATCACGGCGCGAACATAATGTCCGCGCGTGGTGCGCGCGGTCTGATTGAAGAACGCGCTGCGCGTGGAAACATCCTCTTGCGGCGCAAATACGCCGTTAATCCATGGCGTAAATATCAATCCGTCGCTGCCCGGCGCGGTTTCCGCGGCCAACCGGTTCATGTCGGCATAAACGTCGTCGTGGGTATTCGCGCCGGCGGAATAAAGGAGATCCTTGAGCAACTCGATGCAGCGTCCCGCTGCGCCCTGCTCCGCACTGATCATGTATCGGCCGGGCAGCGCCGCCGGCATCGCTGTCATCATGTGAAACGGATCGATCTTTTTGGCCGGCACGTGACAACTCATCCAAGAGGTCGTGCCGATATAGAAGTATCCCTGGAAGTCGCGCACCGACCCGGCGCCCACGGTTGCCGCATGACTGTCGCCGGCACCCATCACTACGCGTGTCGACGGCAACAGGCCCAGGTCCGCCGCCACCTCCGGCTTGAGTGTGCCGAGGATGGCATCGACCGGCTTCAGGTCAGGGAGCTTGGCGCGATCGAGTCCGGCCATGGCAATCAGTTCCGGCACATAGTCGATACGATTCGGGTCGCGAATGTCCGTCAGCCAGTATGGGAACATCGTCGCGTACGATGCGGCGATCTGTCCGGTCAATCGCGCATTGAAGTAGTCCATCGGCTCCAGGAACTTGTACGTGCGCGCGTACATCTCCGGCCGCTCATGCTTCATGAACAAGATGTGCCCAAGGCCGTCCACGCCGGACAGCACCGGCACTCCGCCCGTGTGGCGCACCCACTTGATCAACTTCGCGAGTGCATAACCCTGTACCTTCGGCCATCCGGCGGAAATCGCGCGGTTGTATTTGCCGCCCCGCGTATCCATCCACGAGATCGCGTTTCCGAGCGCGTTGCCGTCCTTGTCGACGGGCACGGTAACCGACCATAACGTCGTGCATGCGACGGCGATCACATTCTCAGGCGCGATGTGCGCGGATTTGAGCGCCTCCCTAGCAGCGTCGCAGGCCGCCTTCCACCACTCTTCGGGATCGTGCTCCGCGCCACCGCCGGCCATGATTTTCATAGTCATGTGACGCAGTCCCGATGCGGCTACCTCGCCATTGCTCGACACCACCGAAGCCTTCACGCTGCCCGATCCCATGTCGATGGCGAGCACGTATTTCACTTGCGCTGCCGTCATCGTGACGAAGTCTGCAAAGAATCTCCGGATGAGGCTTGCTTGCAGTCGAATTTAAACGGATCGGATGCAAGAGCCGGTTCACCTTTCCTTTCCAAGATGACGAACCTGAGCGGCTCCTGAGTCAACGATGGCGCGGCATACCATGTCGCCTTCCATTCAGCCCCCCCGTCGGACGCCCCGGCGGACAGCAGGCGAACTTCGACCGCCAAACCGCGATCGTCAACCGGCACGCCGCCAATCTCAAGCGGCTGCCAACTGTTGCGGGCCTGCTGCGATTCGAGCATGACTAATGGCTCGTCAAAGTGGATGGCGCCACCGGAAGTGTCATGCCACGAAAATGCCGCCGTCGAAGAATCGCACGCCACTTCGACCGAATGGGCTTGGCGCGGTGCGCGCCGGCCGTCATCCGGCTCAAACCAGTTTCGAACGATACCAGTTTCGTAGGTCCATCCATCGGGCAGAACGACACGATGATAAGGCGAAGACATCGTAGCGACCATCGCCCTCACGTTTGTGGCAATCCACGAACCGCTGTGCGGTCCGAACAATGTCGAGCCGCCCTCATAATTTTGAATGTCAAACTCCTCGGGCGTCGTGTAATAGGATGCGTACTGATTCGCGAGGCCGGCAATCGCCACATATTGGATCGGTGGATTCAGGAACCGCGCCGCCTGCCGGGCCGCCGCCTTGATGCGCCGTCCCATCTCAGTTGTGAATTCACCCGGCAATCCGATCAGCAGCAGATCGTTGATTTGGATGGCCTGAATCGGCAACTCGTCGGGCAATTTTGAGCTGCCGTAAAAGATGCTTTGCAGCTGCCAGAACGCTGGAATCTTGTAGCCCTGGCATCCTTCGGGCTCGCTGCGGCGGGCACCTGCATATGATGGGAAGAATGGAAACGCACGTCCGAAATAGTACAGCCCGCTGCGGCCGCCCTGCGCGCCGCCCATCGCGGGAAACCCAAATGAGCCTTCGCAGACTTCACTGCCATCCGCTCCGTCGGCCGTGCTCGGTTTCAACTCCACGTAATTGCGCGACAGCGTGACGGTGTCGGTCAGTTGCGGGCCCAATTGATTGAACAGCGCAATCATCTGGTCGCCAAGAGCAAGACCGATTCGGCTCGCCTCCGAAAATCCCTGCACGGTATATGCGGCTTCGACGTCACCCTCATTTGCATTGGTCAGCACGTTCACGACGTCGTCAGCCTTCGCGCCCGACTGCTTTTCGATTTCCCATTCCAGCGCACGCTCGGCACCCGCTTGAACGTCACCGCTGTACAAATCATTTTCGGAGGGCACGACAGTTCCATGCACTGCAAAATTCGTGAATGCGCCGATCGGAACGGTACGGCCACCGTCGATGCGATCGACTCTGATCATCGTCAGCGCCGGATCGATCGCTTCGTATTCAGGTCCAGCCGGAAACGGCGGTTTGGAAGGATCGGTTAGCGTTCGATTGTTGACATATCCCTCGATACTCCGGTTGCGACTCAGTCCAAACACCGGAATTTGCCCGATTGCTATCTTTGCGGGCTTTCGGCTGGCAAACGCCGTCTTGACCGCACCAGCTATCCGCTCGGACATGAAATCGAGCATCTTCGGGTCGAAGCCCACCCGCTCGGCGCCCAAGTCGTCATAAATTGGCACGCCGAAAAATCCGCCCGGGCCAGAATGGGTATGCGTAGCCCCGATTAGCAGCCGGTCGTCCGAGATGCCGGTGTCCTTCGCAATGAGGCGCGCGACACTATGCTGCAGCAGCGCCGAGATGCCGCCCAAGTCGCATTGAACCAGCGCGACGCGCTCGCCGTGCGTGTCCTGAAGATAGATTGCCCGTGCATAGACGCGCGTGCGAAAGCCCGCACCGACGCTATTTCCGGCGCGGGAGTATCCGAAAAGTGGAACTCCGGGCGGCGGCGTGATGTCGGCCTTGCCGACTCCAGCCACGAATGCCAACACCGCCGGCGGCGCCGTTTCCGGCTGACGATCGACGTGAATCGTCATAGCCGTAAGGAGCGGCCACAACATCACGACTGCAACCGTCAGCCAACGTAGTAAATGAGGCGATGTCTTCATAGTGGTGGGCTGTCGCGACATTAAATAGGAGAGGTGCCGCATATGTCCAGCCATCGGCCGAGCGGCTCGTCTCCACCCGTTTTGACGGGGCATTTGGAGTTTTGAATGGAATTATGAAAGGCTAATGGCATGAGCACCGCGATTTCAACCCCGCAACGGCTGCAACCAATCACGGGCGGCAACGACCCTTCGGCAGGCTCAGGGCAGGCTCTCAGCGCGATCCTGCGCCGCCAGCGCGATGCGTTCCTCAAGGACGGACCGCCATCTTTAGAGGCCCGACGGGATGCGCTCGCCAAGCTGAAGAAGGTAATCCAAGGCAATGTTCAGAAGATCGCAGCCGTAATTTCATCCGATTTCGGAAATCGCTCGGCCGAAGAGACCATGTTCGCCGAAATCTGGACAACGCTTTCAGGAATTCGCCACGCGCGCAGCCATCTGCGCAAATGGATGAAGCCCAAGCGGGTCGGGGTCGCACTCGAACTGATGCCGGGACGGGCCTACATTCAGTACCAACCGCTTGGTGTTGTCGGCATCATCAGTCCCTGGAACTATCCGATCCAGCTATCAATGCTACCGTTGATGGCGGCGATTGCAGCGGGCAACCGCGTGATGCTCAAGCCGTCGGAGTTGACGCCAAATACTTCGGCGCTCCTGGCAGAGTTGCTGGGATCCGTTTTTCCGGCGGAGCAGGTCGCGGTTGTGCAGGGCGGGCCGGAAGTCGGAGAGGCGTTTTCGCGCCTCCCGTTCGACCATCTTCTCTACACCGGCTCAACCTCCATCGGCCGGCAGGTGATGCGTGCGGCGGCTGAGAATTTGACGCCGGTGACCCTGGAGCTGGGCGGCAAATCACCATGTATCGTTGCCGAGGACACTCCACTTTCATCAGCCGCGGAGAGTATCGCGTTCGGCAAGCTGCTCAACGCCGGACAAACCTGCATCGCACCCGACTATGCGATGGTCCCCGCAGCGCGGCGCGACGAATTCGTCCGCGCGATCGAGGCGACCGTTCGCAAGTTCTACCCCAACCTCAAGTCGAATCCGGATTACACCAGCATCGTCAACGACCGCCATTATCGCCGCCTCTCCGGCTATATCGAAGAAGCGAAATCAAAAGGCGCGCAAGTAATCGAGATCAATCCCGCTGGCGAATCGCTTGAGACGAGCGCCCGAAAGATTGTTCCCACCCTTGTAATCGACCCGGCCGACGACCTGAGCGTGATGTGCGAAGAGATCTTCGGCCCGATCCTGCCGATCAAGACTTACCATCGGCTCGACGAAGTGGTCGATTTCATCAATCGCCGGCCACGGCCGCTGGCGCTTTACTACTTCGGTGTCGATCCCAAACCTCGTGAGGAGGTTTTGCAGCGCACAATTTCCGGCGGAGTTTCGGTGAATGAAACGCTGATGCATTGTGTGGCCGAGAATCTGCCCTTCGGCGGCGTTGGCGCGTCGGGAATCGGTGCTTATCACGGCGAGACGGGCTTCCAGACCTTCTCGCATCGTAAGGGCGTTTTCGTGCAAAGCCGGTTCAACAGCGGCGCGCTGATGCACCCTCCGTTCGGCCGCATTGCCAAAACGATGCTGAAGTTCCTGCTGATGCGGTAATTTCGCCTAGGGATTCTGCAGCGGCAGAATCGACACTTCAGGCGGAAGATGGGCGATCAGAAATGGTCCGTACATAACGATGCATAGGGCCACGGACGCGACGACCCAGTAGCGAAGCGAATCCATTTGGGATAGGAATCCCACAGTTGCGGGCGTCTGCACCGTACTGGTAAACGGGACGTCGCCGCGCTCAATAGGCGAACCCGCCGCGATTGTCATCACCAGATTGAAGAAAAACAGCATCGCACCCACGAACATGATCGACCCGCCAACGCCGGTCATGATTCCGGGTATCCGCCATTCCGGAAGATAATACGACGCTTCAGCAATTGCGGTCCGCCGTGGCATTCCAGCCAGACCGCCAGCCATCATGCCACGCGAGAAAATCAGCACACCGGCGAAATATGTGAACGCCTGTACGACTCCCAATCGGCGTGAATATAAACTCCGATTCTCCAAGTATGGCACCAGCCAGTACGCGATACCCATGTATGAGAGCGCGACCGCAGTCCCGACGGTCAGATGGAAATGGCCCGGAATGAACGCGGTGTTATGCACCTCAAGGTTCATATCGTAGCTCGCGTTCATCAGCCCGCTTATTCCGCCGAGCATGAATACCAGCATCGCGAGCACCTGCGCGCAGACCGACGGGTCATCCCACGGAATCTTGAAAAACCACCCGACGAGGCCATTTCCACCGGCGCGGCGGCCGGCGATTTCAAGCGCATACATCACCGCGAACGCCGTCATCAGGCTGGGAAAGAAAATCCCGAACGTCAATATTGCGGCGCCGTATTTCAGCCCTGTCGAAATACCGGGGTCGACATACTGGTGATGAAAACCAACGGGGATCAACAGAATGAATAGGATAAACGCCACCCGCGTCAGCGTATCGCTGAACAGCACACCGCCCGCCTGCCGGGGAATCATCCCGTACCAGGAAATGTAAACCGGAAGCAGCCAGTAATAGACGATCGGATGTCCCGTGAACCAAAACAGCGAACGCGTCAGCAGTGGATCGACGCCGGCAGTTAGCCCAAGCGACCACGGCAAAAGAATTCCTACCACTTCGATCGCAAGACCGGCCGAGGCGATATCCCACATGATGTACGTCGTGATGGACATAAACGCGAGCAGCGGAATCCGCTGGCCGGGATGCTCGCGCCGCCATGCGCGCAGTGTGACCAGCTGATTCGCGGAAGTGACCCACGTACTGACAACCACCAGCGCAAGGCCCAGGTAGAACGCCCAATGGGCCTGCAGCGGCGCATAGAACGTGTAGAGCACATTGGCGCGTCCAGCCAGCATTGGAATCAGCGCCATCACGGAGCCGCCAATCAACAGCCATAGCGATGCCTGCAGCATCGGGCCGTTTAATTTCCGCGCCAATCCGCGCGCGGTGGTCAGCGACACGAAGCCGTTGGCAAATGCCGTCGTCAACACCAACGCGTTGAGAACCCCATGGAGCGTAAGCCCCTGATAGTACGAATGAACCAGCGGATAATCCCGGATGATGTCGATACCAGCGTAATTGAGCGCCTGCTCGATGCCGAACAGAACTCCGATCGCGAGCACCGCAAAGCCGAAGTAGATGTTCCATTTGATCGCGGCGAGCTGCTTCGCGGGCAATTCGAAGCCGGACGGATCGGTGACGATTGGCGTGCTCATTTCACAATCACCTTTCCCGACATCGTATGATGCAGGCGCCCGCAATATTCGTGGCACAGCAGCAGGTACTCGCCGGGTTTGTCGAACCGATATGTGAGCGTCGAAATTTCACCCGGCACCAGCATCATGTTGACGTTGGTGCCCGCAATCAAAAACCCATGAATCACATCCGACGATGTGCCGCGAAAGGTAACCTCGGAGCCGGCGGGAATTTCGATTCGATCGGGCGTATACGACCAGGTCTGGCCGATCACGACCACGTCGTACTTGCCGGGGGCGGTCTGATGTACGCCCGGAGAATCGAACGGCGGCGTCGAGCGAAGCACCTTGCGCAGCCGCTGATTGACGTTGCAGTAAATGGCCCCGGTCTGCCCCGGAAGCGCGATCCCCATCGCCGCCGCACTATACGCCAGCGCGGCCAGGAAGATTGCCAGCATTACGGCGGATGCCGCCAGAAATCCCTTTTCGTACGATTCGGGTTCCATGTGGCTACCTCGTGATCAGCCGCAAATACATCAGCCCCCACATCACCGACAATGCCAGGATATAAACCCCCATCACGAACAGGGTCCCGGTGGGCGGCGGCACATTTTCATCCAACGGTTCGGGCGAGTCCCGTTTGCTGTTCATCGCCACCTCCTTGGTCGGCTCATCTGCTGCGCTGTCGGAGCTTGGACAGCGGCCGTGAGTTCAATACGTCACTGGATTCAATCCATCCGCGCCGCGCCTGGTTTACGCCGTACTCAAGGCCCGCGAACTGATTCGGATGATGTGCGTCGCTGGAGATGACCATCTTCACACCGGCCCGTTTTGCCGCAATACACATCACGTCGTCGAGATCGAGGCGTTCGGGCTGCGAATTTATCTCCATCGCGCAACCCTCGCCGCGCGCGGCACGCAGGACTTCATCCAAGTCGAAGTGGCCGGGCGCCCGATGATTGATAAGCCGGCCGGTGGGATGACCAAGCACATCAACGTTGGGGTTGCCGATCGCCTTGACAATCCGGCGCGTCAGATCGCGGGAGTTCTGCTCGATTTTGTAATGTACCGATGCAACGACCCAGTCCAGTTCAGACAGGACGTCGTCGGGGAGGTCGAGGCTGCCATCCTCAAGTATGTCCACCTCGATTCCGCGGAGCAATTTTATTCCCCGCACCTTTGCCACGACCCTGTCGATTTCGCGCCATTGCTCGCGGAGCCGTTTGGGGTCAAGTCCATGCGCCATCGTGAGCCGCTTGGAATGGTCCGTCACAGCGAGATACTCAAGGCCGGCGCGCGCGGCGCCGCGAGCCATCTCCTCGATCGATGCGCGGCCATCGGTCCACGTGGAATGCGAATGCAAATCGCCGCGCAAATCCTTTCGCGCGATCAGATGCGGCAGCTTGCCGGATGCGGCGGCTTCTATCTCGCCGCGGTCCTCGCGGATTTCGGGAGGAATCCATTCCAAGCCGAGTGCACGGTAAACACCCTTCTCATCGGCCGCGGCGATCGCCTTCTTACCGCGAAACAGGCCGTATTCGTTCAGCAACAAGCTGCGATCTTGGGCGATTTTCCGCAAATGAATTCCATGCGCCTTCGAACCGGTGAAATAAAGTAATGCCGCGCCGAAATCGCCGGGCGCCACGACTCGCAGATCGACCTGCAAGCCGTCGGCAAGCACCACGCTGGTCTTGGTCTCGCCGCTGGCGAGCACTTCCTTTACCGGCCCATAGGCGCGAAGCTGCTCGGTCACGGACTGCGGCTTGGATGACGCGGCAAGAACGTCGATATCGCCCACGGTTTCGCGGCGGCGGCGGAAGCTCCCTGCAACATCGATCGCCGTGGCCGCGCGGCACTTGCGCATATGCGTGAGCAACGCGTTAACGATCGGCTCGGCATCGGCATAGAGCATCCGCTTCTCCTGCTGAGCGGCGGGCTCGGCAAGCGCATGCAAAATCTGCTCTTCCAGCTTTGCACCGAGACCGCGAACAGCCCGGATCCGTCCCGCTTCCGCAGCACGGCGCAGACCTTCCTTGTCGCGAACCTCGAGAAGTTCTCCCAGTAATTTAATTCGCTTGGGACCCAGGCCGCGGATGCTTCTTAACTCGACCAGACCGCTTGGAACTTTCTTCTTTAGCTCGTCGAGAAACGGCAGCCGCCCCGTCGAAGAAAGCGTTTCGATTTTGGCGGCCAGCTCCTCACCGATTCCCGGTAGCTCGCACAATTGCTCCGTGGTCAGCGAACTCAGCGGCACCGGATGATCCCGCGTGATGCGCGCGGCGTTGCGATAGGCACGGACACGGAAAAAATTTGCCCCGCTGATTTCCAGCAGATCGGCAATCTCGTCAAAGACATTGGCAATTTCGCGATTGTCCATGCCCCCAGTCCAAGCCACCCGGCGAACCCAATTTCTATTTGCGTCGCGACTTCGGACGTCCGGCCGCGCGTGCCGGCCGCTTCTCTCCGATAGGAGGCGCGGGCGTAAATTCCTCGCCGGTCGCGATTGTCACCTCGGACTCCTCCAAGGCGTCCGCCTTGCCCAGCGACTCGACCATCCCCTCCGGCACCGTCCAATGCCTAAGTGCGTGCTTGTCCAGGTCGCCCGTCGCCCGCGATTTTTCGCGCGATTGCGCGCAGTCGGTGCAATATGGCGTAAACGGGAGCACCCGCAATCGATTGAGCGGAATTTGAGTACCGCAAGTTTCGCAGGTCCCGTACCGATCGTCGTCCAGGCGCCCCAGCGCCGCCTCGATCGCGCGCAGGCGATCTTCCGATCGGCTGACCAAGCTTGCATGGAGTTCGTGGTCCTCGTCAGCGCGTGCGATTTCCAAATCGTCGCTTGGCTCGGAAATGAGGTCCTCCACCTCGTCGCGGCGCGAATCCTTTAGGCGTTCCACCTCATGCGCGCGAAGCTCACGGAGCAGATTCCTCAACTGCTGCGTACGCTCGGTGAAATCCCGGACTAAGTCTGCGCGTTTCATTGTATTTTCACCCTCCGTTCCCGGATCCGATCGCCAAATCCGAGCAACCAATGCATCCGCGGTTCAAAAGCAAGTGCATCGGACGTGCCAATGCCGGTTGCCCGATTACTGGGCCGTATGCCCAATAATGGTGAAAAAAGTGTGCAAAATAGAGCCATTGTACATTCCGCCAGTGGCTCGATCGGCGCCAATATTACCCGCGCTGCGACAGCCGCGTGGCTGTAGCGGTCGAACTACTTCTTCGTCTTAAGTTCGACCACGATTGCTTCAGCTGGTTTGTCCCCTGCCTCGACGACTCTGGCGCCGCCCGGGACCCAGCTCGCCTGCCCGGCCACGCGATGAGCTTCCGTAACCTTGCCGTCGGCACCGGTAAACTTCACGTCGTAATCGGTGAGCGGAACGGCAACGGCATCATGCAGCTCGTGGGGCTCGGTCTTGTCCTTGGCATTGATATAGACGTGCAGCACGCGAACCTGTGAATTTTCGAATACGACTTGGAAATGGCGTGGGCTTGGCGTTGTCGCATTCTGCGCGAATGCCGGCGCCGCTCCAAGGCACAGGAACATCGCCGCAAGCGTGATGATAATCCGTTTCATATGATCCTCCATCGGACCGGAGCGAATCTCAGTTAAGTCAGCTATTCGTCGGACCCGTTGCCGTTACCGTCTTCATCATCCCGTTCTGCCAATCCCGCTACCGCGCGCACCTTCTCATTCTCTTCAAGCCGCACCAAATGAACCCCCTGCGCGTTGCGCCCGGTGATGCGCACGTCCTTGACCCCGAGGCGGATTACTTTGCCGGCATCGGTGATCAGCATCACTTGGTCGTCGGTGCCGACCTGGCGGACGTCGATCACCTTGCCGGTCTTGTCGGTGAGGTTCATCGTGATGACGCCTTTGCCGCCGCGATGCGTCAGCCGGTAGTCGCTGGCCGGAGTGCGCTTGCCGTAGCCAAGCTCGGAAACCGTGAGCAGGGTTTCGTCGTCGCGCACGGTGGACATCGAAACGACCTCGTCCTCGATCAGCGCAACGTGCTTGCCCTCCTTGACGGTTTGCGTTTCAAGCTCCATCCCGTTCACGCCGCCGGTGGCGCGGCCCATCGGACGCGCTTCCTCTTCCTTGAACCGGATCGCCTGCCCCTCGCGCGTGGACAGGACGATCTGTTGGTTGCCATCGGTAATTTTGACGTCAACCAGCGTGTCGCCATCTTCGAGATTGATCGCGATGATCCCGGTGGAGCGAATGTTCTCGTATTCATCGAGCGCGGTCTTTTTCACACGGCCGCGGCGCGTGGCGAAGAACACGAACTTGCCCGCGATTTCGTGCGGCACCGGCATAAATGCTGAGAGCTTCTCCTCTTCCGCAAGACTCAACAGGTTCGCGATCGAACGGCCTTTGGCCGCCCTGCCCCCCTCGGGCAGTTCGTATGCCTTCAACTGGTATACCTTTCCCGCGCTGGTAAAGAACATCAGGCGATCATGGGTGGAGACGCGCTCCAATCGCTCGACGAAATCCTCCTCAGCGGTGGTCGCGCCGATTTTTCCGCGTCCGCCACGCTTTTGGGTGCGGTAGAGCGAGAGCGGAGTACGCTTGATGTAACCGCCGTGGGTCACGGTGACCAGAACGTCCTCTTCGACGATCAGGTCCTCGACCGAGAACTCGGCTTCCGCCTCGACGATCTGGGTGCGGCGCGCATCGCCGAACTGTTCCTTGATTTCATTGAGTTCGGCCGCGATAAGTTTCATCAACTCGCGCTCGTCGGCCAGAATCTTCTTGTACTTGGCGATTAGTGCGAGCGTTTCCTTGTGCTCGGTTTCGATCTTCTCCCGCTCCAGTCCGGTCAGGCGCCGCAGCGTCATGTCAAGGATCGCCTGCGCTTGAATCTGCGACAGATCGAACTGCTTCATCAGGCCCGATCGCGCGGTTTCGGCATCCTTGGACGCGCGAATCAACTTGATGACGGCGTCGAGGTTCTTTAGCGCAATCAGCAGCCCCTCCAACACGTGGAGGCGCGCTTCGGCCTCACGCAATTCGAAGCGCGTGCGCCGGGTCAGCACGATCTTGCGATGCTCCAAAAACGTATGGAGCATCTGCAGCAGATTCATCTCGCGCGGGCGGCCATCGTGGATGCCAAGCATTATCAGGCCATAGCCCTGCTGCATCTGGGTCAGCTTGTAGAGCTGATTGAGGACGATGCGCGGCTCGGCGTCACGCTTCAGTTCGATCACGATCCGCATGCCGTCGCGGTCCGATTCGTCGCGAAGATCGCTGATACCGTCGATACGTTTATCGTTCACCAGCTCGGCAATCCGTTCGATCAGCCGCGCCTTGTTCACCTGATAGGGAATTTCGCGCACGATAATCGACGCACGCCCACTGCGCTTGTCAGTCTCTATTGCTGCCAGCGCACGCATCAGGATCGAACCGCGCCCGGTTACATACGCCTCCCTAATGGCCTTTCGGCCGAGAATTTGCCCACCGGTCGGAAAATCGGGGCCAGGCACAATATCGAGGATTTTTGCGAGCGGCGTGTCGGGTTTGTCGATCAGCAGCAGGATCGCGTCGCATATTTCCGTCAGATTATGCGGCGGTATGTTGGTCGCCATGCCCACGGCGATACCGTCCGAGCCGTTGATGAGCAGGTTCGGTACCTGACCGGGGAGCACTTCCGGCTCTTCTTGAGAGCCGTCGTAATTGGGGACAAAATCAACCGTTTCCTTGTCGATATCGGCCAGCATCCGCTCTGCCAGCCGAGTGAGCTTGCATTCGGTATAACGCATTGCGGCGGGCGGATCGCCGTCCACCGAGCCGAAATTGCCCTGTCCGTCGATAAGCGGGTACCGCATGCTGAATGGTTGGGCCATTCGCGCAAGTGCGTCATAAACCGCAAGGTCGCCATGCGGATGGTATTTGCCGAGCACCTCACCGACTACCGCGGCGCACTTGGTATAGCGCTTGTTCGGAAGCAGTCCCGCGCGGAACATCGCGTAAAGTATTCGCCGATGGACGGGTTTCAACCCGTCGCGGATCATCGGGAGCGCGCGGCCGACGTTTACCGACATCGCATAGTCCAGATAGGACTGCCGCATGTCGTCTTCGATATTCAGCAGCGTCGGTTCGTTATGAGTTGGTTCGTTGCCGTTGGTTTCAGCCATGGTTGGTATTCACCCTGCCTTTCCCGCCCTCGTCCTCATCCGCCTCTTCACCGTCCCATCCAAGGCCGAGACGGCAGGCGTTGAAATTCAAATTAATTTTTTCTGACCGAGCAACTGCCGCATCCCGAGCCGCAAGCCTTCTCCACCGGCGGCGAGCCAATGTAGTAACCCGACGCCTCCAATTCCTCCACCGTCACCCAATCAAGCCTGGCCCCGGCCGGGCCGTCGCAATGCACGCACAGGCGGATTTCAGAGCCGAGTTCGTCGAACGAAACATAGGTCAAAACCGCCTTGGCGCATCGCTCGCAATGCGCCATCGGGAAGGACGAATCGACTGATACCGCCACCGCCATAGCCGTCGGTGGCAGCATATCATTTACGCTCGATTTCCGCACGCTTATTGACGGCGATACGGCTCGCCAAGGCCGCTTGGCGCGTCCGCCTGACCGCCCACACCGGCGAGTACAACCAGCGTCAATACGTACGGCAGGGCCAAAAACAGCTGATATGGCGCTGCCGTGCCGAGCGCCTGCAGGCCGAATTGCAGCGCCATCGCAGCGCCAAACAGGACCGCCGCCGCAGCCATCCCCCACGGGTTCCACCGGCCCACGATTACGACGGAAAGCGCCACGAACCCGCGGCCGGAAGTGATGTCCTCGACGAATGTACCGGCATATACGAGCGTCAAATAGGCGCCGGCCAGTCCCGATAAAACGCCGGAGGCTAGAATCGCCTCCCATCGCCGCCGATAGGTATCGAGGCCGAGTGCATCGGCGGCCTCTGGCCGCTCGCCTGCCGCCCGCAGCCACAGGCCCCATCGCGTGCGCGTAACGAGATACCAGAGTGCAGGGGTCAGGATGAACGCCAGGTACACCAGCGGGTCGCGATTGAACAGCGGATGGCCGATTATCGGAATCCGGGCCAGCGGACCTAATGCCAGCCTCGGCATGGGATGAACCAGCACTGCCATCCCGGTTAGGCCGAAAAACCTGCGGTAGAACACTCCCGTGATGCCGAGGGCAAGAATATCCAGCGCGGTACCCGCAACCACCTGGCTAACCGCCAGGTTGACCACCAGGTACGCGAAGAGCGCATTGAGCGCGCAGGCGGCCGCAATTCCCGCCAGCAGCCCCAGTATCATGCTTCCGCTGAAATATGACGCAGCAAGCGCAAAAAACGCGCCGCACAGCATCGCGCCTTCGATACCGATATTGATTACGCCGCTTTCCTCGACGAGATACTCGCCCAGCGCGGCCAGCAGGATCGGCGTCGCCATCGCGATCGTGGAGACCAGGAACGTTTCAAGCATCGCGACGCTCTCCCTCAACCGGCGAGGCCACGGCATTGTTTTGCAATCGACCTCGCAATTCATTGAAGAGGGGGGTATCAAGCGTCAGCAGGATTAGAATCACCATCCCCTGAATCACCTGCACCAGCACGGGCGATACGCCCTGAGCGCGTTGCATCGCCTGCGAACCATTATCCAGCGCGCCGAACAACAGCGCGGCAACAATCACGCCGAGCGGATTCAGCCGTGCGACAAGCGCAACGGCGATCGCTTCATAACCCCATCCCGGCGAAAACTTTTCATACAATCGATGAGTAATCGCCGCGATTTGCACCGCCCCGCCGATGCCAGCCAGAGCACCGCACAATGTCATCGTACGGACGGTCAGCGCCGCGATCGGAATTCCGAAAAAAGCCGCCGCGCGCCGGTTGTGGCCCATCGCCCGCAACTCGAATCCCGCAGTCGTGCGGGACAGCATCAGATAGCATGCGATGGCCAGCGCGATTGCGAGCAGCATTCCGCTGTTGAGGCGGCTTGGGATGAAGTAGAAGGCCAACTTCGCCGAATCCGCAATCGGAACGCTGGCGGGATAGGCCCCCGACGCTTCCATCAGCGGCCCGTGAACGGTCCACGAAAGCGTCTGTACCGCGATGAAGTTCAGCATGATTGTGCTGATGACTTCGTTCACGTCGCGGCGCGCGCGCAGCCAGCCGGCAATAGCTCCCCACAGCGCGCCGCCCGCCGCTCCTGCGCCGAGCACGATGGCGATCGCAAGCAGATGTGGCATGCCGTTCAACCGCGGACCAACTGCGCCCGCGGCGATCGCTCCAGCGGTCAGTTGCCCATCGGCGCCGATATTCCACAAGCCACCCGAAAATGCGACCGAAACCGCCAGACCCGCAAAAACCAGTGGCGTGGCCTTCACCAGGGTATCGGTGCATGCGTACCAATTGCCGAAGGCGCCTTCGACCAGTGCCGCGAAAACTCCGGCCGGTGATGCTCCCAGCGCCAGCAGAACGAGCGAAACCAATGCGATTGCCAGCGCAATCGCTGCGGCAGGCCGTGCGATCGTGCGCACCATCGCCTATTCCACGGTTCCTGCCATCAGGAGCCCGATTCGCGTGGGATCCCGGTCGCTTTCCTGAGTTTCACGAATCCGTCCGCGATTGATCACCATCAGGCGCGTGCATATCGCGAGTACTTCATCGAGATCGCTGGATACCAGCAACACCGCCCCACCCGCAGCAGCAAAATCGAGCAAGATGCGATGAACCTCGGCGGTGGCCACAAAGTCGAGACCGCGACATACGTTGTGCGCGACAATTAATCGCGGCTTCTGAGCAATCGCGCGGGCCACTTCAAGCCGCTGCCGGTTCCCACCCGAAAGCGCTGCAGCCTGGGCATCAGGTCCGGCCGCGCGAATTCTGAAGCGCTGGAGGAGTTCCATGCATAATGATTTGGCGGCCAGTCGGTCGAGCCATCCGTTCGCGCTCATCCGCTCCCGTAGCGGTCGCGCGAGGATCAGGTTTTCCCAGAGTGATAGGTCAAGTATCAAGCCGTCGAGGTCGCGATTTTGCGGTATGACGGCCATCGCGTCAGCGCCGCCGCTTACAGTTAAGCTGCCACCGGTCGGGCTGCGAATGCCCGCGAGCAACTCGACCAATTCGGTTTGGCCGTTGCCATCCACGCCGGCCACGCCAACGATTTCGCCTGCGCTGAGCCGGAATGACATGCCGTCAAGAATCCGCCGGCCGCCAACGTCCAAACTCAAAGCGTTTGCTTCGAGCGCCAATGAACCAATGGCGATCTTCTTTTTGACCGTCTCCGGCATCGCAACGATTTCACCGATCATCCAGCGCGCCAGTTCTGTTTCCGTGGTTTCCTTCGGTGTTGTGCGGGCCACAACCCCGCCCTGGCGCAAGATTGTAATTCGGTCGGCGACGGCGATCGCCTCGGCCAACTTGTGCGTGATCATCACGACGATTCGACCCTCGGCGCGAAGCCGCCGAAGCAGATCCAGAAATGGCGCCAGTTCCGAGGGCGCAAGCACACTCGTCGGCTCGTCGAGGATCAATACGCGCGGGTTGAAGCTGAGAGCCCGAATCACTTCCAGCCGCACCCGCTCGGCCATCGATATTTCCTCAACCACCGCGCCCGCTGGCGGCAGCGCAAAGCCGAGCTTGCCGGCCAGTTCGTGTCCTCGAGCCGCAGCGACCTCAAGGTCAAATCGAGCGGCGGAATTGAATCCGCCAAGTGCAAGGTTTTCCTCCCAAGTCATCCGCTCGAAAAGCATCGGGCTTTGATTCACGGCTGCAATACCAGCGGCGAGCGCAGCGTGCGCAGATCCCGCGCGCAGCGGAGTATCGTCGAGGCGCACCTCGCCGCCATCGGGGCGCAGGCGACCGGCCAAGATGCTCATTAAGGTGGTCTTTCCCGCGCCGTTCTCGCCCAACAGCGCGTGGATCTCGCCCGGCCGCGCATCGAAATCGACGCCGGCGAGCGCAACCGTGCGGCCAAAGCGCTTGGTTATGGCGGTTGCCTGAAGCAAATGGCGCCGCGTCCCCGGCTAGGCGGCGGGTTGAGAGCCGTAATGGCGCCGCACATAGTCAAGCGCGTCATCGCGCGTTACAAGTGCGCCATCCAGTTGCTGATCTTCCACGTCCTTCAAAATCGCCTTGAAGCGCGGCCCCGGCTCAAATCCCATCTGCTTGAGGTCGTTCCCGCCAATCAGCCGGGGCGGACGGATCTCGGCCGCCGTCATGTTCTGCATCGCGTTGCGGCAGAAATGCCAGAAGCTCAGGTCCGAACTCGATGCGAACGCATCCAGAAATGCGACCTGCATCAGTTCGTCAAATCCGTCCTCGGCCAGCATCCGCTTGAGCGTGGCCGTGCGCATCCGCGGGGCCATACACAGGCGCAAATGATCCTTCACCAGATATGCGACGCGCTCCTGTACCGCACGCGAGCGCTTGAACCGCGACAGGATTTCCGCAGCCATCACCGCGCCGATGTCGGTATGGCCGTAGAACGTTACCTTGTCTCCCGTTACCGCACGGCAGCGCGGCTTGGCAATGTCGTGGAACAGGATTCCAAACGCCACAGTTTCAGTGCATCCGGCCGGCAGCATTGCAACCGCCATGCGGGTATGCGTATAAACATCGCCTTCGGGATGAAAATTCTCAGGCTGCGTGCATCCAACCATCTCGACCGCTTCTGGAATTAGGATTTGCATCAGCCCGCTTTCCATCATCAGGTCCATGCCGCGCGCGGCGCCCCCCTCGGTCATCAACATCACCAGTTCTTCGCCGATCCGCTCGGCTGCGATCGCAGTGATCGACGGCGCCGCTCGTTTCATCGCGGCCCAAGTCGCCGGATCGATCGAAAAGTCCAGCCGAGCCGCGAACCGCGCGGCGCGCAAGATGCGCAGATGGTCTTCGTCAAAACGATCGTATGGATTTCCGATCGCGCGAATGATTCCTGCGCGCAAGTCGCGCATCCCGCCAACCAGATCAATCAGTCGTTCAGCCGTCGGATCGTAATACATCCCGCCAATGGTGAAGTCGCGGCGGATAGCATCTTCTTCAATCGTGCCGAATCGTACGGCCGAGGGGCGGCGTCCGTCGATATAAGGTGCGTCGGCGCGAAACGTCGCGACTTCGCAAACATCGCCGTCTATGACGACACCAATCACGCCAAACTTGGCACCCACCGCTATCGTATGGTCGAACAGTCCCTGTACAACCTCGGGACGAGCGTCGGTGGCGACATCGTAATCTTTGGGTTCGACCCCCAGTATCCGATCGCGCACACATCCGCCCGCAAAGTAGGCACGGAAGCCCGCTTCGGTCAGCCGCTTAACGATACAGATCGCCTTTTGTTCCTTGGCGTCCATCGGCTCAGTAGTTTACCGCCGGACAAACCAGCGAGGCCATATGGGCGGCCGGCCGGGTTACGATCAAAAGAACAGCGCGCTCCCCCTTTCCGCCCCATACCTGCCATTGCAGAGAGGAGCGGGAAGGAGAAGCGCGCTTTATTCAAACTATAACGTCCGGCCTATTGCCCGGTACAGGTCAATGACACCGTTTGCGGCGCATTAGCCGCATTGTCCTCGAGCGTGAGCGTCCCCGAGATGGCGCCGGAAGCAGACGGTGTGCACGCGAGCTTGATAGTGCACGACTTGCCGGAGCCCAAATAGAACGGTCGCATTGGGCAGCCATTCGATGAAACCGAGAATCCCGTGCTCAACGAAACGCCCGAGATGTAAACCGGCAGGTGATGCGCCTGCGATTTGTTCGAAACCGTGATCTTGAGCGGCTTGCTAACCCCACCCGACGCTACGATTCCGAAGTTGCTATGAGACGGGCTCACCGTCAAACGAGCCGACACTGCGGTGGGCGTAACCGTCGCAGTTGCAGTTTTCGTCGGTGTAACTGTCGGAGTCAACGTCGCTGTCAGCGTTGGAGTCGGCGTAGCCACCAGCGTCAGCGTCGGTGTTGCAAGCGGAGTCGGCGTCCCAGCGGGATCATTCGTCGGCGTAGGAGTGGCAAGCGGCGGCGGCGGCGGTGGATCAGCCGGCAACTGGACTATAGTCGCGTCGTACCGCTGATTGGTCATCGATGGGCCAAACGCGAAGGTATTGGTCGCAGATATGTAAATTTCCGTCTCCGCCAATGGAATGTAGTCTTCGTCATTGCCCGGGGCGGTCGCGCCGCCCGCAATGAGAATATCTCCCATCGCAGGTCCCGATGGAATCGCTGCAGCGACCTGCAGGGCGCGATCCTGATGCATGTTAGGACCCGGAACCACGCTGTCCATCACGGGATCGAAAATGTCCGTAGAGTTCAACGTCGCGTAATCCGCTGCATCAAAGAGATCTCCGTCGTTATCCGCGTCCTCAAGGACAAACCCGCCGGCCAATAGGATCTTCCCGGCATTTGGACCTGACGGAATCACTGTGGCGGTATGGGAAACGCGTGGCGCAAACAAGTCAGGCCCATAAAAGAAGGTGAAGTTGTTCGGGTTGAAGATTTCCGTCGAGGCTACACCGCCAATATTGTTGCTGTTGGCGCCGCCGGCGATGAAAATATATCCCGTAAACGGCCCGTTGGTGATCGTCGTTGCGGTGTGTCCGGTGAAGCTGCTCCATTCCTGAGTACCCGTATCGCCCAGGAAGTCCAGCGGCGGGCCGCGGAATTCAAGCATGTTCGGTCCGGCCGCGAATGTATTCGAAAGCGGGGAATAGACATCAGTCGCATTGAGCGTGTTGCCGTTACTGTTACAACAGCCGCCAGCGATCAAAATCTTCCCGGCATTGGCACCGAACGGAATGACGTTCGCGGTATGGCCCGCATGGGCGATAACCATCGAGGGCGTATTGGCTGCCGGATAAAATGAGTTTCCGGTCGGATCGTATATTTCGGTCGAGGCCAACGGAGTCCACGACCCGGCAGTACCGGTCGCGCCGCCTATGATTAGAACCCGGCCCGTGTTGGGGCCTGTCGTAAGCACCGTAGCGGTATGCGCCACACGGCCAACGTTCATGAATGGCCCCAAAACAAACGAGTTTACGACCGGATTGTAGATATCAGTCGCGTTGGTCACGTTCGGGCCAGAGCCATTTGTAGATGGAAGATAGGTGTTGAATCCGCCCGCGATAAGAATTGAACCGGCATTCGGTCCGGTTGTAAGAATGGTTGCGGTCGCCAATCCGGGAGCGAACTGCATGCTTGCGGAAACGTCCCATCCCGGCGGAGTTCCCGGCAGGAAGCCGTTCGTTGATGGGTCGAAAATATCGGGGGCAAACAGCGTGCTGACAAAATTATTTATTGGGCATAGGTTCGCGTGAAGCGGCGGCTGTGGAACCGGAGTCGGCAAACCAGTCGGCGTTGGCGCCGGTAATGGCGCTACAAATGTGATCCCCGAAGGGCCCGCTAGTCCGGTGCCTGGACCGACAATAGTCGAAATTGGCGATACGTTACCGTTGCTACCCGCAGCATAAACAGTAACGCTCGCGTTCCCAATATTCGCGACATAAATGTTACCGAGCGAATCAACGTAAATCGCTTGCGGGTCGGACAGGCCCGTACTGGGGCCGCTAATCGTGCTCATCGGCGGCACGTTCCCATTGCTGAGCGCTGGAAAGACCTCGATGCTCGGCAAGCCGCCACCACCACAGTCCGACGCGCAATTCACGATGTAAAAGTTGTCGAGTGAATCGAACGCGATAGCCGCTGGCGCATCCAATCCGGTGCTGGAGCCGCTAATAATATCCAACGGAAACTCATTGGTCGCTCCCGAACTCGACACGGGCGGATAAATCGTAATGGAATTGTTTGGTGGATTTACCACATAAGGGTTTCCGCGCGAATCCAGCGCCAAGTCTGTCGGTTGATCGAGTTGGGTATTTGAGCCGCTGATCGTCGCGAGCGGCGTGATTGCGCCGCTTGCACCCGCGGGATAAACGGTAATCGTCGAGTTGCCTTGGTTCGCCACATAGATCCGATTTGTCGAATCCAGCGCGACCCCGGCAGGAAGGCTCAGCCCGGAGTTCGAGTCGCCTGGGATGATTCCAGTGATCGTCAAATTTGGCGTTTGGTTTCCGCTGGCGGTCTGCGTGTAGGCCGTAATGCTACCGGTGAGTGACGGACCGGCACTTTGATTTGGAACGTACAGTACGCCGTCCGATCCAAGGACCATCCTCTGAGGACCGCTTAATCCTGTATTGGGACCAGATATCGTTGCTGCGGCCGGCGTATTCCCATTGCTGCCATACGGGTAGCTAGTAATCGTATTGCTCGAAAAATTAGTCACATAGAACGCGATCGGCACCGGAGTCGGATTTGAGGTCGGTGTCGGAAGTACGCCGGGATTGGGCTGACCGCATCCACCTGCGATTAATATATCGTCAAGGGTGGATGCCCCCACTGTGCTTTCCTGCGCGTGCGGCGAAGACATAGCGATTGTGGCGACCACCGCAAATACCATCACGCTGAGGAGCGCCAATACAAATATCCGCACCTTACCCTCAGACATCTTGAATTTCATCGCTCCCTCCCTGACCGGCGCCCACCTGAAAAATCCTCAAGGCCCCATTAGCAAACGCGCGCTAACAATGACAAATTCTCTACATCAACGCAACGCGAGTTGCGCTCGTATCCGTCCGCTGCAAAGAAAATCGCCAATAATTTCAATGGTTTTGCGCTGATTAAGTTGCATTTTAAATTCACTTCCCCGTACACGAGAACGACACGATTTGCGGCGTATTGGCGGCGTTGTCCGAAATTGTCAAATTGCCAGAGAAAAACCCTGTCGTTTGTGGCTGGCAGACCACCTTAACCGTGCATGTATGGCCGGTTGCCAAGAAGAATGGACGCACTGGACAATTGTTGGATGTGATCACGTAGCCGGGGCTCGATTCGACATCAATCATATAAACCGGCGCGTTATGAGCCTGGCTCTTGTTAGCGACCTTCACGCTCACCGGGCCGCTTTGAGCGCCAACGGTGATGCTGCCGAAATTCTTGGACTTGGGGGTTACCGTCAATTTCGCAGCAACGGGCGTCGGAGTAATCGTAGGCGTTGCAGTCGTAGTTCTGGTTGGCGCAACGGTTGGCGTGAATGTAGTGGTCAAGGTTGGCGTCGGCGATGGGCTGATCGTCGGACTCAGCGTCGCGGTCGGGCCCAGCGTCGGGGTCGGCGAAAGGGTCGGTGTCGGAGTAATCGTGGGCGTCGGCGCAACGTGCGCGGTCGGTGTCGCAGTGGAGGTTAGCGTTGGCGACAACGTGGCGGTTGGAGTCGGAGAAATAGTTGCAGACGGAGACGCAGTCGCGGTCGGAGTGGACGACACAGTCAGAGTTACCGTCGGGGAACCCGTCGCGGTGCGGGTTGGCGTCGGCAATGCCGCGGCGGGCAATGCAATCGCCGCCGTAAGGTAGCGGCCGTAATTCATCTGGGGACCAGCGATGAAGGCACCGACGTCCGTCGGAGGGGACAAAGCTGGAGGAGGTACATAAAGTTCCGACTGTGCAACCGACAGTGAACCGCCGGCAATCAAAATATCGTTGACAAACGCTCCTGCAGGAATAATTGCGCCAGCCGCGTGGGCGTGAAGCTCAGACATGGTTGCGCCGACAGTCATCGTATCCGCGGTCGGGTTGTAAATATCGCTGGTCTTGCCGGCGGAGCCGCCGGTAAGCAGAACGTCACCTGCAAGTGAACCGACCGGAATTATCTCCGCTATGTGATCCGCGCGCGGCGTGTTCATGTATGGCCCAAGGAAGAATGCATCGGCGGACGGATCGTACAATTCCGTGGCGGTAATTTCATTGCCGTCGTAGATGTCATAGCCGCCCGCGATGAATATATCGCCCGCCATGGGGCCCGTTGTTAGAACCGTCGCCGAATGAGACTGGCGAAAATATGACATCCCGGGTCCTTCGGAAATCGTGCCATACGGCGCCGCAAGCACTGGCGTCGGATTGTAAATGTCCGTAGTGCTCCAAGTATTTCCAAAATCGTCGCAGCAGCCGCCTGCAAGTAGAACATTTCCGCCGTTCGGCCCAATTGGCACCGAAGGAATGGTTGTCGCGCTGTGGTAGATTCGGCCCGACCGAGTGAACCCTTGATGTGTCGGCATGAGAGGCGTTTGCCCGGCGGGCGCAAAGGTATTTGTCAGCGCATCGTAAACCTCGGTCGAGTTTAGGACCGTATAGAACCCGCCGGGAGGAAACGCGGTCTGGGCAGTATTGCTCCCGCCACCGGCGATGAATATCCGCTCTCTACCGCCAACCAACGTGTCGGTCGAGGTATGTCCCCATCGGGGAACATTCATAAACGGTCCCAGCACAAAACTGTTGTTGGCCGGATTGTAGATATCCGTCGCATTGACTTCGTTGGGATAGCAATTCGGATACGTCTGACCATTGATGCAGGTCGCCCCGTTATTTGGAACGTAAGTATCCAATCCGCCTGAAATTAGAATTCTTCCCGAATTTGGTCCGGTGGTAATCAGTGTCGCGGCGGCCCCGGCAGGCGCAAACGCCATAGTCGCGCCATCGATTCCGCCCTGGGAATCGGTGGCTACAAATCCGCCACTTGAAGGCTCAAACAACTCGAAGTTGTACAACGTATGGGTGAAATTTCCGGCGGTCCATCCGGCTTCGGGAGGTTGATCCAGTGAAGGATTCGGAATCGGAGAATACGGGCACAAGGGGAATATCACTGAATCAGGACTGCCGAGAAATAGTGAGGACGGCACGCCGACAGCGATCCCATTCGGCCCGGTCAATCCCGAGAGCCCGCCGGAGATTGTGACGATCGGAGTACTGCCGGCAGTATTGTCAAGACCGGCCCGATAGACAGTGACCGTGTTGTTGCCAAAATTCGTGACATAAATTTGGCCGTTGACATCTACCGCAACGCCCTGCGGATTATTCAATCCGCTGCCACCGCCCGAAATTGTGCGCACCGGCGGCACATTGCCGTTGCTCCGCGCCGGGAATATCAACACGGTGTTGCTGCCCTTGTTGGTCACATAGACGTTGTCCGAGCTATCCAATGCGATTCCTTGCGGCTGATTCAAGGTGGTGTTGGCGCCGGCGATGGACGCGATTGGTGGAACGGTGATTTCGCCACTTTCGCCGGTGATGGGACTGTAAACCGTGATCCTATTATCCGGCGGATTGACAACATAAGGACTGGCCGTTGAATCCAAAGCGATATCGGACGGACGATTGAGTTCGGGGCCGGAGACGCAGGTACCGGTTTTAGGCCCGGTGCAGCATTCGTAAGGCGTATTGGCAGCGAGGCACGAATCGTTGAATAAGCCGCAAGTACCCGTTGCTGCGGCCGTGCAGCATGAAAATGGTGTACCGGCTCCGGTACATTCGCTATTGAATTGTCCAATTAAAAATACGATGGGGGTGGCGGCCCCGCTTGCGCCGCTCGCAAACACGGCGACGCTGGAATTGAGCTGGTTAGTACCATTGTTGGCAACATAGACTTGGCCAGCCGAGTCCACCGCAACTCCCGCTGGAAAATTCAGCGATCCATTGATGTCTCCGGAAAGCGAGCCGTCGATCGTTGTCTGAGGCGTCACATTGCCATTGTCTGTGGTCAAATACGAAGTAATGCTGCCGCTTCCGCTTTGACCGCCAGTCGGGTTTGCCACCCACAGGTGAGTCCCCGCCTGATCTATTGTCATCTTCGCTGGACTAATGAGCCCTGAATTCGAACCGATGATGGTAGCGGAAGGAGTCCCAGTTGGATTGCTGATGTCGCTGACGGTCAAGCTGTTGTTGTTCGAATTGGCGACATAGACAGCAACTGCGCTGTTTTCCGCCCCGGAGGAGAATCCAGATCCGCATCCCCCGGCGATAAGGATGTCGCCGTATGTGCTGATTGGACCGGCTGCACTGCTCTGCTGAACGCGAGAGATGAAGCTAACCACTGCACAGGCGGCAACACCCATAGCCGCCACCGCTCCCATTCTTACCTTACCCCCGGACAGCTTCATTCGCTCCCCTCCTGACCCGTGCAAACACAACTACGCCTCAAGCCTCATTAGAAAAACGCGCGTTAACAATGGCAAAAAATATTACTCGAAGCAATCCGGGTTACCAGCGTTTCTCATAGTTGAGGATTCCAAGTGCCGCCCCAACGCTCGCTCAAATGTTTGATATTGCAGGATTTTATGCGCCTTAGACGCCATCAAACCGCCTCCTTGCGGGCCCCGACATAAGTCTTCCGATAAACTCTAAGTAGGGTTACGAACACCGACATTATTGCCGGGCCAGCAAACAAGCCGATCGGGCCGTATACCTCCAGCCCACCGAATATTCCCAGAAACAGCGCCAGCGTGGGAAGATCGGTCCCCTGCTTCATCGCCATCGGCTTGATGAAATTATCGATGATCGCGACCGCTGTCGTTCCCCAAATGGCCAGCCCAATCGCCGCAGGCCAGCCGGACGCATACAAAAGGTACAGTGAGGCAGGAATCCAGATTAGTGCGGTCCCGCCAATCGGCATCAGCCCGGCTGCCATAGTGGCGATCGATAGGAAAATCCAGTACGGAACGCCGAACACCAGCAGGCCCAAACCGATCGTTATCCCTTGCAGCACCGCCGTCAGCAGCATCCCGCGCATCACGGAGGACAGCGTCGCGCCAAGGGTATGGAACAGCTCGATCTTATCTTCCTCGCGCAGCGGCGCGAGATTGCGAATCGCCTCAAGGTAAGAGGCGCCATCGCGCAGCATGTAAAAAAATACGACCAGCGCGATGCCGAAGTCGATCACGAAAGTCAGCAGGTTGCGCGCGGCCTGGGTAACATTGGCGATCACGTAGTCGCTGACCGCCTGCGCGGATTCCATCGTCAATTTTGGAATCTGCTCGCCGATCTTATAGCCCTGCGCCGCCATCCGATCCGCAATCCAGCCGAACGAGTCTGAGTGTGTCACCCAGTCTTCAAGCTTGGTCAGACCGCCCCCCTCCATCTGGGCCGAAACGGACGCGTACAAGGTGTGTGCCTCGCCCACCAGCTTGCCCGATAGCCAGACTGCCGGCAGTACGACGCCCAAGCCCACAGCAACGCTGATGATCAGCGCGGCGGTCGAGCGCCGCTTCACATACTTTTCCAGCTCCACCAGCGCAGGCTGCGCCATGAACGCCAGCAGCACGCCCCATGCGATCGGCATCATGAACGGGAGCAGCAGTTGATACAGCTCGTAGGCCATTGCGGCCAACAAGCCGAAAAAAAGCATCTGGACGATTCGTTCGCGATCCATGGGCCGGGCCGGCTAATGCGGCGAGCTTATCAGATGGCGCCGCACTGGCTTAAGCGCGGCGATATCGGTCGGTTGCCACCTCCGTCGATATCCGTTAGCGTTGCCGGTTGCTTGAGTTTCGTCAATTTTGCCTCGTACGTGAAGGCACGTAGCTCAGTGGGAGAGCGCTTCCTTGACACGGAAGAGGTCGGCGGTTCAATCCCGCCCGTGCCTACCACTGACGACGCACGGGTTTCGCGCCGCCTCGCGCAATGACTAAAATCGCATCGTAAGATGAGTTCCGAATTAACCGTTATCATCGGCGATGAGTCGCGGCGCGTCCCGGCCGGCACGACCCTGCGCGAAGTGCTGTCCGGAATTCCCAGCCGCGATCTGGTTGCCGCACGTGTCGATGGCAAGTCCGTCGATCTTTCGCGAAAGCTCGATCGTGACGCCACAGTCGAGCCGGTACTGGCCGATACGCCCGCCGGCCTCGACGTAATCCGTCATTCGACCGCACACTTGATGGCAATGGCGGTGCAGCAGCTCTATCCCGGCACGCAGGTCACCATCGGACCGGTAATCGAAGACGGTTTCTTCTACGACTTCGCTCCCAAAGTGCCATTCACCGTCGAAGACCTGCCGAAGATCGAAGCCAAGATGCGCGATCTGGCAAAGGCCGATCTGAAGGTCGAACGGATCGAGGTTGCGCGCGAGGACGCAATCCGCGATTTCGCGGCGCTCCATGAAGATTACAAGGTCGAGATCATTCAGGGCATCCCCGACGATAGCGTTTCTATCTACAAGCAGGGCGATTGGAAGGATCTCTGCCGCGGACCGCACGTCCCCTCCACGCGATATTTGAAGGCCTTCAAGCTGACCAGTGTCGCGGGCGCATACTGGCGGGGCGATGAACGCAACGCGATGCTCTCGCGCATCTATGGGACCGCATTCGCCACCAAGGAAGCGCTCGAGGAGCATCTTAAACTGGTCGAGTTGGCCAAGAGCCGCGACCATCGCAAGCTCGGGCGCGAAATGGGCCTGTACATGTTCGAGCCGGTATCTCCCGGCTCGCCCTTCTATCTCCCCAAGGGAACGATTGTCTTCAACGCACTGATCGATTACATGCGCCGCCTTTACCGCCGCTACGGCTTCGAGGAAGTCGTAACGCCGCAACTCTATCGCAACGAGTTGTGGAACACGTCGGGCCATTGGGAAAACTTCCGCGAGAATATGTTCCTGTCGCCCGACCCGGAGGGCGACAGCACCGCTGCGGTCGACCCCAGCCCGCAGGGGTGGCATCACGGCTACGGCCTGAAGCCGATGAACTGCCCCGGCCACACCTTCGTGTACCGCTCCGAAAAGCGATCCTACCGCGACCTGCCGCTGCGGATCGCCGAGTTCAGCCGGCTTCATCGCGCCGAGCGCTCCGGCACGCTGCACGGCCTGATGCGGGTGCGGGTGATGTCGCAGGACGACGCGCATATCTTCTGCACCGAAGACCAAATCGAGGACGAGGTCGCCCTCAACCTCAAGATGGTCCGCGACGTGTACTCGACGCTCGGCTTCGAGCATGTCGAGTTCAAGCTCGCCACGATGCCCGAGCATCATCTCGGCACCGAGGAGCAATGGCGGATTAGCGAGGCCAAACTCGGCAGCGCGATGACCCGCAACGGGATCAAGTTCGACATCAATCCGAAGGAAGGCGCGTTCTACGGGCCGAAGATCGAGATTTACGTGGCCGATGCGCTCAAGCGGAAATGGCAGGTCGCGACCATCCAGCTCGATTACAACCTGCCAGAACGATTCGATTTGAAGTATGCCACCAGCGCCGGGACGGAGGCGCGCCCGGTGATGATCCATCGCGCGATCCTGGGCTCGCTCGAACGCTTCATCGGCGTGCTGATCGAGCATACCGGCGGCGTCCTCCCCTTCTGGCTCGCCCCCGAACAGGCGCGCGTGCTCTCGCTGAGCGAGAAGGTTGAGGCATACGCCAATGAAGTCGCCGACCTGCTCAAGCGCGAGGGCGTCCGCGCCGCGGCCGATATTCGCAACGAGAAGCTCGGCTTCAAGGTGCGCGAGGCCGAGTTGGCCAAGGTGCCGTATATGATCGTCGTGGGCGAGCGCGAGATGGCCGAGCGTGGTGTTTCGCTCCGCCGATTGCGCGGCGAAAAGAGCGCCGCGATGACCCTGGACGCGCTCGTCGATCTGCTTAAGAAGGAACCGCTGCCATCCTAGCAGCGGCCTCACAAAAAAGTGCGGTAGCCATTGGTAAAATTGGGTTCGTTTGGAAATTTTTTTCATCCTTCAATAAAATTTGCCGCGATTTATTATAAACGCTGCTTATGCGACTAGCGCGCCAACGGCGCGCTGCATATTAGCCCAGAGCCTGCCACCGACGACGAGAAGCACAACTTTTCACGATACTCCCGCGATGCGACCGCGCATCAGGCTGAACCGTTCATCCATGAATTGATGCGCCCGTCGACTGCCGCCCGTCTCTGCTTGTGTTATTCCCGCGCGCAACCAACGGTGCGCGGCGACCGGGCGCGAGTGCGACCGGTTTCGTGCTACTCTCGTCACGATCCACGGTCAAATGCCGATGCTAGCGGGAAGCACAAAACAACTTAGTTTTATCGATTTATATTTTACACTGAAGTAGCATGCCGTCTGACAAACACAACCCCGGTGTCAACAGAGCCAAACCCGATCGCTGGAAGGCGGATATCACTCAGTCGGTCGACATGTACAATGATTGGTTTATGAAATTCGCGCCCTCCGCGTACCGCGAAACGCGAATCAAGACGACCAAGGACGTCGAATCGGCCCTGACAAGAACTGCGAATCTTACGGAGGTAAACGCAGGCCTGTTGCGGCGAGAGCCGGGTGTGCTGCCAACCCTACGGATGTCGACGTGCCCGCCTCTGGCAGTCGACCGACTGATCGGCCTCGCGGGCGTGTCGAAGCGCCTCGTCAGTTGCATGGAAGTGGGGACGATCCCTTTGCGGATGAACCCTACCATGCTTATGAAGGATCTTACTAAGATCGGAAATATTATCGAGCGAATGGCCGATCCGGATATTTTCGCATGGCTAGGTCGTCGTGAGGCCCCAACAGAGGCGGAGATCCATCGGGCAGCGACCATCGTTGCTGACCGTCTCTGCGGAGCCATCGCCAATCCAATCATCCGAAACGCGCAAGAGAAGCGCCAACTGACGGCTATCGGAGCTTGGCTACGGAGACGCGGTTATCAGCCCGTTCCGTCGAAGATCAAATTCGATGCCATGCCGCGTGGAACATTCGGTTTCCGCCTGAATGTACCGGTGAAGCTCGAAGGGGCTGCGACAACGATCAACATCCCCGTCGACGCTGTCGTCATGCCGAAGAGCGCTAGGGTCGGCAAGCTGCCCCTTCTAATCGAAGCGAAGTCGGCGGGCGATTTTACAAACGTGAATAAGCGGCGCAAGGAAGAGGCGGCGAAAATGAGCCAACTGCGCAGCACTTACGGCGCGAAGGTTCGCTTCATTCTGTTTTTGTGCGGGTATTTCGATAGCGGCTACCTCGGATACGAAGCGGCGGAAGGCATCGATTGGGTGTGGGAACACCGAATCGATGAGCTCGCCGAGTTTGGATTGTAGCTAATGGATGTAATGTCAGTGATCGAGGCACGTCGTGTCGCTCTTCAAGCGGAGCTCGACGGCGGCAAAACCCCGAAGGAGCGCAATTACCTCGGGCAGTTCGCAACACCGACACTGCTTGCGTCTGACATACTCATGTACGCGCGAACGCTACTGCCGGAGAATGTGCCTGTGCGATTCCTGGATCCTGCGATTGGGACCGGATCTTTCTACACCGCGCTGCGGCGCCATTTTCCCTCCGAACTGATTAAAGAGGCTGTCGGGATCGAGATTGATCCGCACTACGGCAATCCCGCACGCGAACTCTGGCGCCATCAAGCGCTCAAAATCGACCTCGGAGACTTCACGGCGATGAAGCCGCCCGTGCCTGCGAAACTTTTCAACCTCATTGTTTGCAATCCACCCTATGTGCGTCATCACCACATGGGCGTGGACGAAAAAGGTCGCTTACAAAAAGCGACGGCCGCCGCGTGCGGCGTGCGTATGGCAGGCTTGGCAGGCCTTTACTGCTACTTCCTCGGCCTGGCGCATGCTTGGCTTGCTGAGGAGGGAATTGCAGCATGGTTGATTCCGAGCGAGTTCATGGGCGTTAACTATGGCGGACCAGTCAAACGCTACCTGCTCAATTCAGTGGAGTTGCTGCGGATTCATCGGTTCGACCCGAGCGAACTGCAATTCGGGGATGCCCTCGTATCCTCGACGGTGGTCTGCTTTCGCAAGAGGGAAGCGAGCCAAGCCCACCGGGTAGAATTAAGTTACGGCGGTACGCTTTCGAGACCGACTCATACACGGCAAGTGCCAACCGCAACCTTACAAAATGTGCGGAAATGGACGGGCTTGGCAGTGAATGGGGTCACGGAGACCGTGGAAAGTCTTCGGCTCGGAGACTTCTTCTCAATCAAGCGCGGCCTCGCCACGGGCGACAATAGGTTTTTCATTCTTTCCCGTGCAGAGATCGAGGCGCGTGGTCTGCCGCTTGAATGTTTCAAGCCGATTTTGCCCGGACCGCGCTTTCTATCCTCTGACGTGATCGAAGCCGAATCAGATGGGACGCCCAAGATTGAACGGCAACGATTCATCCTCGATTGTCGGTTGCCGGAAGACCTCGTTAAAAAGCGTTTTCCGAAACTATGGTCTTATCTCAATATCGGCAAGCCGAAGGTATCCGGCACGTATTTGTGCAGCCGCCGAAATCCTTGGTATGCCCAGGAAAACCGTCCGCCTGCGCCCTTCGTATGCACCTACATGGGTCGCAACCTAGCGAAGCGCGAAAAGCCCTTTCGATTTATTCTTAACCGCTCACAGGCGACGGCACCAAATGTGTATCTCTTGCTGTATCCGATCCCCCCGCTGGTAAAAGCTCTCGAAACTGACCCAAAGCTGGGGCGGCTCATCTGGAAATTTTTAAGTTCTATTCCGCCTGAAACTCTTCTTGGTGAGGGGCGAGTATATGGTGGTGGGCTCTACAAGCTGGAACCAAAAGAGCTAGCAAACGTGCCTGCTGATGCGATCGCCACACTCCTACCTATGGTAAGGAAGCCTGCAAAACAGCGCGACTTATTTGGGGAACGGGCCGCGTAGGTTACCCCTCTTCAATGGGACCGCGCTCACGCTAACGCGATCTGTGGGGCCGCGATCTCAAGGCGGAGGAGATTCAAAAGGTCACGACGTGGCGCGACGCGCTCCTCGAGTTGCCAAAAAAGGAATCGCTACTGACCTAACAGACCCCGGTAGTGCCCTAAATTTACTCCGATCTCTGCCTCACGTAATTTGTTTCTGCAACGAGCTACGGGAGAAGGCCGCAAGCCATCACGACTAGGAAAACGCGAATTCCAGATCATTATTATCGCGTGCGTAGATGGCTGAGCGGTCGAAGGCGCCCGCCTGTAGAGCGGGAGAGCATTTAAGCTCCACAGTGGTTCAAATCCATCTCTACGCACCAATTATTCAGCCAGCATCGGTTTCGATCAATTCCTCAATTGACTAGATATGGTCCGCGATCTCGGGCACCATTCGCACCCCGGGGCGGAAAATCGGGGACCTTCGCAGAGCCTCAGAGCGTGCTCTGAGCCTGTCGAAGGGACGCTTCCTCATGAGCCATTCGGGGGCGCTTGCAAAGGGACCCGGTTTTTGGGAGCCTTGGGGCGATTGAATTCGACTCGCAGCCATTTCTGTTTCGGCTTCGTCCCGCGCCGCTCGGCGCGTGCGACATGCTCCCCACATAGTTTCTTCGCCATCCCCAGTGGATCGATCCTTTAGACATCGTGGCTAACAACGAACGTCCGGCGTGATGCCGGAGGAGGTGCTTTATCCTTAGAGACTCGAGAGTTCCCCCGTCACGCGAACCGCTTATCCGCATCAATAATCAGATCCGCGCCGCGCAGGTGCGGGTTATCGATGCCGACGGAAGCCAGATCGGCGTCCTGCCGCTGCGCGACGCCATCAAGGCGGCGGAAGGCCGCGGTCTCGACCTGGTCGAAGTGGCGTCCACCGCGCAGCCGCCCGTCTGCCGCATCACCAATTTCGACAAATACCGCTACGCGCAGAAAAAGAAATCGCACGTCGCGAAGAAGAGCTCGGTCAGCCTCATCAAGGAAGTAAAGATGGGCTCGCAGACCGGCCAGCATGACGTCGATTTCAAGGTCAAGCACATCAGGCGCTTTGCCGGCGAAGGCCATCGCATCAAGCTGACGATTTCGTTCCGCGGCCGGGCGATTACCCATCCCGAGCTGGGCCGGGCGTTAATCGACCGGATCGTCGAGATGGTTAAGGAAGACGCGCAGCCCGACGGCTACCCCCGGATGGAAGGCCGCAACATGTCGGTGCTGCTCACGCCCAAGTAAAAGACAGACGCGCACAACGCTTATCTCGATGCAGTTGATGGCGCGTTCGGCACGATGATCGATTACGCGATGCTCGTTAAGCGGTATGGTGCATCGCCAGAGGGCGAGAAGCGGTATAGTCCGCCGGTTTGTCTCGGGACGGATCACCACGTCATCCACGGCCAGCCCGATCCGAAACACATTTCAACCAGTTACGTTGAACGGCAGAATCTAACGCTCAGGATGCAGAATCGCCGCCTGACCCGCTTAACCAATGCGTTCAGCAAGAAGCTGGCGAACCTCAAGGCGTCCGTTTTCCTTCACTACGCGCACTACAATTTCGTGCGGATGCACAAGACGCTTCGGATGACTCCGGCGATGGCGGCAAACCTGACGGACCATATCTGGACGGTTGAAGAATTGATCGCGCAGGCGGTAAATTAGATGATAATATGAGCCGCCGCTGTACGTCGCTTCTTACTGCACTTGGAAAGTCAGTAGCCGTCTTTGCGCTGTTGTTTTGTCCGGGCGATCTGGCGCTTCACTATCTCGACACAACTAGCGGCGCAACGCATATCTTACTCTCAGGCATTGTCCAAACATCCCTCAGTATCTTGGCGCTAGTCGTCACATTCTTGCTTGTTCCTATTGAGCGCCTTGCAAAGGAAGACGATTCCGATTCGTCCCATCCGATCCCGGCTAGTCCCGCCCAGTCCCGCTAATTTTCAAATTAGGACACTACCCCGGGCGCGAGGGCCCTTGGATGCGGCCCGGCGATCGTGGTAGGGTTCTTGTTTCATTTCGTGGATTTACGACAGAGAACGGACGCCATCGATGCCGAAAATTAAGACCAGCCGCACGGCGGCCAAGCGCTTCAAGTTCACCAAGACCGGCAAGGTCAAGTTCAAACGGGCCTATCTGCGCCATCTGCTGGCCGCAAAAAGCCCCAATCAAAAGCGCCATCTGCGCAGCGCGGGAGTGCTCGGCAAGACCGACGCCGAGAAAATGCATGCGCTCATGCCGTACGCCTGAATAAAAGGAATTAACTCCAATGCCTCGAACCAAAGGCGGCCCCAAAACCCGCCGCCGCCACAAGCGCCAACTGAAACTCGCCTCCGGCTTCGTCGGCGGGCGCAAACTTTACCGGCAGGCCCGCTCGACCTTCGAGAAAGGCCTCACCTACGCTTACCGCGATCGCAAGCGAAAGAAGCGCAGCTTCCGCGCGCTCTGGATTACAAGAATCAATGCGCTCGCGCGCGAGCATGGGATCTCATACAGCTCGCTGATGGACGGCCTGAAGAAGGCGGGCGTCGAGATCGATCGCAAAATCCTTGCGGTGCTCGCGGCCCAGCACGACGGCCTGTTTGCCGAACTGGTTCGCACCGCCAAGGGCGCACTGGGCAAAAAAGCGGCATAGGCAAACCTCACATCCGAATGCCGTAAAGACCATGTGGCCCGCCACATGGTCTTTATGTTTTCATCGCATCCGGGCAGGATTGGACGACTCGACGATACGGTAGATATCCGCGATGAGGGATCAACTCGAAGAGATCAGGCGGCGTGCGATGGCCGAGCTGGCCGACGGCGCCGACGCGGCGCAAGTCGAGACGGTCCGCGTGCGCGTGCTTGGCCGCTCGGGAGAGCTGACCGAAATCATGCGCGGGATGCGGGAGGTGCCGGCGGCCGAGCGCCCCGCGATCGGCAATCTCGTAAACCAAATCAAGCGCGAGGTCGAGGCCCGCATCGAGGCGCTGTCGGCCAATCTCAAGCAGGCCGCGCTCGAACGATCGTTGGGGGAAAAGAACCTTGACGTGACGCTGCCCGGGATGCGAATCGCGCGCGGCCGCATCCACCCGATCACGCAAATCCTGGAACGGATGCTGGCCATCTTCGAGGACATGGGCTTCGAAGTCGCAATCACTCAGGATGTGGAGGACGACTTCCACAACTTCGAGGCGCTCAACTTCCCGCCGCATCATCCGGCGCGCGACATGCAGGACACCTTTTTCGTTGATGGTGGGCGCCTGCTGCGTACCCATACCTCCAATGGGCAGATCCGCGTGATGGAACAGCGGCGGCCGCCTCTGGCCGTCGTATGCCCCGGAAAATGCTACCGGCGCGACGAGTTGAGCGTGCGCTCGCTCCCGATGTTCACCCAGATCGAGGGCTTCATGGTCGATCGCCACGGCCGCATCACGATGGCGCATCTCAAAGGCGTGCTATCGGAATTCCTGCGCGCGTTCTTCGGCCCCGATACCAAGGTGCGTTTCCGGTCGAGCTTTTTCCCGTTTACGGAACCGAGCGCGGAGGTCGATATCCATTGTCTGCTGTGCAAGGGCGTGGGATGCCCCGTCTGTAAAAAGTCGGGATGGCTCGAAATTCTCGGCGCGGGAATGATTCATCCCAACGTGTTGCGCGCGGTCGGCTACGAGCCCGGCGATTATCAGGGCTTCGCATTCGGTTTCGGCGTCGAGCGGCCCGCGCTCTTGCTGTTGGGCGTCGATGATATGCGTGTGTTCATCGAAAACGACCTCCGCTTCCTATCGCAGTTCCCGGCGCTGTCCGGAGGCGTGCGATGAAGCTGCCGCTATCCTGGCTTAATGAATTCGTTACCGTCGATGCGGACGCGGACGAAATCGCGCGCCGCCTAAGCTGCGCGGGGCTGGTAATCGAGACAGTCGGGCGGCTTGCGCCGCAATTTTCCGGCGTGGTCGCCGCCAGCGTCCTTCACGTCGAAAAGCATCCCAACGCCGATCGATTGCGCCTGTGCGACGTCGATGCGGGCGCACGCGGAAAATTCAAAATCGTGTGCGGCGCGCCCAATGTCGCCGCCGGGATGCGCGCGCCACTGGCACTCATCGGTGCAAAATTGGGCAAAGAGCCTCCGCTTGCGGCGGCAACGATTCGAGGGATCCAGTCGGAAGGGATGCTCTGCTCAGGACGAGAGTTGGGTCTCTCGGACGATCACAGCGGAATTATCGCGCTGGGCGCGGATGCCAAGCCGGGCGACGACGTGGCCGAATATTTGCATCTGAACGACACCGTGCTCGACGTTGAAATCACCGCCAATCGGGGGGATTGCCTGTCGATTGTGGGACTGGCGCGTGAAGTCGCGGCCTTGTTCGATGCAAAGCTGCGGATGCCAAAACCGGAACATGCACGCAAGCCCAAACCGGGCGATGCGATTCAATTCGACGTGAAAATTGAAGCGCCCGATCTCTGCCCGCGCTACGCGGCTCTTGCGATGACAGGAATTACGGTTGGCCCCTCGCCCGTTTGGATGCGGCGGCGGCTCGAACTATGCGGGATGCAGGCGCTGAACAACGTCGTCGATGCGACCAACTACGTGATGCTCGAAACCGGCCAGCCGCTGCATGCGTTCGATTGGGCGAAGATTGCCGGCGGCAAAATCGTTGTCAGACGCGCCGGGAAGTCGCGAGAGTTCGTCACCCTCGACAACGTAAAACGTACGCTCGATTCCGAAGATCTGATGATTGCCGACCAGGAAAAGGAACTTGGAATCGCCGGCGTGATGGGCGGGCTTAACTCGGAGGTCGGCGAATCGACTTCGGCGATCCTGCTTGAGAGCGCCTATTTCGAGCCGATCGGAATCGCACGCACCGCACGGCGCACCCAAATCCGCAGCGAGGCCAGCTATCGTTTTGAGCGCGGGATCGACCGCGAGGGACAAGTTAATGCCATCCTGCGCGTCGCCGAGTTAATCCGCGAGACCGCCGGTGGACGCGACGCATCCGCAGTCTCCGACCTTGAGCCGCGCAAGGCCCAAGCGCGCAAAATCGTCCTTGATCTGGGGGCGATGGAATCGCTTTTGGGGGTATCGATCCCGGCCGCGACCGCCAAGCGCCGGCTCATCGCGATTGGCGCCCAGGTTTCAGCCGCCGGCAAGAACGGCTTCTCCGTGTCGCCGCCGCCATTTCGTCCCGACTTGAACGAGTCCGCCGATCTGATTGAGGAAGTTGCGCGCCTGTCCGGTCTGGAAGACATTCCCGCGACACTTCCACCGCGTGTCGCTGCTCTCGCGCCGCGCCATCCCGAGCGTGAATTCATTCGTGGATCGCGCGAGGTGATGCTTGGGTGCGGCCTCACCGAGGCGGCGACGCTCGCCTTTACCGCACCCGCTGACAATGCGCGCTACTGCGGCGCGGGCCAGAAACCCAAGCCGGTCCGAGTGAACAATCCTCTGTCTGCCGAGTTGAGCGAGTTGCGAGTAAGCCTGATGGCCGGGCTGATAGGTTCGCTTCGGTTCAATCTGAATCGCGAGGCGGCATCCGTCCATCTTTTTGAAATCGGGAAAACATTCGCGATGGATGGCGACCTGCCCGCGGAGGCCATCCGAATCGCAGCTGTCAGCTACGGCACTTATGCGCTTTCCGCGATCGGGGAGCCGGGCGTGAAAGCGGGATTCTTTCAGATGAAGGGAATCGTCGAGACCTACCTTGATGCAATTGGCGCGGGGGGCCGCACCGCTTTCAAGCCGATCGAAGCGGCGGATGCGCCGTTTCTGCACCCGGGCCGCTCCGCAATCGTGACAATCGATGGCGAGGCGGCGGGCTACGTCGGCGAGCTTCATCCGGGCGAGGCGATGCGCCTGGATCTGGCGGAAACGTGCGCGGTATTTGAACTTGACTTGAAAAACCTCATCGCCTATGGTTTTGCGCCGCGCAAAACGATTGAGGCACCGCCGAAATTTCCCGCGATCAGGCGCGATTTGGCGCTGGTTTTGGATCGAAATTTTCCGGCGGATATGGTAGTCAAAACAATTCGAGAGTGCGGAACCGGGTTGCTGGAGCACGTTGACGTTTTCGACGTGTACGAGGGAAAAGCGGTGGCAGGCGGCAAGAAGAGCATCGCGCTGGCCTGCCGCTATCGGTCAAAGGATCGCACGCTGACGGATGAGGAGGTAAATCGCGTTCACGCCGCACTTGTGGAAGAGGCGCGAACGCGGCTGGGTGCGGAGTTGCGGGATTAAGGCGTGCTCGGAGCGAGCGGGGGACGATTACGCCGGATGGCATGACCAAAGCCGATCTCGTGGATCTCATCCACGAGCGGGTGGGCTCCTCAAAAAAGGAAGCCTGTGACGCGGTTGAAGCGGTGTTTGCGATCATCAGGGAATCATTGCGCCATGGCGGCAAGGTGAAGGTTTCCGGTTTTGGCACCTTCATCGTCAACAACAAGAAAGCCCGCCGCGGGCGCAATCCGCAGACCGGTGCGCCGATCACGATCGATTCGCGGCGTGTGCTCTCATTCAAACCCAGCCAGGTTTTGAAGCATCGCGTGAACGGCGGCGGGAAAGCGCGGCCATGACTCGCACCCAGCGGCCCGCTTCCTCTCGCAAGCGAAAACGAACTTCAAAAGGGACTCCCCCTCGCCAGACGCAATTTTCGCTGACCCTCTCCGGCTCGGGCCGGACCGACGCAATCCCTGAGCGCGGCCTGAAGATTGGTGAAGCGGCCCGCGCGCTTGGTGTCGAGACTTTCGTCTTGCGATTCTGGGAAACGCAATTTCCCATCCTCAAGCCCAGCCATTCCCGCACCAAGCATCGGTTTTACCACGAGCGCGATTTGGAGGTGCTGCGCCTCATCAAGCGGCTGCTTCATCAGGAGGGCTTTACAATCGCGGGCGCCAACAAGCACATCAAGGAGCATGGCTTGGACGCGCTGATGTCAGGCAAGGCAGCTTCCAAACCTTCGCCCGCGGCTTCCGAATCCGCCGCCGCTGGTTCCTCAGCACCGAGCGGTGACCCCGCCGCCCGCCGCGTCCTTTCCGAACTCCGCCGCGATCTGGAATCGATACATCGAATGCTAAAGGAGTAGTGATTGGTACCGTCGCGCCCGCAGCTGGGCGCTTCTGCCTCATAGGATGCTGAACGCGTAGATCGAGCGGCCGCCGGTGGCAGCGTAGATGACACCATCGCGGCCCGTTGCGATTGGGCCGATTGAATCGGCGGCGCTGAACGACCATTTGGGCAGGCCGTCATCTCCGATCGCACTGACCTTCTTTCCCGCCGCCAGATAGATGATTCCGCCACCGGGCGCCACGATCGAATTGACTTGCGCGCCGGCCGCATACGACCACCGCCAATCACCGTACGGACCGACGACATAGAGGTTGCCGTCGTCCGAACCCGCATAGATGGCGCCATCGCGACCCACCGTCATCGCAAGCAGATGCGATCCGCTGACAAACGTCCACTCGCGATCTGCTTCGCCATTCAGTTCCACCGACCAGCGCAAATGGCGGCCGGTGACAAACTTCCATTTGCAATTGCCGTCAGCGGAATCCAATGAGTAGATCAAATTCTCCGCGGCGGCATAGACACTACGGCCGTCGGGGGCGACGGCAATTGCGGTGATCGCGTACGGAATCGAGAACGACCACTTCCGCGTGCGTGAGCCAGCTTTAATTGCCTGTACATGGCTCCCGCTGGCGCTTTTTGCCGCGTCCGGCGGACCGATCGCGACATAGATGGTTTCATCGCGGCCAATTGCCAGCGCCGACGATACATATGCGGCAGCGTATGCGCGCCGGGGGCTGCCATGCGCCGGAGTTAGCGAATAGAGTGCGCCTCCCTCAAGGCCTTCGCCTGCGACGGCGGCGTACGGCGTACCGTTCGGCGCCACTACGACGGACGAGATGGCCGCGTGCGCGGAGAATGACCATTTCGATTGTCCACTGGCAGCGTCAAGCGCATGGAGGTGCGATTCCGATCCCCGTGCGTCAGCGATGGCTGCGTAAATTATGCCACCTGACTCGGGTGAAATTGCGGATACCCTCCCACTAGTCGAATAGGTCCATTGCACGGCCGGCTGGATGGTTTTGGCCTTGCCCTCGGAAAACGCCTTCAAATCCGCCTTGCAGTATGTGCAGTAGCGCACCGCGAGCGTTACTGCGCGGCCACACCGCGGGCACTGCAGCCGATGGGCCGATATCACTGTTGGAGCTGACGCGGCAGCAGCTTTGTCCGCAGTATGGTTGGCGGCTGCGGGAATGGACGGCTTCAGGATTGTCGTGCGGGCGGATGCGCCGGACGGCTGCGAAATCGACTCCAACGACCGCCGGAACGCGGCAGCGCTCGAAATCCGCTGATTTGGATCGAGTATCAGTGACTCGGTCAGGATTGCGGCCAGACTTGGATTGAGGTCTTTTCGAATGGTTCCGATCGGAGGGATCATAAAGGGCGCATGCTGGCCCGGATCCCAGCCGGTCAGCAGGTGGAACATCGTTGCGCCAAGCGCATAAACGTCGCTGCGCGGCTCCGCCCGGCCCTCGTACTGCTCCGGTGGAGCGTAGCCCATGGTCCCAACCATCGTCGCCGTCTTCTTGGGCATGAACAGGCGGGCCACGCCAAAATCGATTAATTTGACATCGCCGCCGCCGGTGACCATGACGTTGGCGGGTTTCAAATCGCGATACACGATCGGCGGGTTGCATCCGTGCAGATACTCGAGCGCGGTTAATATCTGCCGCGCCACATCAATTACAAACTTTTCATCGAGGCGCCCATTGGCAGCCGCGGCCAGCCGTTCGTCGAGGGTCTCGCCTTGCACGTGCTCCATTACGAGGTAGTGCCGGTTCGCTTCGCTGAACTTGTCGTAAACGCGAACGATGCGATCGTGCGAGAGCTGGGCGAGCAAGTCGGCTTCTCGTTCAAAAGCGGTTGCGGCGGCCTGTGCTTCGGCCGGATCGGCGAAGGCCTCGATCATCTCCGCCAGCGCACATTGGCGATTGGCCAGGCGCGTATCCTCGGCAAGGTAGACCTGCTTCATCCCGCCCCCGCCAAGCGGGCGCACCACACGATAGCGCTTGGATAGAATCGTGTTGGGATCGATCATCGGGCGCCGCTTGCACTCCCCCTGACCCGCGCGAACCGCGCAGCCACAGATCGTCTATAGCATCGCCGATTGTAAAGTTCTATTCCGCCGCTCTGAACAAGCCCGGGAGAAACCCCAGAATGGAAATCCGGACTCGGCTAACGCGCGGCGCGATCGGAATCGGCAGTCAGCCGCGCTGATGATGCGCGCGATTTGACCGGGATCAGCGCGGAACCGACCGGCTCGGCGGCCGCGGGCTCGGAAACCGGAACCGGTTTGCCCAACGGGGTCAAATTCAGTTCAGTGGCGCATTCTTCGACCGCCCGGTAGGCGATTTTGCCGGCTTCGACCATCTCACCGGCGGCGCATACCGCACCGGCTATCGTCAATGCACCAAATACGAGACCGATTTCCGGGAACCCCGCGGCAGCACTGACGACCGCCGCTACAAAGCCCGCCGCGAGCGATCCGATTGCGACCCGCGTCAGCTTGATGCGCGCGATAACATGGTTCTTGAGCCGCATCCCGCTATGTTCTTCATCGGCGGTCTTGAGCTCGATGCGCGTCCATGGATTGGGCAGTACTTCAATATCGACGTCATTCCACCCGGGACTGACTATCGCCGGATAGCCATCGCGTCCGAGCAGTTTGAGGATTCGATCGAGCAGGCTGTCACGCGTGGTGTATTCCTCGTTCCAATAGGCAAGCCGTACCGCCCGGCGCAGCCATTGGATAGTTGGCCGCTGGCGAATCCGGCGGGAGTACTCAAGCTCGATTTCCTCGTTGTCCGACAACGCCGCCATCGCCTTAGCCCGGTTCTTGTACCGCGCGATCGTGCGAACCATCGGACCGGTCCACGCCAGATACGCGATCAGCAACCGCGCCATCGTGCTGTCGTGGCATTTTTCAAGCGGCGCGTGCTGCGAATAATAGAATGCCCACAGGGGCCCCATCGCGAGCATCGTGGCCGCGGGAACGATCGTCCATCCGAATGCAATCGACGCCACCAGCAAGGCCGCCGATAGCACCGTCCACTCAAGCGTCTGAGGCAGCACCGAGGCAAGCGTCAGGCCGGGGTCGAACACCGTCTGGCCGGCGCCGCCGCCGCGAATCCATCGCACTATCCGGTGGCTGCCGCCCGGGATTGTCCGTGCGATTCCCGGAATCGTGCCGCGCCATGCGATTTGCCCCATCACGTTGAAGCGGCTTGCATATCGCGGATAGAGCAGCGCTTCGGCGCGTCCATATCCGCGCTGCTGTCCGTAGTAGGCTTTGATCGTGTTGCGCCGGAAATGCCATACGAAAGCGCCCGGGCAAAAGCCCAAGTGAAAGCCGGCGTCCAGCAGACGCCAGCAAATATCAACGTCGTCGCCGGCCGCGGTGAACTGAGGATCGAAGCCGCCGACCTTAAGGAGGGAGGCCTTGCTGAAGACCATGTTGCAGCCCGCCAGATGTTCAGCGCGATTGGCGGCGACCAGCACGTGCGAGGGAGCGCCCGGAGATGCTGAGCAACTGGCGCCTACCCAGGTTTCTTCGTGGGGAGCGTAATTGGGCCCGCCGCATCCGTCGAAGCCATGCTCCTCGATCGAGCGAACCATCAGCGTCAGCCAGTGCGGATCGACTACGCAATCCGAGTCCGTGTATGCGATAAATTCGCCGCGCGCCGCATGCATTCCGACGTTGCGTGCGGTGCTGAGGCCCTTGTTTGGCTGGCGGATAAGGCGAAACTCCGGAAAGTCCATCGAGATTTCCGCAGTGCGATCGCGCGAGCCGTCATCGACGATTACGACTTCGAAATTCGGGTAATCCAGCTTGCGCAGCGATTCCAAACATGCGCGCATCGTGCGTTCGGCGTTGTAAGCGCAAATCACGACGGACACCATCGGCAGTTTCGCGGGCCGCGGCGGGCAGGTGCCGTTGAGAGTCACAAACGGCATTACGTCCGCGGCGCGCATCATACGCACGCCCAGCCAGTCGTTTGAAACCGGGGCAGGAACCGGCGGAGCAACCACGCCAGCCGCACCCGTGCCGAACGCCACCGCAACCGCTTCGTCCTGTCCCGGCGATGCCTGAGCGAACTCGATCACGACCGGCCGCGCTTCGGCCAGGTTGTGCAGGGTGACGACGAAATCCCGGATCTCAACCGGCGCAAGCGCGGGAATTTCTCCGTACAGGAAATCCTCTTCGAGAATTGACGAGCAGATGGTCTCGGGGCGCACCTTGATTGCCGCCATCGCTTCGGGAGCGCGGCTCTTGATCGCCCGGACCGCCGCGCGAAGGCGCCGCCGAACATTTGCAAGGCCTACAACTCGCAGCTCGTCCTGGCTAATCGGACAGTCGATTAGGAATCCCGCCAGAGCAGGATGACGCTGCAAACGGCCGGCGACTTGCGCGATACGCGAAACCGCCGCATGGAACTGGCGGCGGTTCATGATTTCGTTCGCTTCGATTTTCAGCTCAATGAGCGCCGCAAGACCGGCCTGCGCCACTATATCCAGAATCTCGGGCGACTCTGCGCCGTCGAGCACCAATCCAGTGGTGTGAGATGCTTTAAGATTATCGAGCCGCGCCTTAAGCTTAATCTGTCCATCGAATTCATGACTTGCGCCGACGTCGGTCAGTCGCATCGCCTTGAAGAAAAACTTTTGTCCGGAGCGGGAAAAGAACTTGCCGTGTGCGTTGATGCTATGCGCGGACCCGATTTTGGTGAGCATCTGAATTGGCACCCTCGAGAATCACAGTGAGCCAAAGCCATGCCATCGAAAAATCCAAGGCGTTGCGGGGACTTTTGTCATCCGGAGCACTAATCACGAACCAATTGGGATGAGCCCTGTCCCTTTTGCTACTTGCTTGGCTCACGGGAAAAAATTTGCATGCTGCAAAAGAGGCATTTGCGAAGAAACATGGCACGCTAGCTTGGCTAATTTGCGAATGTTATATGTCGGAGGTGGATCGATGGAGGTTTTATCCGCCGAGCGCGCGATCCCGTTTCGCATTTGAATTCATGCGAACTTCACGCGTTTCCCTAATTTCAATCACCAGGTAATCCAACCATGAATTTGCCGAACATCTGCGGATGCAACCGTCCGCCAAAAAGCGAAACGCGCCACGTGCCCACCGATACGCCGGTTAACGCAGCTCCTGAAGACATCGGCGCGATTAAAGCGCAGCTCACGGAAATCGAAGAGATGCTCGAACGGCTGTTTGGGCCGTCGATTTGGAGCCGCAGCCCCGAATGCATGGCGTTACGCGGCGAGGCGGCCGATTTGCTTGAACGTCACTTCGACGGAATCGTGGAGCAATGGCAGCAGGCGGTAACGACGATATTCGCCAACCCCGCGCAGCCCAAAAACGACGAAGAACGGATCGCGCAGCTTAAGATCGACCTCTCCAACGCCCTCATCCGGCTCAGCGACCACATCCGCGACCCCGAGGACGTTTCCACCTATGTTCATTTGCGCAGGCATTGCCAGGAAGGGATGCTCGCGCGCGCCAAGCCTTCTCAATTCAACACGATTCATATTGCGCTCAAGCAGATCATCCTTGGACACGTGAAGGCGGCGATGAGCGGCGAGCGCATGGAACAAGTGCGCGACATTGTGGTCGCGGCGATCGACGAGCGGCGCCTGATGGTCTCGCAGTTTTACATCGAATCGCGCGAGCGGATGTTGCGCGAATCGGAGGAAAAATATCGCAATTCGATCGACCACGCACCCGATCCGATGTACGAGGTCGAACCGCATACGTGGACCGTCCAAGCGGCGAATTCGGCCGCCGAAAAACTGCATCTCGAAACGCCGGGCGAAGAGCAACTGCCTTTAATCGGCCGCCCGCTTACCGACTTCGTACCGGAAGAATTGCGCTTTGGTACGATGCGCTTTCTGGAGGAGGTGCAGGCGACGGGATTGTCGCATTCGACGGACCTTCCGCTAGGCGGGCCGTACTTCTACGACGCGAACGGGGCGTTGATTTCATACGGGAACAAAAAGTTTATCCAGGTCATCCTCCGCGATGTCACTCAGCGTCACGAAATTCTCGACTCGCTGCTCAAGGCTGAGCGATTGGCGGCGGCAGGAACTTTCGCAGCGGGCGTGGCGCACGAGGTGAACAATCCGCTCGCTTCGATTTCTTCACTGGTGCAATCGCTCCAGTCCGGCGAGGAGGATCAGCAACGCCACGCCACTCTGAATACGATTCTTTCCCAAATCACGCGCATCTCCGGCACGCTCAAGGACCTGATGAATTTCGCGCGGCCCGCCACCGGCCAGCGCAATCCCGTCGACGTAAATATGCTGGTCGGCGAGACGCTTCGCCTGATCAGCTACAATAAGCGTTTCAACGGCATACACATCGAGCCGATCCTCGCCCCGGATTTAAAGCCGGCCTACGCGGGCGACCGCGAGATCCAGCAAGTGCTGCTGAATCTGCTGCTTAATGCCGCCGACGCTTCGCCGGCCGATGGCGGCGAAATAAAAGTGATCACCGAGAACGCCCGCGCCAAAAAGGGAGCTGAAAAGACCCCGCAAATTTCGATTAAAATCGTGGACAACGGCAAAGGCATTGCGCGCGATCATCTCGAACACATTTTCGATCCATTCTTCACCACCAAACCCGCGGGCCTGGGCTCCGGACTGGGATTGCCGCTGTGCCAGCTAATCATCCTTGCAAACCACGGGACCATCCGCGTCGACAGCGAGGAAGGACGCGGTACATCCGTCACAATCACACTGCCGGTGCCTGAATCGATGGCATGCGCGCAGAACGCGGCATAACGATGAACAACGAAACTTCATGGACGGCGCCGCAGCGCGGCCCGTACAGAATCCTGGTGGTCGAAGACGAACCGCTGATGCGGTCGATTATCGTGCAACTGGCGCGCAGTGAGGGATACGAATGCCTGGAAGCGCCATCCTCCGAAACCGCGCTCGGAATCTTTGAAAAGGAAAAAGTCGACCTCGCGATTCTTGACCTGAACCTGACCAGCGGCGGAAGCGGACTGGACCTGCTGGGCAAGCTGCGCGATCTCGATCCTGAAGTGATGGGCATCATCGTAACGGCATACGCCAGCGTCGAATCCGCCGTCGAAGCGCTGCGCAAAGGCGCCTACGACTACATCACCAAGCCGTTTGCCAACGATCATCTCAAGAAGGTGATCCGCAACGCGCTGGAACAGAAGGCGCTGTTTCACGAGAACCGGTTCCTGCGCGGCGAGCTGCGCGAGAAATATCGCTTCGAGAACATCATCGGCAAGAGCGACGCGATCGAGGCGGTGTTCAAAGTGATGGAAAAGGTCGCGCGCACCGACTCCAGCGTGCTCATTACGGGGGAATCCGGCACCGGCAAGGAGCTGGTTGCCCGTGCGATTCATTTCACATCCGACCGCGCCAACAACCGGTTTCTGCCGATCAATTGCGGCGCGCTGCCGGAGAATCTGCTCGAAAGCGAATTGTTCGGCTACAAGCGCGGCGCTTTTACGGGAGCCGGGCAGGACAAGGTCGGACTGCTCAAGGCCGCCGACAAGGGAACCTTGTTCCTCGACGAAATCGGCGAGCTGCCGCTCGCACTGCAGGTTAAGCTGCTGCGCGCGCTGCAGGAACGCGAATGCTATCCGCTGGGCTCCAACGATCCGGTCAAATTCGACGTGCGCGTAATCTGCGCCACCAACCGCAACCTCGACGCCGAGGTCAAGGCGGGCAGGTTCCGAGAAGAGTTGCTGTACCGTATCAACGTGATCAATTTGAATCTCCCCGCCCTGCGGGAGCGCAAGGACGACATTCCGCTGCTGGCGAATCATTTCCTGCGGAAGTACGAAAAACCGCTGGGCCGCGCCGCGATGCGCTTCTCCAAGGGCGCGATGCGTTTGATGTTGAACTACACGTGGCCGGGGAACGTGCGCGAGCTGGAAAATACCGTCGAACGCGCCGCGATTCTGGCCGAAACCGATGTCATCCACTCACACGATCTTCCCGACAAGCTGCGCAGTTCATCACCGGTGACCGCAACGATAGAGGGCGCGGGATTGACACTGGAGGAATTGGAACGCGAACACATCAAGCGTGTGCTCGACAAGGCGGAGGGCGACAAGGTCAAGGCCGCGCAAATCCTGGGAATTCACCTGTCCACGCTCTACCGCAAAGTCCAGCGCTATCGCCTCGATGGCGAAGGCGTGGTGGCGGCGCCGCCCGCGCCACTGGCGACACCCGCGCGACCGGCATAAATTCAGGCCGGATACGCGGTAGCAATGCGGCTGCCTTGCAGATAAAATAATTTTATGGCGGCGTGAATGCCGCCATAGTGGAAAATGGACCTGCTCGCTCCAAGCCATCTAATAATTATCCTGCTGATTCTTCTGGTGATCTTCGGCCCCAGCAAGCTCGGTGACGTCGGCGGTGCGCTCGGAAAGGCGATTCGCGATTTCAAGAAAGCGATGAACGACCCCGACGAACCGGCAAAGCCGGGGGCCAAGCCCGACGACACCAAGCCGCCCGAGTCGGCGAAACCCGACAAAGTTTCGTAACGCTCTTTCATCCCGGTTCGCAACTCTCCAATGATGGCACGCGATAGATCGCGCGTCCCGATGCCTTCGTGCTAAATCCGTTCGCAGCATGAAAGCGATTCGACTTCTGGCATGGATCGGTGTCGCCATTCTTGGTGCATGCGCTCTGGGCGCGATTGCGACAGTTCGCGGCGAAGACCGCCCGAGCGTTCTGTGGTTCGTGGTTGCGGCGGTATGCGTATATTCGCTCGGCTACCGTTTTTATTCGCGGTTCATTGCCGATCGAGTGCTCGAGCTCGACGACTCGCACGTCACTCCCGCCATCCGCCTGGACAATGGCCGCGACTATGTGCCCACCCAAAAGTGGATCACGTTCGGCCATCATTTTGCCGCGATTGCCGGCCCCGGCCCGCTGGTCGGTCCGGTGCTGGCCGCGCAATTCGGCTACCTGCCCTCGACGATTTGGATCATCATCGGCGCCGTGCTCGGCGGATGCGTCCAGGATTTCGTGATTTTGGGCTGCTCGCTCAAACGCGACGGCCGTTCGCTTGGCCAGATGGCGCGCGAGGAGATCGGCCCGGTCGCAGGCACAACCGCCCTCATCGGTGTGCTGATGATCATGGTGATCCTGATTGCCGTACTGGGACTGGTGGTCGTCAATGCGATGAAGCACAGCGCGTGGGCCACCTCGACCGTTGCCGCAACCGTGCCAATCGCGATGATCGTAGGCATCCACATGACGCACCTTCGGCCCGGCCGCTTCGTCGAAGGCTCCGCGATTGGCGTGCTGCTCATCGCGGCGGCGGTCTTCGGCGGGCGCTACGTGGAGGGCTTCGCATTCGGCCAATTTTTCGTGATGGAAGCGCCGGTGCTCGCGATTTGGGTGATCGCGTACGGCTTCCTGGCTTCGGTTCTCCCCATCTGGCTTTTGCTGGCGCCGCGCGATTATCTGTCCGCGTTCGTCAAAATCGGCACGATCGCCGCGCTCGCGCTGGGAATCGTGGCGCTGCATCCGGTGGCGCTGATGCCGCCGCTTACGCAGTTCACCAACGGGATGGGCCCGGTGTTCGGCGGCAAAGTGTTTCCGTTCGCGTTCATCACCGTCGCATGCGGCGCGATTTCGGGTTTTCATTCGCTAATCGCCTCGGGCACCACTCCGAAGATGCTCGAGAAGGAGCGCGACGCGAGAATGATCGGATACGGCGCGATGCTGATGGAGTCCTTTGTTGCCGTGATGGCGATGATCGCGGCGGTGATGCTTGAGCCGGGCGTTTATTTCGCGATCAACAGCCCCGCCGGCGTGGTGGGCGCGGGCGCGGCGGCGTGCGCGAAGATCAGTTCGTGGGGATATGCGGTCAATGACGCACAGATGCATGCGCTGGCAGCCAGCGTCGGCGAGACCTCCCTATATGCGCGCACGGGGGGCGCGCCGTCGCTGGCAGTCGGGATGGCGCACATCTTCGCGCATTCGCTCGGCGGCGGAACGGTTATGGCGCTGTGGTACCACTTCGCGATCATGTTCGAAGCGTTGTTCATCCTGAGCACACTGGATGCCGGCACCCGAGTGGCGCGCTTCATGCTGCAAGACCTGCTCGGCCATATTTATCGGCCACTGGGCGACAGCGAATCGTACGCCAACATCATTGGAACTTCAGCGCTGGTGGTCGCCGCGTGGGGATACTTCCTTTATTTCGGCACGATCGATCCGCTGGGCGGCATCAACTCGCTGTGGCCGCTGTTCGGAATCGCCAATCAGATGCTCGCGGCGATAGCGCTCTGCGTCGCGACCAGCGCGATAATCCGCGCCGGGAAAACGAACTACGCGTTCGTGACACTGATCCCGCTGGCGTGGCTGACGGTGGTCACTATGACAGCAGGGGTCGAGAAAATTTTCTCGTCGATGCCGAACGTAGGATTTCTGTCGCATGCCGGAAAACTCGCCGCGGAAGCAGCAGCTACGGGGACTACAGCGGCGCGAATCGCGGAGATTGAGCGGCTGATTTGGAACGATCGCGTCGATGCGGTCATGACTGCGTTTTTCATGATCGTGGTCATAATCATCCTCGCCGATTCGATGCGCATGTGGTCGCGGTTGCTCTTTGGCCCGCAAGGAGAGACGCAGGAGTCTCGGGAGGTTGCGGCATGATCGCCATTAAATTCCATGGCGCAATTAGGGCGCTCGCATCAATCGCCCGCTCAATCAGCAATGAACTGCACCGGCTAAATCACGGCCGGCTCGGCGACGCTGTCCTCAACAACGCCGCACCGCGCGAGCGTGCCAAAATCGTGAAGGCCGCCCTCGCCCGTCATCATCGCAACCCGAACCGCTGCTGCTAAATTCCTGCGCCCACGCCACGCCGAAGATTTTCTGCGGCAAATTTCGTAGGCATGTTTTCAGAAGGATCTAGGCACTTTTTCCAGCTCATCTAAGCATTTTCCCGATTCATTCGCCCGGTCCGATCCCATTAACGTGATGCGAGTTGATGTCAAAGCGGGAACCGAACTTTGGCTGGATTATCGCATAGCGGCGATCCTTCGGAATCCCCGGGCAGATCGCCCGCGCGGGGCGGAATAAGCGCCGGCCGATGGAATCGCGGCGTGCGCCTGGAGGCGCTGGCAAATTTGGCTCACGAACTTCGCACCCCGGTGCAAACGCTACTCGGCTATATCGACATCCTCCGCGACGAATTGAATGAATCGCTGCATATCAGCCACAAACGCATACTGAACCGGATGAATGCCAATGCACATGAACTGGCGCAGACCGTGGAGAACGTCATGGACTTCGCGCTGTCGGACGCGGGAGCCCACACGGCTGAATCGGAAGCCATTCGCATCCACGATCTTCTTGCGGAAGTCATTCCGGGAATCGAGGCCGCCAATGAAGCCAAAGGCCTCGACATCCGCTTCGATCTCGATTCGGCGCCGGCCTCGTTTCGCGCTCAGCGCCGGCCAATCAAGGCGATCTTGCTGAATCTTGCGATCAACGCGATCAAATTCACCGACCGTGGCTCAATCACAATTGCGTTTCGAAACGCACGATCGGCGGGGATTGGACCGGCCTTGGAGATGGAGATCAGGGACACCGGCCCCGGAATCAAGGCGGACCTGTTAGCCGAGGCATTCGAGCGCTGTTCGCAGTTGTCCAATGCCAGCGATCGGCGATATCGGGGGATGGGGCTCGGTCTGGCCGTGGTTCAACGCAATGCGAATCGGCTGGGCGCAAAGCTTGTAGTTCGAACCAACCTTGGGAAGGGATCCTCGTTCCGGCTTCTGATTCCGCCCGCACCACCCACCGTGACGGGCGACTGTCAAGGTTCGAAAAACACCGTCTCTAGCGGTAGTGGCGCATCAAGCCGACCACGACACCGCGAATCGCAATATCGCCTTCGCCGACCATGATCGGCTGCATCGCGGCATTAGCCGGCTGCAATCTGATCTTGCCGTCCGATTCGCGGTAAAACCTTTTCACAGTCGCTTCGTCGCCGAGCAGCGCAACGACGGTTTCGCCGTTGCGGGCGGCCTCCCGCCCCTCGACGATGATGTAATCGCCGTCGCGGATGCCGTCCTCGATCATCGAATCGCCCTTGACGCGCAGGCAGAACGTGTTGTCGCGCCGCACGAACTCATCAGGAACGCTGATCGTTTCATCGCCCTCGACCGCCTCGATTGGCGCTCCGGCCGCAACGGTCCCGGACATCCGAACGGCGCGCATCCCGCTGCGCTTCTCATGGCCGGTAACTTCCAGCGCGCGGCTATGGTTGTGCTCGCGCTTGATGAAGCCCTTCTCTTCAAGGTTGTGAAGATGCTTGTGAACCGTCGCCAGCGACGACAGCCCAAAGTACGCACCGACTTCCGCCAGCGTGGGTGCGTAGCCATGCTCCGAAATATAATTTCTCAGGTAATCGACCATTTGCTTCTGCCGTTTTGTGAGCGTTGCCATTTATGCGTCCGCCTTGGGCCTGCCGGCTGCAAAAATCATGGCGAAAGGGAGGCGAAAGCGCAAGCGGGCCTTGGCCTAATTTCAAGGATGGTTTCGCGCGGTAGCCGAACCGAATAATCTCATTTTCGGCGCATCGCGATGGCTAAACTTAGAATCCAGTACGAATCCGGCGAACCGGAACGCGTGATCGAGTTCGATCCCGCCAAAGCGCCGTTTCATCACGATGGCAAGCCCGGCTCGATCCTCGACGTGATGCTCGGCCACGGCGTGCATCTTGAGCATGCGTGCGGCGGCAATTGCGCCTGCACGACCTGCCACGTGATCGTCAAGCAGGGCTTTAACAAACTGGGTGAGGCCAGCGAGCAGGAAGAAGATCTGCTCGACAAGGCGCCGGGACTGACCGCGACGTCGCGCCTGGGATGCCAGGCGGTGATCGACGACCCCGACGCTGAAATCGTCGTGGTCGTGCCGCGCTACACAATCAATCAGGTCAGCGAGGGAAGCCACGAGTGACCACCGCCGCCTCGCCTGACAAGCGCGGGAGATTGATAGCGCGCGTCGAGCGAATCTTCGATCACAACGCCGATACACGTTCGCTGTTTCTTTCGATTGCGGGCGGCAAGCGGCTGAACTTTATTCCGGGCCAGTTCATCTCGATTTCCATCCCGCTCGGCGATGAAACGCGGTCGCGGCCCTACACGATCGCCTCAAGTCCGGAAGAGCCGGGGCCATTTGAAATTTGTTTCAACCGGGTGCCGGAGGGTCGCGGCGTGCAATGGCTGTTCGGTCGTGCGGTGGGCGACCCGATCGAGTTCACCGGACCGTTCGGAGCCTTCACGCTCGACAAGACGCCTGAAGTTGAAACGGTCTTTATCGCGGAGGGTACCGCAATCGCGCCGATCCGTCCGATGCTCAAGCGCGCGCTGTCCGGTGCCGCGTGTAACAAGCTGCATCTGCTTTATGGCGCATCTGACTCAGCGCGTATTTTCTATCGTTCCGAATTTGAGGAGATGACGCGTCGCAATCCGAATTTCACGTTCGAAACTTCGATTGCGCCGCCCGCCACGCTCTACAGCCGGCTATTGGAGATCGCTGAGGGCCGATGGGTGAAAGACGATCCCGATCGCAACCGCAGTTTCTACATTTGTGGAATTGGCGATGGCGTAATTAGATTACGCGACCTGCTGCGCGCGGGTGGCTACGACCGCCGCGCTGTCAAGTATGAGCGATGGTGACCCAGGACGGCGCGCTCAGTCCTCAATTCGTTCGACGATGTCGCGGAAAATCCGCCGGTAATTGGTCGTCACCGCCAGTCCGTGCGAGACGCCCTCCAAGCCAATTAGCGCACGCATCAGAAATACGCTGTGCGGCGGCGACTGATAAATCTTGTTCTCGATTGCAATTTCGCCGAGCTTTGTGGCTTTGGCGACGGTGTCGTATTCGCCCGGAGCAAAATCGCGATCGAGGTACATCGGTTCGAACAGCAGGTGGACGATCTCGACCATCGGCGCCGGATTTTCCCCCGATTTGACATAACCCAGCTTCTTTAGCGCGTCGGCCAGCACCCCATCGTCGCCGCTTAAGATCGCGCGTGCCACCTGCAGGTTTGCCTTGCGCACCGGCTCGGGGAACCGGCGGATCGAACCGAAGTCGAGCACCGCCATTTTGGGATGATGCGTCACGAGGTAATTGCCCGGATGAAAATCAGTATGCAGTACGCCGAACTCGAGAATCTGCCTCCACGTAACGACCTGCGTTTTGCGCGCAACCCAGGTGCGCAATTCGAGATCGACCACCGGGTTCATCAGGTCGGCCAGCGGATAGCCCTCCAGGAATTCCATCGTCAGCACGCGGCGCGAACTTAGATCAGTGAAACACCGCGGGATTACGATCTCCGAATCGTCGGCGAAGCGGCGGCGGAATTCGGCCATGTTGCGCGCCTCGGCGACGTAATCGAGTTCCTCGCGCAGCCGTTGTTCCAGCTCTTTGTAGACCGCATCCGTATCGATGTTCTGGCGCATCATGTCATGGCCCATCGTCTGGAGCGTGCGCAGCAATAGCTTCAGGTTCCCCAAGTCCTGCTCGACTGTATCGTCGACACCGGGATACTGAATCTTGACGGCGACATCGAAGCCCTCCTTGGTCACCGCGCGATGCACCTGCCCAAGCGAGGCGGCGGCGCACGCCGTCTCCTCAAAGCTTTCGAACAACTGCTCCGGACGCTTGCCGATCTCCTTGCGAATCTGCTCGGAGATCATCTTGTAGCTCATCGGCGGGACGCTGGATTGCGTCGCGCGCAGGACATCGAGCGCTTCTCCCGGCAGCAGGTCCTGCCGCATCGAGAGCATCTGAATCAACTTCATGAACGCGCCGCGCAGCTCGCCGGAGCTTTCGACAATGCGCTGGGCGTTGCGGATGTGGGTTTCGGCCAGTTCGCGCTCGTGCTTGTCGGCGGACAGGAAGGGTCGGCGCAATTGATTCCACAGGTAGCTGGCGCCGACCTGAGAGGCAAGTCCGCCCACTTTCATCGCGCGCGATGCGCGTCCGCTGGTGATTGAGTCACGCTTTGCCATCGGAACCAATGATTATCACGCCGGGCCGGTGGATTGCATCCGCACCAGCGGCCGGATTCGGGCAGATTCGGCAATTATTTCCGCCGAACCGATTCAGGCCGGATCGGATGGGCCAGCGTCAACGTCAATTCCCTGACCGCGCGCGCATCGCTGCGAGTTACGGCGATAGTCAGGTCGCCGATGCTGAGCTTCTCACCGGGTTTCGGAATGTGGCCCAGGCGCTCGACGACCAAACCGCCGATGGTGGCGTACTCATCCGCTTCCGGAAGCTTCAAGCCAAAGCGTTCGTTCAGTTCGCCGATCTGGGCGCGTGCCAGCACGGTAAGCTGATGCGGGCCGGCGATCCGCACCAAGCTTTCAGCGAGGTCGTGTTCGTCCTCGATCTCACCGACGATCTCCTCAAGCAAATCTTCGAGCGTAATAATCCCCGCGGCACCTCCATATTCATCGACGATTACAGCCAGATTTTCCCCCGTGCGCTGCATCGCGACCAGCACATCGTCCAGCGGCATCGATTCCGGAAAGTAGCTGACCGGGCGCATCACGTCACTGACCCGCCGCGTCAAGTCGGGTGCTTGCAGTAGATCGAACACGTGCACGACGCCGACAATATTGGTGATTCGACGCTGGAAAACCGGGATCCGGCTAAATCCTTCGCGACGGACGGACTCGAGCGCCGCGGAAAGCGTAATTTCCTCCGGTATCGCATCCACGCGCACCAGCGGTACCATCGCCTTGCGCGCATCGGCGTGCGAGAAACGCAGGATGCGCCGAATCATCTGCTGTTCAGCCGGCAAAATCTCGTCATGAGCGGGAGCGGCGGCCGCATCGGCGGGCTTGCGGCGCGTCAGGCGCGCCAAATCTTCTCGAGAGAGAAAGACGCTCTCCGCCTCTTCCGGCACGCCGACTAGCTTCCTCAGCCATCGCGAAAGCAGCGTTTCCGCAACAAGTAATGGAGCAAGAGCAGTAGCCAAAATCCTGAGCGGCCGAGCCGCGAATTTTGCATAGGCGTGCGGATTCGACACCGCCAGCAACTTGGGAATCGCTTCGCCCAACAGCAACGTGATCGGTGTCAGCACAATCGGAGCGAAATACTCCAGATGCGGCGCGACGTGATGGAGGAAGCTGGTCAGCATCACCGCCGCCATCACCGTCGCCAAGTTGACGCCCGTAAGCGTCAGCGCCAGCAGGCGATCGCGGTTTTCCAACAACCCGCTCAGCACCTGTGAAGCCGAATGACCGTGCTCGCTTTCGGCGCGCACCTTTAGGTCGTCGACCGAGACCAGCGCTATTTCCGAGGCGGCGAAGAACGCCTGGACAATCAGGCACGCGATTAACGCAATTGCCAGCGCGAGGAAGTTCATCGCGAAAGCCTCACCAGCTCGATCGTCGCGCCGCGCACCCGCTCCACCGTCGCCTCGAAATCGCCGAGCTTGAACTTTTCTCCGGCGCGAGGAACCCGTCCGAGACGGCGCAGAATCAAGCCCGAGAGCCGCTTGCCGCCGCCTGACGACTCGACCAGCAGGGCGGGTGCGAGCGCCGCGGCCAGCTTCTTCAGTTCGATCGCTCCCGACGCGGTCCATTCGCGCTCTGATACCTGCGTGAGATCCGGGATATCGAGGTCGAACTCATCGCGAATCTCGCCGAACAATTCCTCCAGCAAATCCTCCAGCGTCACCAGCCCCAGCACCTTTCCATATTCATCAACGACGATGGCCACTTGGAAACGATTGCGGCGCATTTCATCGAACAGCTCACCAAGCGCCTTGTTGGGCGGAATGAAGGTGGTCTGCCGCATTATCCGCTCAATTCGCGGCGGATGGGGTTCAAGCCGCCTCGCGGCCAGGTCCTTCGCATGCAGGATTCCAACGATGTTGTCCGGATTGCCGCGCCAGACCGGCACGCGCGAGTAGCTCTCTTGCGCAACTTCGCCGATGACCTGGCCGGGAGGAGTCGCGACATCGATCGTGAACATCCGTTCCCTCGGCGTCATCACCTCGAAGGCGCGCCGCGCCCCGAAATCGAACACGCGGTGAATCATCTCGCGTTCGGCCGGTTCAACCTGCCCCCCGGTTTCGCCCAGTTTGAGCAGCGCCTTGAATTCGGATTCGGAAACCGGCCCGGGTCCGGGCGGCGTCTCCGCCGGTGCCACGTGCCGAAGAATCGGATGCATCGCGCCGGACAGCGACGCGAGCGGCCGGGCGGCGATTCGCGCGAATACGGCGGGAAATCCGATCGCGAACGTCTTGGGTGTGATGTCGCACAGAATCAACACGGTCGCGAGCATCACCGGTGCCGCTACGATTGTACCGAGCGTTCCACCCAGCCATGCAATCAGGATGATTGTTCCAAGACACTCGGCAAAAATGTTGCATGCCTCGCTCAGTCCGATCATCACAATGAGCGACTCCAGCGGCCTTTTCATCAAGCGCTCGATTGCGTCGCGTACGCCGCGGCTCAGTTGCTCGCGCGTGTGCTCCATCCGCCACAGCGTAAACAGCGCCGTCTCCGCCGCAGCCAGTATCGCGGAGAGCACAATTAAAATCGCAACCGCAATCGGCAAGAGCGTGGTCATCGGCCGGACCTTCCGGTGCGCAGATGATCCCAGCCCGCAAGCGCGGCCGCATCCGCGCCGGAAATCTTGAGTCTGCGGCCGCGCACGATTTTCCCGATTCGCCTCACCTGCAGGCGCAACCGCCGAGATAGACCAGCCTCGCTATGGCCGGGACGGACGCAAAACAGAAGTTCGTAATCCTCGCCACCGTTCATCGCATACGACAGATCCGAGCCAACCGCCGTATGGTATGCCGCCGAGAGCGGAAGTGCCGCCGCATCGATTTCAGCACCCACATCCGAGCGTTCGAGAATGTGCCGCAGGTCCTGAATAAGGCCGTCGCTAACGTCGATGGCTGCTGGCGTTGGCGAGGTCGCGGCCAGCCGCTGGCCGGCGAAGATGCGCGCGGTCGGCCGGACGCATCGAGCAATCAGGTGTTTCCGCGCGCCTGCTGGAACTCGCAGTTTACCGGCAAGAATTCGCCAGCCCAGGGCCGCATCTCCAAGCGTGCCGGTTACGAAAACCTCGTCACCAACTTTGGCAGTATCACGCCGCATGGTGGCGCTGCCGACCTCGCCTAAAAGCGCGATTGTAAGTGACAATTCGCGTGAGCTAGTGATGTTTCCGCCGACAATATCGACGGCGGATTCGCGTGCCGCCCGCCGCAATCCGGCATACAAGCCGTCAATTACTGGAAGAGAGATTCCCTTCCGGACCGCGAGGTTGACTACGCACGCCGTGGGCCGCCCGCCCATCGCGGCGATATCGCTCAGGTTCACCGTCAGCGCGCGCGCTCCGAGCACCTCCGGCGAGGCCCAACGCAACCCGAAATGAACGCCCTCGACCATCGCATCGATTGTGAACAGGATTGGACGGCGCGAAGGTGCAAGGATCGCACAGTCGTCGCCCGGGCCGAGAATCGTCCGTGAACCGGCACAGATATGTCCGCAAAGGCGCTCGATCAACTCGAATTCGCCGGGCAGTTTGCCCCCGCGCTGGTTCATTCAGCCGATTCTAGCACGCCGCTTGAACGTAGAGGGCCCGGGCGGCACTCTGCACGCGTCGTGAAGCTCTCAATGGCAGCCGGTCTTGAATTTATGAGAATTTCCCGAGGAAGGCGTGACCGTAACGCTGACTGTCGATGCCCCCGGACACGCCGCCACCTTAAGCAGGGGCGCACCGGCATCCGATAGAACGGCGCCGCCCGTAACGGCGACGCCGTAGCCATTGGGATACTGGACCGCGGGCACCACAAATTCAGTCACCGAACCAGGCTGAAATCTGCCCACGCCAGCCGCACTCTTGGTCGAGTACTGCGCTGTAAAGGTCTCGCTGGGCTGGTCAAATCCCCACGAGATTGGAGTGCCAGAAACCAATTGAGGATAGGGACTCGCAAGTACATCCACCGTCGGCCACTGCACATTATCGCCAGTCGGCGGCAGCAAAGTACCGTCGCCGGTTACGCCGACGATTTCGTTGTTGTACGCCCAGAACATCCAGGGAATCATGTTCTGATCGTACAGCCCGACCTGCTCGGACAACTGCGATGTATCGTTGGTCGCGCCGAATTCAGTTTCGAGCATCGCATCCCCTGTTTCGGCCGTGTGGGCAACTGCGTTTGATACAACCGCCGCGTCATCGGTCGCTGGACCACACAATGAGGGAATGGTTTGGCATATGGTGTAGTCATGGAAGGCAAACCCGCGCCTGGGGTCGGCTGGCGGATTTACAAAGGTCGGAATTCCAAAGTTGAAGAGGACCAGCGGCTCGTACCAAATCAGGTGAGTTTTATCCGCCAAACGTAATTCCGGGATCATTCGATCGTAGTAGGCGCTGAACAGGGTGGTGTCGAACTCCGGGCAGCCGGAAAATGGCGGCAACGATATACAGGTGGGGTACTTGGAGCCGGGCCACGGTTCATTAATTACTTCATAGCCCAAGATTCCGGGCAAGTTGTGCAGCTTGGACGCAACATAGTGGAGAATTTCAGCGTCGTCGTCTTGCAGTTTTGAACCATGGGGACCGAGATCGCTATCGTTCTGCCACAGATGATCGAAGGCTCGGTTCAACGCCTCGTTTTCGAGGTATTCGTAAGGAAACCCTTCGCAGGTACTGGGAAGACCGTCGGTCACCGTCATCCACTCAGGGAACCCATTGTCGCAGAACTCGGGTCCGAATTCGTCCTGATGAAAGTCGATTAGACTCAGGATTCCGTGATCGGCCAGCATTTTGACCGTCTTGCTGAATTGGCCCACGTAGCCAGCATCGAATTGGCCCGGCTCCGGCTCCACGAAGTAACGCTCGACGCCGAGTCGGATCGCATTGAAACCAAGGCTGGCGATGAACGCAGCGTGTGTATCGTCAAACCCCAGCGCCACGGGATCGCCGGCCGGAAGAATTTTCGTTGGAACGTTGACGCCGTGGATGATTAGCACCCGTCCCTTTGCGTCGGTCAGCCATCGTCCAGCGTGCCCAAGCGGCCACGCCGGCGAAGATAAATTGGGACGCACCGGATGGGCGGCGGCGCTCCCCGCCATCACCATCGAAACCGCGGCTCCGGCTGCAACAATCAACGCTATTGGGAAAATTTTGCGCGCTCGTATCATTTGCTCAATTCCGTCATTGACCAGAATCATCAGTTTTTGACTCGATCGATTCCACCGGCAGTTCCGCGATAAGCGTCAGCCCGCGGGCACCGGCCCGTTCCTCGAGATGCCCTCCGGCGGCTTCGATCATCATGCGTGCAATATACAATCCCAACCCACGCGAGAGGCCGCCTTGACCATCCTTGGGCCGCTCGAAAAGCTCCTGGATTTCGGTGGCCGACAACCGGGCGCCATTATCGGTGACATCAATAACGAGCCATCGATCGCGTGATGCGGTGTGCAGCTGAAGTTCGCCGCCGACCATCCGGTTCATCGCGAAGGCGAGCAGATTTTTTACGATTCGCTCGCAATGGCGCGCATCGAGCCGGCACTTGGGGAGCCGCGAGAACTCGGTCCGCAATGTCAGCCCGCGGCGGCGCGCCTGAAGCGCGCAGTCCCTGGCAACTTCCGCGATCAACACGTTGGGATCCAGTTCGACGGGAACCGGGACGATGGCGCGATCCTCAACGTCGTAGTAGTCGAGCACGTTGCCTACCACGAGATCGATATTCCAGGCGGTTGCGCTGATGCGCGCGAGCAGATCGGCGCGCTCCTTTGCCGAGATCTCCCCGTCTTCGAGCAGATTTGCGTATCCGCCAAGCGCCGCGGCAGGACTGCGAATATCATGCGACATCGTCGCGATTTGGTTTTCACGAAACCGCGCGGCATCTTCCAGGCCCTGTACCTGAGCTGCCAGACGCTCCCGATAGCGATCGACAAGGAACGATGCGGCCTGGGAAAACAAGACCGCCGCCAAGAGGCCGAACCAGCGATAAACATGGAACCGGTTTTGAATCGGCACCAGCAGATTGGCCATCGCGTAGCATACGACCGCCATCATGCCGACCGCGAACTGCAATCGCGGGCCCCAGCTGACGAAGCCGACCGCCACCACCGGAACCAATGCCATCACAATGAAGCGCGTTTCCGGATTGTGCGTGTAGTAGCTCGTCGCTGTGACCATCACACTGATGAAGAAAAAGTATGACAGCGTCCACAGTTTCCAATTGCGCTTGAATGCATTGGTCCAAAGCAAAGCTATGAACAGACACGAGCCGGTGATTAACACCCAGCGCAAATGAATCAGCGCCTGGATTTGGCCTTCGCTCTTTTCGAACAGGTTGTGGACGACCTGTGCCAGCAACATGAAAATTGCGACGGTGCCGGCCACCTTGAGGACGCGTACCGCTTCCTCTTCTTCCTCCGTCCAGGCAACCGGCCCGCTCGAACCGGATCCGGGAGGCTCACCAAAGCCGGATTGCGACGCATCGCGCGGCGCATTTGCGGCGATTCGACCCGGCTGGCCCGGCGAAGTCCGCTGGGCAGGCAAGGTATTCAGCAGCTTGCGATCAGCGATGTGTTGCATTGAGAGCTTCTTCGATCGTTTTCAACCCAAGGTCCACATCCGCCATCTCAATCGTCAGCGGCGGCGCCAACCGTACCACGCGATCGGCATTGAGCGTCCAATTCACCACCACGCCGCGGGCGATCGTGCCGGCCACAACCTTATGCGCGAAAGCGGCGTCTTTAAACTCAATCGCGGCCAGAGCCCCGATCCCGCGGACCGTGGCAATTTCAGGATGGTCCAAACCTTCCAAGCGCCCCACAATCCGGGCTCCAAGCGCTAAGGCACGTTCGGGCAATCGGTCCCGCACGATCACCTCCAGAGCGGCCATGCCCGCGGCACACGACAGCGGATGACCACCAAAGGTTGTAATATGCCCCAATGGCGGGTCATGTGCGAGCACTCCAATCACCTCGTCACGGCCGCAAAATGCGCCCAACGGGAGCCCACCTCCCATCGCCTTGGCCAATACGATCATATCCGGCACCGCGCCAAAATGCTCCAGTGCAAAGAGCCGCCCGATCCGGCCAAACCCGGTAAGCACTTCGTCGAAAATCAACATCGCACCCGTCCGATCGCATCGATCGCGCAAAGCCCGGATAAACTCGGCCTTGGGAATGCGCACCCCCGCCTCGGCCTGAACCGGTTCCACGACCACGGCGGCGATCGACGCGTCGATCGCGTCGATCGCTTTCAAGTCATCGAACGGAAGATGGGTCACCGGCCCCGGCAGCGTTCCAAACGGGGCGCGAAAAGCCGGATTACCGGCCAGCGCGAGCGCGCCCATCGTATCGCCGTGATATGCGCCATCGAAGGCGACAAATCCGTCACGGCCGGTAAATTTGCGCGCAGCTTTTAGAGCCCCCTCGATCGCTTCCGCCCCGCTGTTCGTGAAATATACCCGCTCCAACGGATGCGGCAGCAATTTCGCGAGCCGGGCCGCATAGCGGGCCTGACTTTCGATGATGTATTCGCCGTACACCATGACATGTAGATGGCGGCGCATTTGACTTTCGATCGCGGCCAGTACTTCGGGATGCCCGTGGCCGAGCGCGGATACTCCAATACCGGCGATGAAATCAAGGTAGCGATGGCCGTCAGCGCCGACGAGCCACGATCCTTCGGCGCGTTCGATCTCCAAGCCGATCGGCGAGTCCGAAGTTTGGGCAAGATTGCGCCGGAACAAATTCCCAACCTCACTCATTGGTAGACACCCATCAACTCAAGGAACTCTCCGCCACCATGGCGCCAATCAAGCGGCGGCGATTGCATCGTGCCCGGCGGGCAGATGTGCGAAACACCCAATGACCGTAAGACGCCGCGCAACGACGACCGCATCGGCTCGTCAGCGCCCACGGCGAATGCTTCCAACCGCCCCGATGCTGGGACCAACCGATCGCGCAAGTCCTCAGGATCGCGCACCAAGCTGACGCACACGGTTCGGAAGCCGGGTGACATCGCAAATTTTGCGTCCGGATCGAACACCAACGTCCAATCCAGGCGACGACCTTCCCAAAGCTCCACCGGTTCGCCTCCGATGCGGCGCCATCGTGCAATCTCGCGAATGCCCCGAATCGCAGCGGCATCTTCAAGGTTCAATTGCGCCGGCGCTGGCATCGTACCCGCCAATCGGTCCAGCGCGCCGCCAATCTGAGCAGCGAAATGTCGAGCGCGGGTGGCATTGGAATCGAGAAGAAACACATGATGGGGCGAAAGGCACCCGAGTTGCTCGAATAACGAAACGTCGAGTGCGACCTTATCCGCAATCCTTTGGAGAGCCTGGGTATCGAATTGATTCAAGGCGACGACTGCGCCGCTAACCCGGCTGGGAAAGCCGATCAACTTACGCGTGCCGCCAAGTGCGGCAATAGTGGAATCGTCGCCATACGCTGCAATTGAGTCGCATGATTCGAGTAATGCACGGGTCAAATCCGCACGCGATCGATCCCATACGAGTACCGCGACTCGCGCGCCCAAGGCTGGATCGGACTGCGCAATAGTTGTCGCAAATGCTTGAAAGAACACCGGTTCGGACGACGCAGACTTGATTACCACTGCGGCGCCGGAAATCAGCGCCGTCACAATTTCGTGCAACCCGGCGCCGGCGACATTACCAGCCATGATAAAGCCAACCGTTTCCGGCTGTCCGAGCGCCGGCTGGGAAGGCACCAGTTCTGCCATCGATTCCAGTGCGTCCGGCGAAAATGGCGCGAGCAGCGCGTCAAGCGATGCGTCGAGGAGCCCCATCGAAAATCCCGTCCGGCGCGCGATTTGCACCAGCGTTTCGCGCCGCATGGGACACGCGCGATCCCGCCATAATTTGAACGCTCGCGATAGCGACGCTGCGCGCAGCGCCGGTTTCGAATCCACGGTTCGTGCGCTTCTCGCTCGCAATACTGCGGCGATGACATCGTCCGCGGAGAGCATCGACCTGCTTGCGGCAACAGCATTCACAGCATCGTCACCGTCCCGCCGCGGCGGCAAATTGCCCGATTGCAAGTGCGCACCCCCGCGCCGATGCGGCGCTGGAGCGGCCGATTACGCGTACGCGATGGTTCTCGACGATACCGATGTCCTCGGTCATCACGGAGGATACGGAACCGACATTGGCGAAATCGAAAAAGGCGAGCAGCCCGGCCGCGCCATCGGGCACCGGCTTGAGCGTCACCGGATCGCGCGCGATTACGCGCATCCACGGCGGCGCAATCTTGAAGCGTTCCGCGCGACTCGACGCGCCTGGCGTGTTAAACGGTGTAGCATCGTAAAGCTGCGAGCACAGTTCGGTCATCCCGTACTCGTTAACGATCACTTCCGGTGCAACGCCCAGCAAATCGCCTGCAGTCCGAATCGATTCGGCCGGCGTAAGCGGAACCGCCTGCCCCTTGGCGCCGCCTGTATCCATGATTCGTGAACCAGTGGCGAGATGAATCCTTTCGCTACGAGCGCGGAGAAGATCAAACAACGAGGAGAGAGCGGCGGTCGTCCCGAGAATGCTTACCGGCTCGGTCAGTGCCGTGGTGTCCAAAAGAAATTGCACCGCACCCGATACGTCTACTCGGTCGCGCGACGCGGCAGCGAATGTTTTCCCGGTTCCGAATTCCTCGATCGCCCATCCGATCATCGTCGAGAGCGACGACTCCGGCATTACGGCGGGCAGCGGATGCATCGCGAGCATCGCGGTTTTCATGCGGTCGGGATACAGCATCGTGCGGAGATGGGTGATAGCCGATGCCCTATAAATCGAGGGGCGCGGAACAAGGTGGTGGCCGCGACGGTTGGCGCCGGCGGTAGTACCGCTGGTTAGAAAAGTTATCGCATTTCGATCGATGGCATCGCTCATGAGCGAAAGATCGGCATACTTGAATGCAACACTGGCGACGGCGGGAATCTCGTCCACGCTTCGCACGCTGGACGGATCTCCACCGCGTTCCTCACAAAAGCGCCGATAGGCTGGGACCCCATCGAATTGAAATCGAAAAATCTGGAAGGCAATTTCTTCGAACGAGGAAGAAACGGGCTTGCTTATAAACGAAAGGACTTGGTCAAACACTTCCATTAGATTTCACTGGCATCGATGCCGGTAAAATTTATGATGGCATCGCAGGCTGAGACCATTCAATCCCGCCAAATCTTGCGCTGGCTATGGCAAAATCTCCTGTATTTACGGGCACATTGATTTAGTCTAGTATGCATTCAGTTGGGCCGAGGTGGTCTGTGGTGATGGCGGGGTGGTCCTGACACCGGCATCCTCAATTTTTGTGAGCTTTCGTTAACGGATGTGAAACAGTTTTGCGCTGTTGGCGTATATCTGCTAGAAGGTTATGCCATTGGCGCCCGGTGAAGGGGCGTGATCAGATGAAGAAATTTTTAAGCGGCGTTGTGGTGGGATTCATGGTCAGTTGCGCGGTTGCGTTTGCCGCCACCGATGCGAACCACAACGGCGATTTCTGGAAACACCTCACTCATTCCGCCAAAAGCGGGTACGTCAACGGCTATTCCGACGCGATGACCGTCAGCGTCGCGAAGCTGGATGAATTGAACGTGGCTGCCGACATGTTTCACTGGAAGGGCGCCCGCAAAATCATCCGGCAATTGTCCAAGCAGCTCTCGATGAACGAGTTGACTCCCGAGCAGGCCGTCCAGCGGCTGGATGAGTTGTACTCCAACCAGAAGTACAGCGAACTCGATCTCGGCTCGGCAATTCAGGCGCTTACGATTCGCGCCAGCGAAACCGCAACTCCCGAGCTTCCGGCGAAAAGCCCCAAATAGATTCGATCGCTCCTTGCTAGCTTGCGCACTGCCATCAGATGGCGTGCCGCGTTGCGCTTGAAAGCATGACGGCGCGGACTTAGCTTAGTCCGCAGAGTATTGGCCCCGTGAACGCCCCGCCTTCTCTCCTCAAGAATGCCGTCCGCGCAACAGTCGGAGTGCATTCGCACATTCCAGACACGCACATTTCAACGGCGATCGGATTGGGCACCGACCGGCGCGGCACCGGCACGATCATTAATCCAGAAGGGCTAATCCTGACCGCGCACTATCTCCTCTTGGGCGCGGATAAAGTGACTGTTACTTTGCCTGACGGCGAGCAATGCGAGGCGGAAATCGTCGGCCGCGATTACGGTACTGGATTGGGCCTCGTAAAAATTGGCGGCAGAGACTTGCCATCGCTTGAAGTAGTCTCATCCGAGGGATGCCGGCTTGGACAGGAGACCTTTACAATTTCTTCGCTGGGCGGTGAAAAGCGATGCGCCGATTGCGGCGTGATCACATTCTTGGGTCCATTCGATGCCGTATGGGAGTTCTTGCTCGATCGATGCGTCTGCGTAACGGCGGCATCGCTGAGCATCGGACTGAGCGGCGGCCCGATATGCGACAACCTGGGGCGACTGATCGCGGTTTCATATCTCAACTTCGCGGATTTGGGCCGTGCGATTTTGGGCATCCCGGGCGAGTATTTTCTGGCGGTGCGCGACGAGTTGCTTGAACACGGCCGGCGCGTCAGCGCACCACCGCGCGCATGGCTGGGCGTACTCTCATACACGATGAAAGACCGCGTCGTGATCGCGGGCGTGATGCCGGGGGCGCCGGGCGAAAGGGCCGGCCTGCAGCAGGGCGATCTCGTGCTCGCGATCGACGGCCTTGAGGTAACCGAGCGCCGCCTGATGTATGAAGCGGTTCGCAAGCATCGCCCGGGAGAGACTATCAACTTAAAAGTCCTGCGCGACAATCACGTCCATCAGCTCGATGTCGCTGCCGCACGCGCCGAAGATTATTTCGCGTAACGCGGCGACGCGCGGCGGATGGCCGCCCGCAAGAGTCTGCCCTGAACCGAACCCCTGAGCCCTTCGACCGCGCTCAGGGTAAACTCCGCGAACGGGGAAGGCATAGGGTCCGCAGCGGGGGTGAGGGTCCTTGATGCGCTCGACTGTAGCAATGTCGTTCAAAAAAGCCCTGCAATCATTAATGAAATTGGGTTCGTTTCGTAATTTTTCTATTTTTTTCCCAGCCGACCTCCGATCGATTCCCAGCGACAGCCGGGAGAGCCGAAGGGGCGACCGCCTTGATTGTACCCTCCGCGCGCGCCACCCATAAGGCTGAATCGTTCAGCCCTGAATTGGCTTGGCCGCGTTGCCGCCTCTCCCCTCGTCATTCTGAAGCTATGCGCCTGCGCTTGCGCAGGCGTAAGCGGTAGAATCCCGGAATCCTCCGGCAAACCCAGTCTGCGCCCCATAATCGCCAAGGCGCGGGGCCACTGCTAGACTTGCCGCGCAATCGGCGATCTGCTGTTTGCGGCCGCTTTTGCATGGTGGCTGCTCGCCCGCCGCAGCCCTGCTGGTGAGAGCCTGCCCTGAGTCTTCCCGAAGGGGTGCTGCGAACGCATCTCGTTGAGGTTTCGAAAAAAACCTGAATCGGTTCGCTCGCGCACCGCGCTCCCGCTATCATTCTCGCGCATGGCCAAATCGGAGCCCGTCATTCCGCTCGAGCGCATCGCCGGTCGCATCTACCTGATCCGCGGCGAGAAGGTGATGCTCGACAGCGATCTCGCGGAGCTTTACGGCGTCACGACCGGCAACCTCAATAAGGCCGTGAAGCGCAACCCCGAGCGGTTCCCGGAAGATTTTATTTTCCAGCTCACCGCCCAAGAGACGGAATCTTTGCTATTCCAAACTGGAAGAGCAAAACCCTCTGGCCGGGGAGGGCGCCATACACCACCCCATGCTTTCACCGAGCAGGGCGTTGCGATGCTGTCCACGGTCTTGCGGAGCAAGCGCGCCGTCCAAGTAAACATTTCCATCATGCGCACGTTCGTGAAGCTCCGCCAGATGCTCGCCACCAACCGCGAACTCGCCCGCAAGGTCGCGCAACACGACCGGCAGATCGCCGTACTTTTCGATGAGGTTCGCAAACTCCTCGCGCCGGTGCCCCGCCCAAGCCTGCCCTCGCAGAGGGAAAAACCCGATCGGATACATCCACCACGCGGACTGATTCCGCAGCCGCCTCTCACCTCGTCATTCTGAAGCTATGCGCCTGCGCTTGCGCAGGCGTAAGCGGTAGAATCCCGGAATCCTCCGGCAAACCCAGTCTGCGCCCCATAATCGCCAAGGCGCGGGGCCA
>Ga0335069_10000221_pt1 | contig 99046 bp, 95 predicted proteins | sample Lox_Sample_11_FD_206714 | JGI IMG/M metagenome (GOLD analysis project Ga0335069, IMG submission 206714) | Soil microbial communities from Loxahatchee National Wildlife Refuge, Florida, United States - Lox_Sample_1.1 | ecosystem: Environmental > Terrestrial > Soil > Wetlands | place: USA... | reverse complement strand
ATTATACCAGTCAAAAAAAAGATTCCGTTCGCAAGGCTATCCGCAATGAGTTGGGAATTAATGCCCATGATCCGGTAATCCTGTTTGTTTCGATGAATTTTGAGATTAAAGGTCTTGATGACATTTTTTATTCCTTGGCCAAATCAAAAGCTCAAAACACGAAATTCAAGCTTATTGTTGCCGGTAAGGGAAATATAAAAAAATATACGGAACTGGCCAAAGAATGCAAAATAATCTCCGACGTAATATTCACCGGCACCGTAAAGAAAGAAAAAATAATTAAACTGTATCTGGCCGGTGACCTTTACATGATGCTTTCTAAGTTCGATACATTCGGCAATGTTGTTCTGGAAGCGATGGCGGCGGGTTTACCGGTCATTGTCAGCGGCAATGTCGGCGCAAAGGACATTGTGAAAGAGGGCGTAAACGGATTCATTGTCAACGATACATCCGACACGGATTATATCGCGGCAAAGATAACGGAGCTTCTTAATGAAAACAATCGCCTGCGGATGTCTGAGGCCGCATATCAGACAGCAACACAAAACACCTGGGACGATGTCATAAAAAAATACGCGGCCATATACGAAGAAATACTTTCGGGGAAGCGCCTGTAATAACAGGAACAGCAAGCGGAAACACCGAACTCAAAAGCAAAACTAAAGAGATATATGGTCAAATCAGTTGGATGGATATTCAATGGAACAAATACCTGTAGGAATCATCATTCCCATATATAAATCAGATTTATCAGATAAGGAAAAAATATCCATTACACGGCTATTTCAAGTACTAAAAAAATACAGGATTATTTTTGTAGCGCCGCAAAGTTTGAATATCGTAAATTATAAAAGATATTTTGATTTTAATAATCATCAGTTAATTAGATTTAAAGATAGTTATTTTAACAATGGTTTAGATGGATATAATCAATTAATGCTCAGTGAAGATTTTTATACTGAATTTTCGTCGTGTAAATATATTCTTATTTACCAGCCTGATGCTTATATTTTCAGAGATGAATTGATGGAATGGTGCAGTAAAGGATATGATTATATCGGAGCGCCATGGTTGGAAGATAAAGATGAACAGATCAAATTAAATGGCGTCGGCAATGGAGGATTTTCCTTAAGAAATATTAAAAAATTTCTTTATGTTTTAAGTAAATGTAAAATACAAACCGTTGATGAAGAATCAAAAATAAAACAAAGATTTTATAAAATTCAAAATAACACCATAGCGTTGAGATTAAAGCTTTTTCATTTAATCGGAGTAAAAAAAGCCGTTTACTATAGAAATAAAAATATTAATGAAGATGGTTTCTGGGGATTAGTAGCGCCTAAAATTACAAAGAAGTTTAAAGTAGCACCTGATGAAATAGCTATCAAATTCTCTTTTGATAAACATCCTGATTTCTTATATAAAATGAACAATTATAAACTGCCGTTTGGATGTCATGCGTGGAATAAATGGAATCCGGATTTCTGGAATAAATACATATCAGGATTATAAGGCATTTATATTATTGTTATTAATTTTAATCTGCCACAAAATATTCATCATGGCAAAGAATACGAATAGATAAATAAGCTGCATTCCTATCATGAGATCTACGAACATCCCCTGTATAAGCAGGGAAAGACAACAAGCCATAAGGCATAGTGTCCAGTTTTTAATAAAAATATCCTTCGCGTTTTTGTATAACGACCATCCAACTTGGAAAAATGTGTAAAGACAATACAAGAAAAGACAAACTCCTACAATACCCGTTCTTATCGCCAAATCGATCAGTGCGTTATGCGGCATAAAAAATGCTTTGTCATTTTTGGATTTGGCAATATTAGGCAATTCAAAATTATTTTGAATAAAGAAGTCCCGATCATAACTCTGCATTCCGTAACCGATTCCACAGACAGGATATTTTTTTATGATTTGCAAATAACCATGCCATATGGAGAAACGATATGTTTCTACTTCTGCGCCTACCGCATCCTCCAAAACCTGCACATGAAGCTTTCGTTCAAATGGCGTAATCATAATGAGCAATAGCAGGCATAAAAGAGTAATAATAGTTATTTTCTTAAATTTTGTAAAAAGAAACGTGATTGGAATAATCAGGCCAAGCAGCGCCCCTTTTGTCCCTGAAAGCACTATCGCTGTTATAGTCGAAATCATGGACAAAAAGAGAACTAACTTCTTTAAAACACTTGAATCGGTAAAGAGGGCCATCGTTATAAACAGAGCGGGCGCGGCCAGAAATCCAACATGATTTATATCAACACCAATCTCAGGAAGACCAAAGCGGTCTTGAATGAACGCGCCTTTTATCACGTAATAATAGATGACGCCGCCAAATGAAAAAAAAGTTATGGAAATGACGATAATCCAGCATAAAACGACAAATAACCTTCTGGATACAAAGTAGGTCGAGAGTATATAAAATACAACAAGGTGCTTTATCAGATGGGCATAAAAATCATGTAAGGAATTCCCTTTGTTTAACGAAAAAGGGATACAAAGCAGAATCCAGAAGCAAAACAATATGAACGGAACAGTAAATGGCGATTTTAATGAAAAAATTGTTCGCTTATAAACGATGAGGAAAATAATAATCGCTGCAGAAAGATAGAATAATATCTCTTGTGCCGCTGAACTATAAGGAAAGGGTATAATGAGTATAAACAGACCGAAAAGAACGGGTATACTATGTTCAAGAATATTCCAGATATCAGGGGAACTCATCATATTTGAAAACTGATTATGTTGGTCAAGATTCATTTTTTACAAATACCGCGCGTGGTCACGAAGACCGCTTTTTAATCAATCCATTTTCACAGAAGACTGGAGGATTTTTTCTAAAAAAATATTCCACATTTTCGCCTTCTTTCCAGTGCTTATTGCCTATTTCTTTAGGATGCCAGATATGCAAAACACGAGCGCTCTTGATAACTGAAGTGCCGCGGAATCCCGCCATGACCAATCGCATGGCCATATCCAGATCTTCACCACCCCAGCCAACATAGTTCTCATCATATCCATTGACAGATTCTATATCTTTCTTATGAATAGAGAAATGACCGCCAAAAGTCTGTCTTCGGGCAGAAGCTAATCTCAGCTTCCGTAAAATTCCATAACGAATAAATTCATGATGCTGTTTCAAAATGGGTTCTTCCGGCAATTCCTTATAAGTATGCTCAAGTAATTCATCGGATATGCCTTTTGAAAGTATGTTTTTTGCTTGTTCTTCCGTTGTGTATTTACAACGGCCGGCAGCAAACCATCCGGGTCTTGCCGCATCGATATGACTTTTTACGGCGCCGGGCAAAACAGCAAAATCGGCATCAAAAAAAATAAGATAATCTCCATGGGCATGCCGTATGCCATTATTTCGGCAGGCCGCGCGACGGGCGCCTTCCCGGGAATGCCAGGCATGAATTACCGGAAAAGGATAATCCTGAATATATTTTTTTACTTTATTCACAACAGCTATGCTGGAACCATCATCGGCAACAACAACTTCATCAAAATCATTAGAGGAACTCTTAAGCGAATCAAGACAGCATTTCAAATAGTCCGGCTTTTCATAGAAACAAATAATAATGCTCGTTTTCATTGACGACCTCTTGGCGATACTACCGTTAAAAAGCACCCTTCTCTTATCAGTTAAAAACTATTTCAACTTATGCCTCAGCCGCATAATCGCCATTTTAGTCTTAAAGAATGCTCTATTAAGACGGGTGTTTATACTTCGTTTATAAGGTGGAATCAAGATCAAACTCTTTTGGTTAATGTCCGTATGATGAGACTTTATCCGCTCTGCTAAATGAGGGAAAAGCTGATATTGATTCAAGACCCGTTCTCTTGCTGCTTTCAATGCCGGCAGCCTCTTTTCCCATTCATTGTTTTTAATGGCCGATTTGATTCGATCCAAAGCAATCCGCGGTTTGTCTATGTCAATTCTAATGAAAGATTCTTCAGGAAAATACGTCTCCAGATTCGGGCATCCGAAGTAAAAGGGAATTGTCCAGGTTAAAAAGCAATCGGCTAATTTTTCGGTCCAGTAATTTGGGCTGGGGCTGTTTTCAATCGCCAGAGAATATTTATAAGGCGCCAAACCATCCCATTTATCCTCTATGACTCGCACAGCGCGGCCAAATAGATCAATATCGGCAGAGGCATTATTTTTCATGAATTGCAGAAAAGAGCGCCGTTTAATATGTCCCGGAATATCCATGGCATTGCCGGCAATCCAGGAAATTACTTTTGATTTAGCCGGAATATCCATCTGAGACAGTTGATCAAATGATTTGTTAATATGCCAGGGAAGAGCCGGTTGAGAAACGATATATCTGGAATGATTCGATGGTATATAATGAGTATAAACATGGGAAAAAGATTCATGCCCCTCAGCCATCCAATCCGTAAATCCCTTAACATAAGGTTCCTGCATAAGCGCCCAAATATTTTCTTTGGGACATTTGACAATGCTTCCACATTTCATATTGTTGTTGAGCATGATGACAAAATCGCATTCTTCAACAGGATCAACAGTGAATTGAATATTGTCCCAAATACCTTGCCCGCCCGGTGTCTGGCGCATTAAATCAGGCCAATCCCAATTTTTTATTATGCGGACAAGAGTCATAATATGTTTCTTGCTTTTACAGGTTCATTCTTGCGGCATTGAGTGTATTTTTCATCAACATCGCCCGCGTCATCGGACCTACGCCGCCGGGAACCGGCGTAATATATGAAGCCTTAAGAGACACTGCGGCGAAATCAACATCACCCACAAGTTTTCCATTATCGAGGCGATTAGTGCCGACATCGATTACGACCACGCCATCTTTGACCATGTCTGCCTTAATCATTTGGGCGCGACCGGCGGCAGCCACCAGAATATCGGCCCGGCGGGTCACTGCCGCCAGATCCTTTGTACGGGTATGGCAAATTGTGACGGTCGCGTTACGAGCCAGCAACATGAGCGCCATAGGCTTGCCAACAATATTACTGCGGCCAACAACAACCGCTTCTTTGCCGGAAAGTTCTATGCCGCTTCGGTCAAACAATTCCATAATCCCGTAAGGCGTGCAGGACGGATGGCAGGGATTGCCTGCTACAAGCCTGCCGACATTGTAGGGATGAAAACCATCCACGTCTTTACGGGGGTCAATGGATTCGATGATCTTATCAGTTCGGATATGTTTGGGCACGGGAAGCTGCACCAAAATACCATGAATGAGTTCATCCTTGTTAAGATCATCAACCAAACGCAATAGTTCTTCTTCGCTTGTTGCCTCAGGAAGTTTATATTCACGTGATAAAAAACCAACTTCAGCGCAATCCTGAGCCTTCTTGCCCACATATATTTTAGAGGCAGGATCGTCACCTACAAGAATAACCGCCAGACCGGGCACTATCCCTTTTTGTTTTAGCTCAAGCGTGCCGCGGCGCACCTCATTACGAATGTCCTGAGCTATTTTATTCCCATCAATAATGCTGACCATGCTCAAATTCACCTCAAATCATTAGTATAAACCCAAAGAAAACTTAGGAAACCTGTTTGGCGGCATACTGCCGGGTATTCTGGATATGATATTCTCCGCTTGGGCGGGAGTGTTTTACCTATTAATTCCGATGTGCCCTGGACGGCATGCTCCGGACTTCGCTTTTAGGAATTGGAATATCACAATAAAATATTCCCCCTCGAAATCTGTTTGAGGAATCGAGGGGGAATAGTGCTAAATGACATGAATTTTATTTCTCTTCTGCATATTTCTTTATTAAGTTGATGATGATGGGAATATTCTCCGGCGGAGTTTTGCCGGAATAAACGTAACGAACAATCCTGTTCTTATCAACAAGGATTGATGTGGCGATTGTGTGAGGAGCCCCCACGAGATTGCCATATGTAAAATCCGGATCGAGCAGGATGATGGCGCCGCTGCTCTTCTGCTTTTTTCCAGCGATGAACTTAATGACAGAATTAGGCCCAAAAGTGTCCTTCGCGTTTGCTATACCCAATCCGATGTACTTATTTTCCTTTTTCAGTTGATCTATATCCTTGTTGGCTTTTATTGCCTCGGTTACGTGATCATTATCGTCCGATGAGCTCTTGCTGGCATATACGATATAAACAACTTTACCCGCGTATTCCGGTGAATTGAGACTATAAAATTCATCACCAAGCGCGGCTTGCAGCTTGAAGTCACCCATTTTGTCCCCTACTTTTATCTCGCCCGCGTAAGATACAAAGGCTCCACACAATAAAATAAATAAAACGGCAATAATTACTTTTTTCATTCTCTCCTCCTTTTAGTCCCCACAAATTACGTGACCGGTTTTGCATGTGAAATAATCCTTGTAAATCGTGGAGCTGTTGTAATTGTGGCGGGATTATAGAGTAAAAAAACGCCTCAGGCAAGCAAAATAACTCTTCGTCCGGCAATTAGTTAAATGTCGGGAAGAAATTTAATGAAATAAGTCTGTTGCGTAAATCATGATAAAAAAGGTTGAAACCAGTCACCAGTTATGCAAGAGTTTTTCCGAAATTATTTTCTTATTTCCCTATATCAATCGCAAAGAGCAACTAATGACTCAACAGGAAAACCCCACAAAGGCCGGAAAAGGGATTCATAGGTTATGTCCTCTGTGCCGCACTGACAACGCTAAAGAGAAACCTTCCGTGTATTCCAGGGATCAGTGGGTTATAAAAGTGTGCGCCTGTTGCCATTTTGTTTACCTGGAAAATCCTCCATCTTACGAAGAACTGGAAGAAACTTACGCATGGGAAAAGACATCGGATCAGGTGGCGCGAAAAAAAACGGAATCCATGCTTCGGCGGGGCGTGAGGGTTATTGAGCGTTACAAGGACAGGCTTATTCGAAGAGACAAGCTGATAGACCTCGTCAAACAATTTTTCCCCGCCGGACCCGTAATCGATGTGGGATGCGGAGGAGGCGAGGTCATGGCCCGCCTTGATCAACAATATATTCCTTCAGGGATTGAAGTATCAAAACAGCTTTCTCAAAGGGCTCAAAAAGTCGCCAAATCCCGCGGAGGCCGCGTTTTTTGCGGCAACGCGCTTGTCGGATTAGACACTTTTAAAAAAGATTATTTTACCGCGGCCATTATGTCGGCCTATTTCGAACATGAATCCGCTCCCCGCGAAGTTCTTCAGAAAATCATGCGGGTATTGCGTCCCGGAGCTCCTCTGATTATTAAAGTGCCCAATTACGGTTGTTTAAACCGCGTGGTTACGGGGGGGAAATGGTGCGGATTCCGTTATCCCGACCATGTCAACTACTGGACGCCAAAAACGCTTAAGAAAATTATCGGAGATACAGGCTTTGAGATTGTCCGGTTTAACATCAAAGACCGGTTCCCCACCAGCGACAACATGTGGCTCATAGCCCGCAAACCGGTTTGAATAAATTCATACATACTTTACAGAACCATTACGGGAGGATCATTATTTAATACCAGATATTATTGGGTAATGCAAAGGAGAGGCCATGAAGCAAAAGAAACATCCTATCTTTTCGATGATTGTGTTACTTTTCTTTATTTTTCTGGCTACTGATATTGTTGGTAAAAATATTTTCAAATATTATTTCAAAACTCTATACCAAAACAGTAATCATGAAAAAGAATATCGAATTGCATCGAATTATTATCATCATGATCTCAGACCCAATGTATATATTCCCAAAACGGTATGGGGTAAAGTCTTCTATCCGATTGCCACAAATTCTCTTGGTTTTAAGGATAAAATGCCTCGTGAAGTTCCTCTGTCACCCGACAAATATCGTATTCTATTCATTGGCGATTCCTTCACGGAAGGAGTTGGTATCGCGTATGAAAATACTTTTGTTGGTATTATTGATAATGCATTGCAAAAAAAAGGCATAGAAGTCTTAAACGCCGCCGTCTGTTCGTATGCGCCTTCAATATATTATGCGAAAGTTAAATACCTTCTCGATGTCAAGGGACTCAGATTTAACGAGCTTGTAGTTTTTATTGATATTTCAGATATCAGAGACGATGCGGTGCTGTATCGTCTTGATGGAGACAGAGTTGTTGACAGGATAGAAGAAAAGAAAGCAAATGACACTCTTAATGAAAAATACAGAGCTGATTTAAAAAAGAAACGGACGGTTTATCAAAAAATAGAACAAATTCTTAGGCGTGATACGATCATGACATATCTTATGGTAAAAAATGTTCATGATTTATTTTTCTCCAGGGATTACAGTTATGATTATGATTCTATCAATTACAGGGAAGCATTATTCACAGTTAATAAGACGAGCTACGATGAATTTGGCAAGAAAGGGCTTGAAGAGTGCGCCAAGGGCATGGACCGGCTGGCAAATCTTTGCCGGGATAGAAAGATAATTCTTACCATCGCGGTCTATCCATGGCCGGACCAGATTGTCCATCATGATTTAAATTCCCTTCAGTCTCGGTTTTGGTCAAACTGGGCAAAAAAATTTGGAGTTAAAATCATAGACTATTTCCCGTACTTTATTTCACCAAATAGCGATACCGCAACAATTCGCAGGGTTCTGGATACTTATTTTATTTCCGGTGATGTGCACTGGAATAACGAAGGACATCGCAAGGTTGCCGATATTTTTTTGCATAACTTCAGTGTTCAGACAACCAGCCAAATAGTCAAATAATTATATTTCAATCATCGTTTGAATGTGTTATCAAAACATTTGGTAAAAAGCGGGATTCATGCGATGATGAGTAATTTATCAGCAGTTACCGGGTTTGTGCCGAATAAAGAAAGATCATCCGTTAAGAAAACGGTTACAAATTATTTAATCAATGCGCTGATAAGAAATAAATGAAAGCCCAACGGTGTGAGATTATTGGTGGTCTTTAAAAATATTTTGATATTGGAAAGGAGTTAAACATGAAAGAAGTCGTAATTGTTAGCGGCGCCCGAACCGCAGTAGGCGAATTCGGCGGTTCGTTAAAAGGCATAAGAACAGTCGATATGGGAGCCCTGGTTATCAAAGAAGCTCTCAAACGAGTTGGACTCAGGCCTTCCATTGATGAGTTTTCCAGAAGCTGCCGCCCTGATGCTTTTGGCAGTTTTGAAATGACGGAATTAAACAAAAAATATTATGATTATAATGAATCCCTGAAACCTGTTTATGTGGACGAAGTAATTATTGGCAATGTTTTACAGGGCGGACAGGGGCAGAATGTCGCGAGACAAGCTTCTATATACGCCGGACTTCCGGAAGAAACCAACGCTTTTACTGTCAATAAAATATGCGCCTCCGGAATGAAAGCTATCGCGTTGGCGGCTGAGGCCATCCAGGCCGGTAGCGCCGAAATTATCGTCGCAGGCGGCATGGAAAACATGAGTAACGCGCCCTATGTTGTTCCGCAGGCACGCTGGGGATATCGCATGAGCATGCCATTTTCCCAGATTACCGATTTAATGGTTTATGACGGCCTCTATGAAATATTCAACGGCTATCATATGGGTGTTACAGCGGAAAATATCGCCGCGCTTTACAAGATTTCCCGCCAGCAGCAGGATGAATTTTCTTTAAGAAGCCATCAGAGAGCACGGGCGGCTATTGCTTCAGGCGCGATGGCTGATGAAATTGTCCCTGTTGTAATTCCTCAGAAGAAGGGCGATCCTAAAATATTTAATGTAGATGAACGCCCTATGGATACTTCGTTGGAAAAAATGTGCAGGCTGGCAACTGTTTTCAAAAAAGACGGGACTGTAACCGCGGGTAACGCATCCGGCATAAACGATGGAGCCGCGGCCGTGATTGTCATGAGCGCGGAAAAAGCCAGGGAACTTAAACTTCAACCTCTGGCCAGAATCTGCGGCTACGCCAGCGGCGGCGTCGACCCGGCTTATATGGGCCTCGGACCTATTCCATCAACACGCAAACTTTTCAAGAAACTTAGTCTGACGTCAAAGGATATTGATCTTTTTGAACTCAATGAAGCCTTTGCCTCGCAGGCGCTGGCCTGCATGAAAGAGCTGGATATTGATATTGAAAAATGCAATCTCAACGGCGGCGCGGTTTCTCTGGGTCATCCCATCGGTTGCTCCGGCGCGCGTATTACCTATGCGCTGGCCATGCAGATGAAAAAGAAGAACTTAAAGCGCGGTCTTGCTACGCTTTGCATAGGCGGCGGACAGGGCATGTCCATGGTATTGGAAAACGTTTAATTTTTATGAAAACCTGTGAAAAAGGGTGGATTCTTTCCACCCTTTTTCACAGGCCTGGCCTGCAGGTTTATCTCATTTGTATCTTCGACATATCGTCATATTTTCCAAAGGTTTTATACAAAACACTGTATCCGTTGAAAAACCCGCGGCTTAGTGCTGTTAAAAAATTTTTAGATGCATGACGCGCACGGCCTGAGAAGTGAGGCGTATTTTTTCATTCACCGTAACGCCGAAGAACAAAGCAGATGAGCGTTTTTTACAGGACTTATATCATATCTCTTTTCTTGACCACGTATCCACTTTGATTTATAAAAAGTAATTGAAAAGTTTCAATCGGAATCATTATCAGGGAGAATATAAATGTCATTAAAACTGGATAAATTAAAATCATTTCACGGCAGGAGGGGCCCGCTTTTGTTGATTATCATGGACGGCGTAGGCCTTGGAAAAGCTGATGAAACGAATGCCGTCTACATGGCCGCCACGCCCAATCTTGATAAATTATTCAAGTCTGAACTATACACGCAACTGAAGGCCCATGGTACGGCAGTTGGACTGCCGTCGGATGACGATATGGGAAACAGCGAGGTGGGACATAATGCCATGGGAGCCGGCAGAGTATTTGATCAGGGCGCCCGTCTTGTAAATTCTGCGCTAAAAACGGGAAGGATTTTCCAATCGGAAGTCTGGAACCATATCGTTAAGCGATCCCAAAATGGAGGAACTATCCACTTCATAGGATTGCTTTCGGACGGAAATGTCCATTCGCATATTGAGCAATTATTCATATTGATCGACAAGTGTGCAGAATTGAACTTCAAGAGAGTCAGGGTCCATGCTCTTCTTGACGGAAGGGATGTGGGAGAAAGAACGGCGCTTGATTATATTATTCCCACGGAGGAAAAATTAAAAAAAATCTCCGTAGAAAAAGGTCTTGATTACGCCATAGCCTCAGGAGGCGGGCGCATGAAGGTAACCATGGACAGATATAATTCCGACTGGAATATCGTCAAGAGAGGATGGGATGCGCATGTCCTGGGAGAGGGCAGGAAGTTTCCATCCGCTTCCGATGCGGTGAGAACCTTTTATAAAGAAGATCCGAAAGCGACGGATCAATATCTTCCCGCTTTTGTCATAGTGGATAGTTCGGGGAAGCCCAACGGCACTATCCGTGATGGCGATGCTGTGATTCTTTTCAACTTCCGGGGTGACCGCGCCATCGAGATATCTAGGGCATTCACCGAGAAGGAATTTACCGAATTCGACAGGGGACCTCTTCCGGATATATATTACGCGGGAATGATGGAGTATGACGGAGATGCTCATATCCCTCCAAATTTTCTTGTACAGCCTCCGGCTATTGATCGGGTCATCAGCGAGTACCTTTGCGCTGAAGGGATAAAAACATTTGCCGTATCCGAGACCCAAAAATTCGGCCACGTCACTTATTTCTGGAACGGCAACCGTTCCGGTTATATCAATGAGTCCCTTGAGAAATATGTGGAGATACCTTCCGACAGGATTGAGTTTGATAAGGCCCCTCAGATGAAGGCGAAAGAAATTACGGACGCGGTTATAGAACTGCTCAAGAGCGGCAATTACAAATTCGGCAGGACCAATTACCCGAACGGCGATATGGTTGGACATACAGGGATGATGGATGCGGCCATTATCGCGGTGGAGACAGTGGATAAATGCGTTGGAAAGCTTCTGGCTGTCGTGAAGGAAACAGGCGGTATAGCCGTAATTACTGCCGACCACGGCAACGCGGATGAAATGTTCACGATAGATAAAAAGGGCGTAAAATCAGTAAAGACCGCGCATTCCCTCAATCCGGTTCCGTTTGTAATCTATGACCCCCTGTATCAGGGAGAATACCGGATGGCAAATATTAAAGAAAAAGGTCTCTCCAACATTGCGGCAACTCTCTTAAATCTTATGGGGTATGAGAAACCCGAAGAGTATGATCCGTCGCTGATAGAAATAAGAGAGGATTGATGATTTAAAAAAAGTTCCACATTCAACGTTTAAAGATATTTTTTAACGTTGAATGTGGAACGTAAATATTTTTATTTTCCTGTAAATGTCGGTTTTCTCTTTTCCAGAAACGCCTTCATGCCTTCTTTCTGGTCCTGCGTGCTGAAACATTGCGCGATACAGCTTACTTCCAGTTTGTTGGCGTTATCCAACGGCAAATCGAAGCCATAATTCATCGCATTCTTGGCCATCTTCAGGGCAAAAGGAGGAAGTTTGGACAATTTCAAAGCGAACTTTCTGGTTTCGTCCAAAAGACTTTCCGGAGGGAATACCCTGTTAACGAGGCCTATTTCATAGGCTCGCTGGGCATTAATCTGAATGCCTCCCAAAATCATTTCCTTGGCTATGCCCATTCCCACAAGACGCGGAAGACGCTGCGTGCCGCCCCATCCGGGAATAATGCCGATTAAAATTTCCGGCTGGCCGAAAACCGCCTTCTCCGATGCGAACCTGATATCGCAGGCCAGCGTGATTTCCGTTCCTCCTCCCAAAGCAAAACCATTAACGGCGGCAATGGACGGTTTAGGCATTGTTTCGATAAGCCTTAACGTACGGTGACCCAGTTCCATCATCTGCTGACTTTCAATGGTTGTGCTGTTTTGCATCTGCGAAATGTCGGCTCCGGCCACGAAAGCCTTATCTCCGGCGCCTGTTAAAATCAGCACCTTGATATCATCATCTTTTTCACAAATAGTCGCGGCGTCGAGAATCTCCGTTAATATTTCGGAATTCATGGCGTTTAAAACTTTAGGCCTGTTAAAAGTAATGGTCGCGATTTTTTCTTCAACGTTAAAAAGAATATTTTTATACTCCATTTGATTCCTTCTTTCTTCAAAGTAATATCGAGACGCCGTAACGCGTCTCGATATTTACAGTTTATTTAGCTTGTCTTTTCTTTAATTCTTCCGCCCGTAATTCCTTACGCAGAATTTTCCCCACCGTAGTCTTGGGCAGTTCCTTGCGGAACTCAACTTCTGTGGGCAGTTTGTATGCCGCCAGGTGAGCCTTGCCGTATTCGATCATTTCCTCTGCTGTGGCCGTCTGCCCCTGTTTTAGAACGACAAAGAGTTTTACATTCTCACCGCGCTTCGGATCGGGAACGCCGATGGCGCAGCACTCTTCCACTTTAGGATTGCCGTAATAGACCTCATCGATATCACGGGGATAGACATTGTAGCCGCCGGAGATGATCATATCTTTCTTGCGATCGACAATATAGAAATATCCGTCTTCGTCCATCGTCGCGATGTCTCCCGTGTACATCCAGCCATCCTTCAGAACGTTGGCTGTCTCTTCAGGCATTCCCTTGTAGCCCTTCATCACCTGCGGCCCCTTGACGATCAGTTCTCCGGGTTTGCCGATTGGCATCTCTGTAACACCATCGTCGAGATCAACGATTTTAGCCAGCGTATCGGAGGACGGCAGACCGATGCTGCCGATTTTCTGTTTTCCGTTGAATGGATTCATATGGGTCACGGGACAGGTTTCCGTCATACCGAAACCTTCGGAAATGAATGCCCCTGTCTGTTTCTGGAATTCCTGAATGACTTCGACGGGAAGAGGCGCGCTTCCGGAAAAAGCGCCCTTGATGCATTTCATGTCCGTTTTCTTTAAATCGGGATGATTCAACATGCCGATAAACATCGTCGGCACAAGAGGGGCAAAGGTTGGTTTGTAATCCCTGATCGCTTCGAGCAACGGTTGAGGCTGCGGTCTGGGAATCAAAAGCTGATTCCATCCCATCTGAACTGCGTTATTCATGGAACAGGACATTCCGAAAACATGAAAATATGGCAGAGCTCCCAGCATGATTTCCTTGCCTCTGTTGAAAGTCGGAAACCATGCTTTGATTTGCTGTACCTGTTTACTCAAATTTCCATGAGTCAGGATAACTCCCTTGGATACGCCGGTTGTGCCGCCGGTATACTGATAAATGGCAATATCATCCAATGTGAGTGCCACTTTCGGCGGATTGGGCTGATATTTGGAGATGCAATCCATCCAGCGATAGACGTCAGGAGCCGCCTTCACATCAGCATAAGGAAATTTATTCAACTTCTTTCCGAGAAATCTTTTGATCGGATTCAAGAAGTCGCCAATACCCATGTAAACGATCTGTTTGATCTTTGTCTTGGGCCGTAAATTTATCATGCGATTGCCGAGAGCATCAATGGTAATGAGCGCTTTTGAACCGGAGTCGTTAAATTGATGATCCAGTTCCGGGTCGGAATAAAGAGGATTATTCAGAACAACAATCGCCCCTATCTTTAAAATAGCGTAATAGGCGACAACGCAGGGAATGCTGTTCGGCAGGAGAATCGCAACGGCATCCCCTTTTTTGATACCGAAGTCGGTAAGGCAGGTAGCAAATCGGTCCACCTGATCCTTGAATTGCCGGTATGTCATCTTATAGCCGACAAATATCATGGCTGTGTCATTGGGAAAATCTTTTGCCGATTTTTCAAGGTAGTCCGGCATGGTGAGTTCTTCGTACTTGATGTTTTCCGGAACGCCTTTTTCATAGGATTTCAACCAGGGTTTGCTATCATAAATACTTGCTGCCATTGTTCGATGCTCCTCCTTATTATATTTTTTTGAAATTTATATATTATACTCCGATATCGGCAAAATTAAAACATTTTTTATTTTTTATAAAAAAAAGCCCGTTCTTAATTAAGAACGGGCTTTTATAAATAAGTTAGTTTTGTTGAAATTTACTTAAGTCGCGCAAGTATCAACGGGAGCTTTTATTTCTTCCAGACCCATGGCCTTGAGAACTATTTCAGAAATATCCAACGCGATCATTGTTTCTGTTTTCTGTCTGTCTTTGATTCCGTCGGAAATCATGGTTAAACAGAACGGACAGCCGACAGCTACTGTGCCGGCATTTACAGCTATAGCCTGATCGGTGCGCGCATTATTGATCCTGTCACCATGTTCCTCCATCCACATCCTGGCGCCGCCGGCGCCGCAGCAGAAGCTCTTGGAGAAATTGCGTTCCATTTCAGCAAGATTTACACCGGGAATAGCATTCAAAATGCTGCGCGGCTGATCGTAAACCTGATTGTAGCGGCCGAGGAAGCAGGAATCATGATAAGTGAATGTTCCGTTCTGCGGGTGGGTGAATTTAATCTTGCCCTTGTCAATTAAGTCGGCGATAATTTCCGTGTGATGGTATACTTCATAATTGCCGCCGAAGTTGGGATAATCTTTCTTAATGCAATTATAACCGTGCGGACAAATAGCGATGATCTTCTTCACGCCGTAGCCGTTCATGACTTCGATGTTGGCCTGTGCCTGCGACTGGAACAGATAATCGTTGCCGCCGCGCATGGCCGAATCGCCGCAGCAGCTTTCTTCGTTGCCTAAAATGCCGAAACTGACACCGGCCGCCTGTAAAATCTTCGCAAAGGCAACGGAGATCTTTTTGCCGCGGTCATCAAAAGATCCGGAGCATCCGACGTAGAAGAGATATTCCACATTGGGATCTTCAGCCAGTGTTTTCACGCCAAGTTCTTTTGCCCAGTCGGCGCGCATATGAGCGCCTATACCCCACGGATTGGAGTTGTTTTCCATGTTGCGGTAAGTCAACTGAAGTTCCGGAGCAAAATCCGCTTCGGTCAGAACTTTATAGCGGCGCATATCTATAATCTTCTGTACATGCTCAATGGAAGATGAGCAGTTTTCCATACAATACATACAGTTGGTGCAATCCCACACCGCTTGCAAATCGACGGCTTCGCCGACCAGAGCTTTTTCCGGAGTGGCGCCTTCAGCAGCTTCAGCGGGAGCCTGCGCTTCAGCGCCTTCAGCAGCGGGAGTGGCTGCCTTCGCTTTAATTGCGGCAGGAGCTCTCTCCAGCCAGTGCGTCTTTATATCCTGAACCAGCTTTTTGGGAGACAAATGCTTGCCGGTGAGATAAGCGGGGCATCCATCCTGACAGCGGCCGCACTTGGTGCAGGCGTCGGAATCAAAAATCTGTTTCCAGGTAAATTCTTCCAGCTTGGATACGCCAAAGGATTCCTGATTTTCGATATCACGAATCGGTTCCACATAGCCGGTCGGTTTCAGAGAAACAAAGAAATGATTGGCTGACGTGGTAATCATATGCAAAAGCCGCGAATAAGGAATGTATGCAATAAAACCGAGAGCGAAAAAAGTATGTATCCACCACATGGCCTTGTGAAGTGTCAAAGTCGTGGAGTTCTCGACGTTGGCAAGCACATAGGTGGCAATTCCCCAACTGACAAACCGGACCCATTCCCAGGGAGCCTCCTGATAAGTCGCGTGAATTCTCAGGGCGCTGATGAAGAATCCTGTAACGACGATGCCCAGAATGAGGAGCAGCGCGACGGCATCATCAGCCGTATTGTCCGACGTCCCTTTATATCCAAGACGGTCTGGCTTAAGCACATAACGGCGGAATAAAGCGAGCAGTACACCGATCAGTACACAAAGGCCAAAAGTTTGCATCATACAGGCAAAAACAAGATAAAAGCTGCCGCGATTAAATGACCAGCCGAACAATGGTTCCGTGATATGAAATTCGCCCGCGTCGAAAGCGGCTCCGAAAATTAAAACAAAGAAACCAAAAAAGATAAGACCGTGCATAATGCCTGGATAAGCGTCTTTCCATGTTTTTATTTGCAGGAAGGCGTTAAGAAAAAGAGATTTCAGTCTAAGAGGAAGCTGATCCCAGCGGATTTCTTCCTTGCCCATCGCTTTCCAGAGGGCCCATCGCCGGTAAATACCGTAAGCAAATATTGCCATTGCCACGGCAGTCAAAAGAAAGAGAAACGGCTCAAAACCCTGAGCGTTCCAGAAAACTTCGCGGCCTTCATTTCCTATTCCTATAGGGATTGTCTGTTCCATTTATCCTCCGAATATTGAGGGTGATATGACTTATTTTATTTTGCCCCCAAGTCTGCGTTTGTTACTTTGAATATAAAATAATTAAAAAAATTTTACCGACAATTAATCCTGCTTATTTCTGATTTCTGGTAACGGCCGGAAAACCGGCCGTTACCAGAAACAGTTTTCTTTAACAACTTTTTTAGGCCAGCAATTTCTTGCAGGCAGCGGTCAATTCGGGAACAACCTTGAAAAGATCATCCACCACACCAAAATCAGCTTTGGTAAAGATGGGAGCTTCCGCATCCTTATTAATAGCCACGATGCATTTGGATGAGCTCATGCCCGCCAGATGCTGAATCGCTCCGGAAATTCCGCAGGCAATATACAGATTGGGAGAAACGACCTTACCCGTCTGTCCTACCTGATCTTTCTGCGGTCTCCAGCCGGCATCAACAGCCGCGCGGGAAGCGCCGACAGTACCTTTGAGCACGTCAGCCAGCTCTTCCAGAATCTTGTATTCATCCGGACCCTTCATACCGCGTCCGCCGGATACGATGATGTTGGCTTCCGTTAAATCGACTTTGCCGCTGGCGTCTTTCTGAATTTCCAGAACTTTGCTCTTGGGAGCGTCAACAGCCACATCCACCTTGGTCACAGCGCCGGCTTTGGCATTTTCTACAGCCGCGAACACGTTGGGACGAAGCGATGCCATTGCCGGAGTGGAATTGAACGCCACATCGGCGAAGCACTTGCCAGCGTACATCGGGCGAATAGCAACCAATTTGCCGCCGTCAATCTTTACATCCGTGCAATCCGTGGCCAGGCCACCGGCCAGTTTTGCGGCCACGCGGGCTGAAAGATCCTTGCCCTGAACGGAAGCGCCGAAAAGCGCCACAGCCGCGTCGTTATCCTTTAATATCTTGGCGACAACCTGAGCGTGCGCTTCGGTAACATAGGGTTCCAAAGCGGCGTTGTCGCCCACAAAAACTTTATCCACACCGAACTTAGCCAGTTCGGCAGCCATACTTTCTATGCCCGAACCAAGCAGAATAGCGCTGACTTCATCACCTGTCTGATCAGCCAGTTTTCTGGCCGCGGAAGCAAGCTCAAAACTTACTTTACGCAGGGCGCCGTCTCTTTGTTCTGCAATTACAAATACTCCTTTTGCCATTTTTCATTCCTCCGCTTTTAAATTAAATAACTTTAGCTTCTTCCCTGAGACACCGGGCCAATTCAGCCGCCTTCTGCGCCGCATCATCGCCGCAGATAATTTTTCCTGCCGCTCTGGCGGGAGGCGGAACAACCTTGGCTACTTTGGCTTTCGCGTCTGTTGCGATTCCCAAAGCTGCCGCGTTTTTCACGTCCACTGGTTTTTTCTTGGCTTTCATAATGCCGGGAAGCGACGCGTAGCGGGGTTCATTAAGACCTTTTTGCGCCGTTACCACGCAGGGTAAGCTTGTTTCTATCGAGAGCTGGGCTCCTTCGATCGGCCGGATAACTTTCACGGAAGATCCTGCAAAATCCAATTTGGTGACCAGAGTCAGCTGGGGAATTCCCAAAAGTTCAGCCAACATGGCTCCAACCTGACCTGAGTCGTCGTCGATGGCGCGCTGTCCGCAGAAGATAATGTCATGGGGCAGGCCCTTGATAGCTGCGGCCAGGGCTGATGCCGTAACAAAGGCATCGGCGTTATCCAGAACGGGATCACTGATATGAATGCCCTTATCCGCGCCCATCGCCAGAGCTGTTCTGATTGTTTCCATCGCTCTTGCCGGTCCCACGGAGATGATCGTCACGTCTCCGCCGTTTTTTTCTTTCAGCTTCAGTGCTTCTTCCACGCCGAATTCGTCATAAGGATTCATGACCCATTTAATCTGGCCGTCTTCGATTCCTGATCCGTCAGCCTTTACTTTGATCTGGGCTTCCGTATCCGGTACCTGTTTTACGCATGCGATAATATTCACTTTGTCCAACCTCCTTCTTCTGCATGTAATTCTTAAGGAGAAAAACACGCATTTTTATTTTTTCTCTATTTATTTACAAAAAAGTCCGATTCTCTTCAGTAGAAGAGAATCGGACTTCGATATTACAGCCTGTTTTTGACGATATCGTCAACCACAGAGGGATCCGCCAGCGTACTGGTGTCACCCAGGTTGCTAATGTCATTGGCGGCAACTTTCTTCAAAATTCTTCTCATGATCTTGCCGCTGCGTGTTTTGGGAAGACCATCCGCCCATTGAATCTTATCCGGTGTCGCGATAGGTCCGATGACTGTGCGGACATGAGCGATGAGTTCTTTCTTCAAAGCATCGGTTTTCTCAACACCTGTCTTCAGAGTAACATAAGCGTAAATGCCCTGGCCTTTGATATCGTGCGGCATGCCGACAACGGCGGCTTCCGCGACAGCCTGATGCGCGACCAGTGCGCTTTCGACTTCGGCGGTGCCCATGCGGTGACCGGACACATTGATAACGTCGTCGATACGGCCGGTAATCTGATAGTAACCGTCTTTGTCACGGCGGCAACCGTCACCCGTTACATAGTAGCCGGGGAACTGTTCAAAGTAGGTTTCCTGGAATCTCTTGGGATCGCCGTAAACGCCTCTCATAATTCCGGGCCATGGCACCTTGATGCAAAGAGCGCCGCTGGCTTCGGTATCGGTGAATTCTTTTCCTTCATCATCGACCAGCACGGGCTGCACACCGAAGAACGGCAGAGTGGCCATACCGGGTTTGATTTCAATCGCGCCGGGCAGCGGAGTGATCAAGATTCCGCCCGTTTCAGTCTGCCACCAGGTATCCACGATGGGGCATTCGCCGCGGCCGATAACATTATAATACCAGTTCCAGGCTTCGGGGTTGATCGGCTCGCCGACGGTTCCCAGGGTCTGCAGACTGGAGATGTCGCATTTCTTCACGAAATCATCGCCTTCTTTGGCTATCGCGCGGATAGCTGTCGGCGCGGTGTAGAAAATGTTGACCTTGTATTTTTCCACAACCTGCCAGAAACGGCTGTAGGTCGGATAGTTGGGAACGCCTTCAAACATAACGGAAGTCGCGCCGTTGCAAAGAGGCCCGTAAAGAATGTAGGTATGACCCGTGACCCAGCCCAGGTCGGCTGTGCACCAGTAAATGTCGCCGTCATGATAATCGAAAATCATCTTTTGAGTGTAAGAACCGTATACCAGATAACCGCCCGTGGTGTGCATAACGCCCTTGGGTTGTCCCGTTGAACCGGATGTATAAAGGATGAACAGAGGATCTTCAGCATCCATCCATTCCGGCTCGCACTTGGCGTCGGCTTTTTTCATTTCTTCGTGATACCACTTGTCGCGGCCGGCCACCATGTCGCACTTGATCTTGTCGCCAACTCTGTTGACAACGATAACCGACTTGATTGACGGGCATGATTTTAATGCTTCGTCTGCTGTTGCTTTCTGGGGAACTGCTTTGTTGCCGCGGAAAGTTCCATCGCAGACAACCAGCACCTTGGCTTCGCCGTTAACAATTCTGTCTCTGAGCGCGTCAGCGCTGAATCCGCCGAAAACGATGCAGTGAACGGCGCCGATGCGGGAGCAGGCCAGAGCGGCAATACCCAGTTCGGGAACCATCGGCATGTAAAGACAAACGCGGTCGCCTTTCTGAACGCCCTGAGCCTTCAGAACATTGGCGAACTTGCAGACTTCTTCATGCAGCTGTTTGTAGGTAATTGCTCTTTCTTCACCGGGTTCGTTGCCTTCCCACTGAATCGCGACCTGATTGCCGCGTTTCTCGAGGTGTCTGTCCAGGCAGTTATAAGAAACATTGAGTTTGCCGCCTTCAAAGAACTTTACAAAAATGGGACCTTTCTTGATGTCAAAATTATAATTCATTACCTTGTCCCACTTCTTGAACCAGGTAACCTGCTGCTCGGCAACTTCAGCCCAGAATTTCTCAGGCTCTTCAACTGATTTTTTCCACATTGTGTCATATGCTGCTCTACCGGAAATCCAAGCCTTCTTTTTCGCCTTTTCCGGAATCGGATAGATATCCTTCAATTTAACTTTTTCTGCATCCGCCATGATAATTTATTCCTCCCTATTTTTTTGATTTAAACGTTTTACGTCGCCTAGATAACGGCAAAACAAATTCTCTAACTGTTGATAATACATATATTTTTGAATAGAAGTCACAACTTGACCGCAAGTCATATCTGCCTTGCGTTTCCCCTACCTTAAGATTATCCTGATGTCAAGAAATATTTAAAATCTTGTTCGTCTTATTTTCCTGTCCTGATTTAACAGCCGCATATTGCCAAACTTCGCGCAACAGGCAATGAACATGGCCAATGTGATTTTTAAAAAACATCTGATATTTACGAATTTATTTTATTTTTATTTCCTGTATTAAAAGTGCCGTTTAATTACATGGGCCGGTTAAGTGATTTCCGGTTATTCCATTCTTGTAAATCATGTAAATTTATCTTGACAAATTCTTTGATCAAATGTTAATTTATTACAAGTGTATTTTGACCCGTGGTTTACCTTAATTCTGTAAATCCCAAAATATACTTGGAAGTAGCGGAAGTCGCTTTTAGAAAATACCCGTTTTCTAGAAGCGGAAGTTATTGACTCTCTTTTTTACAAGGAGGAAAGAATGAAGAGATTTTGGTTAGTTTTGTTGTCACTGGGGCTGGTTATGGCCTTTAGTGTGTCAGCCTTCGCGGTTGACGTCAAAGTTGGCGCCGAATATTATGTCGGCGGATTATATTTAAATAAAATTGCTGTAGATGACGGCTTCCAGAATTGGGCCGGAGAGACAGGATCACACAATCCCAGCACAGCCTTCTTTTATCAGAGACTGCGCGTAGGCACGGATTTTGTCGTATCTCCCTGCTTGAAACTGGTCACTCAGTTTGACGCGATGGAAAGAATCTGGGGCGGCGCAAGGTCCAATACCTGGCAGTCGAATCAGGATTACGCGTTTCCCGAGTCCGCAGGAACAAGGGCTGAAACCGAAAACATCGCCATGAGACTGGCTTACATTGATTACACTTCACCCATCGGCTTGTTCAAAGTTGGTTACATGGAAGATTACACCTTTGGAACCGTTTGGGGTGACAGAGCCTCCGGAGTTCCCGCAGGCCAGATCCAGTATTTCATTCAGTCAGGACCCTTTGTCGGTTTCCTGGGTTATGCCAAAGAAGTTGACAACAGCTACAGCGCTGTCAGCGCCGGCTCCTGGTACTGGCTCAATAACCTCAACGCGACTCGGACAGACAGAGACCTTGATTCTTACCGGATAGCCGGTATTTACAACTTCAAAGGCGGCGAAGCCGGACTTCTCTTCCTCTGGAACCGTGACGCGACAAACAGAGGTGAGGCAAGCGGTCCTTACCTGTCCAACATTTACCTGTTAGATCCTTACTTCAAGGCCAAGGTTGGTCCTGTCGCTCTGCAGGGAGAACTTCTTTGGTTCACCGGTGACGCGGCAAAATATGAATACGGCGGACCTACTGTTAACCTGAATCACCTCAACGCGTGGATTGATGCCACCGCCAACTTCGGCATGTTCTATGCCGGCGGTTCGCTTGCTTACGTCCAGGGCCAGAATCCCAGTGACCTCGGCAACAAAGTGGAAGGCAATATTGCTCCGCTCAGCGGCGGTTTGGATTATAATCCCTGCTTGATCATGTTCAATACGCAGACCCTGGGCTACTGGGTAGGCGGAATTTACGGTCACAGCGACAGCGTGCTTGACAACGAAATGATGAATGCTTGGTTCTTCCAGGGCAGAGTCGGCGTAAAACCCACTCCGCAGTTGGACATCATGGCTTCAATTTCTTACGCGCAGGCTGATCAGAGCGGATTTGATCAGACAGGCCCGACTTCTTATGTCACTTACCCTGGCAAGACCTATGGTACAGAAATTGATGTTACCGGCACTTACAAAATCACCAACAACCTGTCCTATATGCTGGGCGGTGGTTATCTCTTCACCGGTGATTATTTCAAAGGCATGAACACTGCCTTTGCGGGCGGCTCCAAAGTTACGGATGATTTCATCCTCATCAACAAACTTACTCTTAGCTTCTAAGAGCATTGTTTAACCTTTAAACCTAAACCCCGGGAGGGCGGGTAACCTCCCGGGGTTTTTTTATGAGCTCCATGCGTTAAAAAATTGCGCTAAAACCAGTCCCGACGGATTATTTCGAGTATAATCAAATTCTCATCTTTTGACTAATTCAGGTATAATGTGTTAGATAAATTAAGTATGTTTATGCGACACTCCTGCGGGCTGTTATATCGAGCAAGTGTCGGATGCGGAAATTGCAGGAGATGCTTTCTAAACTTCTCCGAAGCGCGGCGCATTTGAAAAACGCTATCTGCGATAAAAAGTAAAAAAATGTATCCACTCCCTGCTTAGCCGGCAGGGAACATTAAAAAGAGGAAGTTTCTCATCAATAAACTTTTCGGAAATACGACAGGATTGCGTGCCGCGCAAATCAAACAACTGGAACACCTGGGCCACAAAGGTATCCCGCCGGAAAATATCATCACTCAGGATCTGGCCCGGCAACTATCCCTTCTTTCGCGCGATATTAACCGCCAGATCGGTCTGCTTATCAGCCGAAAAGGAGAAATTACAACTGTCATCATCGGCGACCACAAAGGAATCTTAATACCGAATCTGGAAGGGTTCCGGTCTTCTTCGCTGCGTTTTAAAGGCTTGCGGCTTATTCATACACATCTAAACGGCGAAGAACTCTCCGATGAAGATTTAACCGATTTATCCCACCTGCGTCTCGATCTCATCGGCGCGCTGGAAGCGCGCGAGGACGGAGCTCCCGGGGCTCTGCACTGGGCACACCTGATTCCGGAAAATCCGGCTGGAAATTACTGGCTGGTGATGAAGCCTAAAGAACCGCATCGGCTCAAAATAAATTTTCTTTTGTTTATCGGGGCGCTGGAGGATGAATTCGCCAGAAAGCAAAAATCGCGTAAAATGGAGGCAGCGGATAAGGCTATTCTTTTGCGCGTGGAGAAAAACCCTCTAATGGGAGCGCAGGCATCGCTTGCGGAACTGGCACAACTGGCCCGCACCTGCGGCGTAGAGGTTTTCGATGCCATTGTGCAGTACCGGCCGCAGCCTGATCCCAAATTCATGGTTGGCAGGGGCAAACTATCCTCCATTGATCTGCGGGCCTCGCAAATCGGCGCCAACATGCTTATCTTCGATCACGAACTCACGCCCGCGCAGGCGCGTTCCATCAGCGATTTCACCGGTCTTAAAATTATTGACCGCACCCAGGTTATTCTGGATATTTTCGCAAGGCGTGCCCACAGCCGCGAAGGAAAAATCCAGGTGGAACTGGCCCAACTGAAATATCTGCTGCCTCGCCTGACGCATCTGGACACATCTCTTTCCCGTCTGGCCGGTGGAATCGGCGGAACCGGTCCCGGCGAGACAAAACTGGAAATTGACCGCCGCCGTATTCGCGAACGTATTCATCGTTTGGAAAAAGATTTAAAATCGATTACTAAATCGCGTCAGCAACGCTATGGCAGGAGAGAAAAAACGGGGCTGCCCATTATTTCCATCGTCGGCTACACTAACGCGGGCAAATCCACGCTTCTCAACACCCTGACCCAGAGCTCTGTTTTAGTGGAAGATAAGCTGTTTGCCACACTGGATACAAAAAGCGCGAGACTGCGCTTTCCTAAGGATACTCAAGCCATTATAACCGACACGGTAGGTTTTATCCGCAACCTGCCGGCGGAACTATTCACCGCTTTTCGGGCGACACTGGACGAACTCCTTGATGCCGACATCCTTCTGCATGTGATAGACATAAGCAGCAGCCAGTTTGAAGACCAGATTTCCGCCGTGGAAAAAATTCTGGAAGAATTGGAAATCAGCAACAAGCCGACGATAAGGGTGTTCAACAAATCCGACCGCGTCACCGATAAGGAATTGCTTGAAAATCTCTGCCGCCGCTATGAAGCCATTGCCATCTCTGCGCTTGATAAACGGACACTTTTCGAATTGATGGAAAAAATAGAATCTTTACTTTCCGGGAAACACCCCTTTTCACCGCGCTGATTTTATGCTATTGAAAACGAATAGAGATATAATTCTCCGGGAGCCTGAGGCTCAAGGGGAATCTTAAATCTATAAATATTTTGGGTAGTTATGGACTGTATGAAATAATCTGGCACGGCAAAAGACGGCCAGAGAGCGGCTTTTAGCCTTCCCAATAATGCCCCAAACAGCTTATTTGCAAAGTGTCTTGGCAAGCGGACATTCCCAGGACAACAATAAACAAACAGATTGGAATACATTCATGAATAAGGACTTTATTGAAATACGGTGGCATGGCCGGGGCGGTCAGGGCGCCATAACGGCTGCAAAGATAGTTGCCCAAGCCGCCTTCGTCTCAGGTTACGCGGGTGTGGTCATGGCGCCAACCTTCGGAACCGAACGCAGAGGCGCGCCGGTTATGACTTCTCTGAAAATATCAAAGACTAAAATTTATGATTTATCACCCATCGAAACTCCGGACATCGTCGTTGTGCTCGACCACCTGCTTCTTAAAGAGGCGGATGTCACCCATGGCCTGAAATCCGGAGGGATTATCGTTTTGAACACCCCCAAGCCTTTTGAATCTTATCACTTTCAAGATTACAGGCTGGCTACCGCTGATATTACAGCCATATCCGTTGAAGCGGGCCTTCCTCACGGCATGGTTAATACCGGGATCATCGGGTCGCTTGCGAAGGCAACCAGCCTTCTGGGAATCGACATCCTGATTAAAGGCATTGAAGAGGAATTTCTTACAAGAAAACCTGATAAGAATTCATTGGCTGCCAGGATTGCCTTTGAACGAACTGTGTCGGGAGGTTGAAAATGGGCACCAGAAATTACAGAAGAAAAACATCGCACAGCGAACACGGGCCGGGTGACGGCGGAAGAACCGGTTCCTGGAGGGTGGAGAGGCCGGTCTTTGATCAAACCCTCTGCATCCCCTGCAAGAGGAATAAAGAAGCCTGTTTCATCTGCTGGCTGTTCTGTCCGGAAATAGTGATCTCCAGGACAATACCGCCAAAAGTCGATCTTGAATACTGCAAGGGCTGCGGTATCTGCGCCGAGGAATGCCCGACCAGGGCCATCACCATGGTTGACGAGGCTAAATTTTCGGAAGAAGACACGGAAAAGAAAAAGGACAAGGGTTAAGAACCATGCATATTATAGAAAATGGAAATGTTGCAGCAGCTCTGGGTGTCAAACTTTGCCGTGCCAATGTAATAGCGGCCTATCCCATCACACCTCAGACCCCCCTTACGGAAAGACTTTCCGAATATGTTGAACTGGGACAGATGCAGGCCGAATACATTCCCGTAGAAAGCGAACATTCCGCCCTTGCCGTATGCATTGCCGCTTCATCGGCAGGCGCGAGGGCTTTTACGGCAACCAGCGCGAACGGCCTTCTTTATATGCATGAACAGGTCCAATGGGCTTCAGGCGCGAGGCTTCCCATTGTCATGTGCGTGGTCAACCGTGCGGTAGGCGCCCCATGGAATGTCTGGAATGATCAACAGGATTCCATTTCACAGCGCGATACCGGCTGGATACAAATCTACTGCTCTGACCACCAGCAAATTATTGATACGGTGATTAAAGCCTTCTGGCTGGCGGAGAAAGTAAGCATACCCATCATGGTCTGCTATGACGGATACATTCTTTCCCACACGTATATGCCGTTTGATCTGCCCGATCAGGAAAAAGTCGATGCGTTCCTGCCGCCATTCAGGCCGGACTATGCCCTGACCCCCGGTGAGCCTGCCAATCTCAATACAGTAACCCTGCCTGATGTCAGGACTGATGTCAGAGGCGAGCTGGCCCACGGATATATGGAGATTCGATATCTGCTTCAGGAAGAGCTGCGCACGACGCTCACGGTCGCGGCCGAAGCGGAAAAAAGATTTGCCGGGATATTCGGCAGGAGCGGTGATCCGTATATTGAACCTTATCGCTGCGACGACGCGGACTATGTTGCCGTGGGGTTGGGATCGATTACCTATCAGCTGCGGGTCTGCGTTGATCTTTTAAGAAAAGAGGGTATCAAAGTCGGTGTCATGGGCGTTCGTTTTTACAGACCTTTCCCGGATGCCGCGATAGCTAATGCGTTGAAGGGGAAAAAAGGCGTTATCGTTTTTGAAAAAGCGCTGAGCTACGGCTATGAAGGAGCGCTGGCATCGGATTTGAAATCCGCGCTTTATGAGCACCTTGCGGGCGAAGGCGCCCTGCCATTTGTCCAGAACTTTATTTTAGGAATCGGCGGCCGCGAAATTCGAACTGATGATTTGACACAAGCCTTAAGAGCGGCAACAAAGAGCAGAGTCTCGAAGGAGCCCACGTGGATCGGGCTAAAGCTTTAGGAGAATGACATGCAGGTTAAAACAAACATTTTAAGTCTACCGACTGAGGAATTTGTCCATCCGGGAACAAGGGCGTGCACCGGCTGCGGCCTGGCCATCGCCTACAGGGTCGGCCTCAAAGCCCTTGGAAAAGACACAATGCTTGTTGTGCCTCCCAGTTGTCTGACCGTTCTTCAGGGGCTTTTTCCCGTCGCCTCGACAAAGCTTCCCTGTCTGAACGTGACGTTCGCGTCAACAGCCGCCGCCGCCACCGGAATTCTGGCAACTCTGAAAACACAGGGGAAAAAGCATATCAACGTAGCGGCCTGGGCGGGCGACGGCGGAACAAGCGATATCGGCCTGCAGGCTTTATCCGGCGCCGCGGAACGCGGCGACAACTTCATCTATTTCTGCTACGACAATGAAGGCTACATGAACACCGGTGTTCAGCGCTCGGGCACGACTCCGATCGGCGCCATCACCGCGAACACGCCGTTTAAGGGAAAGTTACAGCAAAAAAAGGATGTTCCCGCCATCATGGCCGCGCATAACTTAAGCTACGTTGCCGCCTGTTCGGCCGCCTATCCGCTGGACCTCTACGACAAAATTAAAAATTGCATGAACCTACCGGGGACAAAATACTTTCATATCCATATTCCCTGCCCGCCGGGCTGGGGTTATGATCCGAGATACGGGATAAAGATCGGCCGGCTTGCCGTTGAAACCGGTTATTATGACCTCTACGAGATCATCAATGGTGAGTTCAAACTGACGGCGGCATCCGAAAAGCTTGTTGAAAAACGGAAACTGGTGCCGGTTATCGAATATTTCCGGGCTCAGTCACGGTTCAAAATTCTAACGGATGCGCAGATAGCGGATATCCAGAATCAGATCGATAAAAAATGGGCAGGATATTACAAAAAAGACGAGTGAGCCCGTTTTTAAATCAATGTGCTGCCTTTGATGGAAGCTCAGCCGGTTGCCTCAACGTATGTGAACGCCTTGTCGCCTCCTTCTTGCCGCCTCGATTCATCTTTGATTTAAAAACGGCATAATATAATGCCTTCTCACATCAACTGTAAAGCGCTGTTTTTATCGCATCCACAGTTATATTGCCTCCGGACATAATCATCACAACTTTTTTCCCGGCCAGACGGTCTTTTATTTTGTAAGCGGCCATCAGTGAGACGGCGCCGGCGCCTTCGGCCAGATTATGTGTGGTAGTCAGCGCCATTCGGATGCCTTCGAGAATCTCGTTTTCCGTCAAAAGCACCACATCATTGATGGTGTCTTTAAGAATGGTGTAAGGCAGATGGAACACGCTTCTGGCGGCCAGGCCTTCGGCAGCGGTGTGTGCTTCATCCAGCGTTACAATTTCTCCCTTTTTCCAGGAATTATAAAAAGACGGAGCGTTCATCGCTTCCACGCCGATTATCTCTATATCAGGATTGATCGCCCGCGCTGTTTTTAAAATCGAAGCGCAGCCAGCGCCGCCGCCGATGGGACAAATAATCGCATCCGTCAGAGGCAGGTCCTCCATAATTTCCAGTCCCATCGTGGCCAAACCGTTTAAAATTTCCGGTTCGTTTCCCTGCTGAACATAGTAATAACCGGCGCTGTCCACAAGCTCTTCACAGTAAGATTGCGCGTCGTAGAAATCTTCTCCGTGGATAATGAGCTCCGCGCCGTAACTTTCTATCGTCCGGTTGATTTCAGGATTGTTGCCTTCCGGCACAACAACCGTGCAGGGAACATTAAACCACTGTCCCGCCCAGGCCATCGCCAGGCCATGATTTCCCCGGGTCGCGACGAGAATGCCCGCTTCCAGTTCTTCCCTGGACATGTGATGAAAGAAATTAAGCGCTCCTCTGATCTTGAATGATCCTGTAGGATTGTGGTTTTCATGCTTGACGAAAGCTTCGCAGCCTATCAGACGCGATAGTTCCGGGTAGTGCGTCAGGTTGGTCCTCTTCAGATATCTGTCGATAACGGCTCTTGCCATAAAAGCCCCGGGCAGATTGACCTGCCTGCTCAACAATTCATATTTTTTTAGCATAAAATCCTCCTTGATAATTACAGATCATAGCCGATCCGGACACATTATTTAACACAACTAAACATCCGCCTGAATATGCTTGTTTATCATATCGGCGTATCCGGCGGAAGCGCCAATATTGGCCCCAACAACCGCCTTGCCTCTTTCTCCCCGGCTTGCCAGTTCGTAAGGACGCGCAAGCATCTGAATAATTCCACGAAACAACTCATCTTCATCCCGGATGGTAATAGCGCAGCCCGCTTCTTCCAAAAGAGCTCTTTCCTGACTGAAATCCTCCATCGATGGGCCGTAAAAAATCACCTTGCCCCAGGCCGCCGCTTCCAGAATATTCTGGCCTCCTTTGGGCACCAGAGAACCGCCGCAATAAACAATTGTCGCCAGTGAATAAACTTTAAACAGTTCTCCGATCACGTCAACAATAATAATTCGTTCATCCTTTCTTTGTCTTCCCTTATTGATATCTGTAAGGGTTATGAAATCGTTAAAATTTGCCTGTTTCAAAATGTCCAGAATATCATGGGTTCTTTCAATGTGACGCGGCACAATGATCAGTTTAAAATCGGGATAAAGCTTTATAATCTCTTCATAAACATGAATGATAATTTTTTCTTCCCCCTCGTGCGTGCTGCCCGCGACAAAAAATCTTTCGCTTTCGCGCGCGTTAAAACGGCGTGTAATTTCTTCCTGCAGGGCAGGCGATACCATTGCCGCCAGAGCGTCATACTTGGCGTTTCCCAGCACCTTTATTTTCGCGCCATCCATCCCTATTTTTGTTAGCCTTTCCGAATCAATTCCGGAAATCATTCCCGCGGCATCTAAATTGTTGAGAACCCGCCTCCAGAAAAATCTTGTCAGCCGGTACCGGCGGTAAGACCGGGGAGAAATTCGGCCGTTAACCATCAATGTTTTTATCCGGCGCCTTTTGCAGGCATGAAGAAAATTAGGCCAAAGTTCCGTCTCCACCAGCACAAAAACATCCGGGCATGCCAATTTTATGACTTTGTTCACAACCGGAAGAATATCCAGGGGGAAATAAATAAACGCTGCGGCTTCTTTTATAAACTTTTGCGCCATTTTCTGGCCCGTTTCCGTGGACGTAGAAAAAATAATTTCCACATCCGGCCTTCTCATTTTCAGGCAGGCGGCAATCGGCGCCGCGGCGGTGACTTCGCCGACAGAAACGGCGTGGATCCAGACGCGCGGCCCGTCTTTTAATCCGGACAGTATTTTCGCCTGTCCGAGGCCTAGCTTCTGCATGACACTGTTACGATATTTTCCGGTAAAAATTATTTTCAGCAGATAATAAGGCGCGATCAATATCGCGGCGGCAGATAAAATAATATTGTATAAAATATGCATATGGCATTTTTAGATTTTTCTGCCGAAGTGTCAAGCACCTTTTGTTCATAAGAGCTAAGAAATTTAAAACGCGTTTATTGACAATGATGCTCCTTTGGTATATTTTAACCTCACCATGAAACAAAGGGCAAAATAAACCATGAAAATAATAGCCCCTTCAATCCTTTCCGCGGATGGCAGCAAGCTGGGTGAGGAAATTCTCTCCGTGGAAAAAGCAGGCGCAGGCTGGATTCATATTGATGTAATGGATGGGAATTTTGTCCCCAACATCACCATGGGACCGTCCATCATATCGGATCTCAGAAAAATAACGAAACTTCCGTTTGACGTTCACCTGATGATTGAAAATCCCGACAGGTATATTGAATCTTTTTATAAAGCGGGAGCTGATGTCATTACTGTGCATGTGGAAGCATCAAGTAACCTGAACCGGACCGTTGACCTGATCAAAAGTTTCGGTGTAAAAGCGGGAGTTTCATTAAATCCGGCAACGCCTCTGACGCAACTGGAAGAAATTATCCGCCATGTTGATCTTATACTGATCATGTCCGTTAATCCCGGATTTGGCGGACAACAATTTATCGGAACATCTCTGGCTAAAATTGCCGGGGCGAAAAAAATGCTGGAGGGCCTGCCGCGCCAACCGCTGCTGGAAGTTGACGGAGGAGTGAATCTGAAGAATATCGGCGATATCTCCGAAGCCGGAGCGGATGTTATCGTTGCCGGCGCCGCTGTTTTCGGCAGTGAAGATTATCAAAAAACCATCGCCTCATTGAAACTTGCCGCCCATTAATCCAATATTCAATCTATAGCGACACCCGCGTTTTCATCTCCGGACAGGAGCAGGGAAAAGCTCTGTATGGACTAATTTCATTTTAGACAGACGATAGGCAAGGGCTGTCCGGATACAGCCGAAACCATATTCCATGCTACGCTTGAAATTAATGGATGATGCCTCTTTGAAATAACTTGTCGGGCAGCTTACTTCCGCGATCGTATAACCAAACCAGACAATCTGAGCCAGCATCTGATTGTCGAACACAAAATCATCGGAATTATTCGCAAGCGGCAATTTCAGCAGAAGCTCACGGGAAAAGGCGCGGTATCCGGTGTGGTATTCGGAAAGTTTCGCGCCGATTAAAACGTTTTCAGTGAGGGTTAAAAAGCGGTTGGCGATATATTTCCAGACAGGCATGCCGCCCTTCAGGGCGTAGCCGCCAAGGATGCGGGATCCGAGCACGCAATGGTAAAGGCCATTGCCGATTAACGAAGCCATGGCTGGAATCAGCCTGGGCGTGTACTGATAATCGGGGTGCACCATGATCACAATATCAGCGCCCTCTTGAAGCGCCAGCCGGTAACATGTTTTCTGATTGCCTCCATAACCCAGATTGCGTTCGTGCACAAAAACCCTGGTCAGCGGAAGCCCTGCCGCAACATCGGCTGTGTGATCAGGACTGGCGTCGTCAACAAGAATCACCAGGTCGACGACGCCCTGACCCATTACTTCGTTGTATGTTTTAACAATGGTTTTCTCGGCGTTATAAGCCGGCATAACCACCACGACTTTTTTATTCTGAAACATACTTTATCCGGCCGCGCGGTTTAAGAAAAATGAGCGTTAAGTTTTTCCTGCTGTTTCTTTGCCTGAGCCACCATTCTTTCCATCAGTTCGGCGACCGTCGGTTCATCGTTAATCAGACCGGTAACCTGCCCCACGGGAAGCACGCCCTCTTTCGTGTCGCCGTCTTCCGTAGCGGTTTTTATCGCGTGGAAACCATTCGCCATAAAGGCCAACTGCCGCGCGTTTTTCCAGCCGGATAACAGAACTCCCACAAATAGTTTGAAGAAAGGCATCTTTAATTGTTTGGCGATGTCCTGCGCGTTGAAAAAAGCCGCCGGCAGATTCAACCCTTTCCTGATCGCTCTTTCCGCGGCGTCCGTCTTCATGATACGGCAGAGAAGTCCGTCAAATCTATCCGAGTACAAAGTATCTTCCACGCCTTTTTCGATGGAAAGTTTTTTATAGACCTCATGCAGGGGGCTTTCCTTCGTCGTCATAAAACGGGTGCCCATCGCGATGCCTTCCGCGCCCAGCGCAAGCGCCGCCGCCAGACCTCTTCCATCTCCAAAACCGCCTGTGGCAATCACAGGAACTTTTACCGCGTCCACCAGCGATGGCACTAAAACCAGAGAGGTCACGTGTTCGCCGTGAGCCGCCGCTTCATGGCCGGTGGCGATAACGCCGTCACAGCCGTAATCCTCCGCTCGCTTGGCGTGGCGCGCGTTGACGACTGTCGCGATAACCTTGCCTCCGTAGGCGTGGGACTGTTTGACGATCCAGTCGCCCTTACCCAGAGAAAAATTAATCACCGGCACCTTTTCTTCCAAAAGCACCTTGGCGTTTTCAGACGCGCCCGGAAACAAAAGCGTGGCGTTGGCGCCGAAAGGTTTGTCCGTGAGAGAGCGGATTTCCTTGATGGCCGCTCGCGTCTGTTCGGCATTGAAAGGTCCCGTCGCCAGGATACCCAACCCTCCGGCGTTGGAAACAGCCGCGACCATTTTCGGAACGCTGATCCAGCTCATACCGGATAAAATAATGGGATACTTAATGCCTAATAGTTCTGTAATTCTAGTTTTCATAAATATAAAATCTCCATAAAATTTGCTGACACTAATTATGAGCCGTGATTTTCCGGCTCTTATTTCTTGGTGTAATCGTAAACGCCGCTGCCGGTCTTGCGCCCGAAACGGCCGGCACGGACAAGCTTCCTCAGCATAAGCGCGGGACGATACTTCTCACCCAGTTCTTTGTATAAATCTTCCATGATGTGCAGCAGGGTATCAAGGCCAACCAGATCGGCCAGCGCCAGCGGCCCGATGGGATGATTGCATCCCAGCATCATGCCCTTGTCGATATCCTCGGCGGTGGCCAGGCCCTCATCCAGCACGTAAAACGCTTCGTTGAGCATCAGGCAGAGTATGCGGTTGACGACAAACGCGGGCGCTTCCTTCACCACAATAACATCCTTGCCGATTTTTTTGCCCCATGCTTTTGCCGCTTCCAGCGTTTCTTCGGATGTCTGATAGCAGCAGATGATCTCGAGGAGCTTCATGACGGGAACAGGATTGAAGAAATGCGTGCCGATTACCTTGTCCGGACGTTTGGTCACGGAAGCCATTTCCGTAATGCTTAAGCCCGACGTGTTCGTGAAAAAGAGGCAGTGCGGGGGAACGATTCCCTCGAGTTCCGCGTAAACTTTTTTCTTGATATCCATGAGTTCAATAACAACTTCAACCACGATATCCGCTCCGGTTGCCGCTTCCCTGATATCGAGCGTGGGTTTGATACGGCTAAGCACCGCATCCATTTGTTCCCTGGTGATTTTGCCTTTTTCCGCGTCGCGGCTGAGATTTTTCTTAATCGAATTCATCCCGCCGTCAATAAAGCGCTGTTCAATATCCCGCATGGTTACTTCGTATCCTGCCTGGGCGCAAACCTGAGCGATTCCGCTGCCCATCAGACCGGCTCCCAACACACAAACTTTCTTGATTTCCATTTTAACGTCCCCTTTTAATAAATATTATTTTATTCGGATAAAACAAGCTTATCCAATTATTTATAAAAGCCGCAATGGCAGAAACTAGCAAACTATTTGCGCTAAAGTCAAGATAAAACCCCTGAACACAAAAAACAACATAATTTTATTGAATAGGCGGCAGGGATATGTAATCATACAGCCACGATTTTAAAGGATATCGGCTTATGTTTATTTTAATTGACGGCTATAACTTGATCCGGCAATCCGACACCTTGCGCCGTTATGAGCGACGATCGCTGGAAGAAGGACGTAGGGCTCTAATAGCAAAACTAATCGAATACGAAAAGAAAAGAGCGCACGCCATCACTGTAGTTTTTGACGGCGGGCAAAGCGGCTGGGCGGATGAAGGCAGAGACAAGGAAGGAAAAATTAATATTATTTATTCGCGCCACGGCGAGCGGGCCGATGATGTCATAAAACGGATAGCGGCTCATACCATGGAAGATACCATTGTTGTTTCTTCCGATCGCGAAATAACTTCTTATATCACAAGGCTTGGCAAAACCTCTCTGTCATCTTTGGAATTTGAAACAATCATGAACAATGTAACTTCTTCATCACTTCAGGATAACTTCAGGGCGGAAAAAAAGAACGACACAGATGAGCGGCGATCAAAAAAGAAGGGGCCGGCAAGAAGATTACCGAAAGCCGAAAGACTCACGCAAACAAAAATCAAAAAGCTCTGATCAGAGAAATCTCTTAATTACAAATAAAACGTCATAATATTTTTTGTAATAACTGACACAGTAAGCAAAGGCATCTGATGTAAAAAAAGATTGAAAAACAATAACCTTTCTGGTAACATCTCAACATAAATATAATAGATATTATCTATCTCTTTAAAAAGGAGAGTAAAATGGTAAAATCAATCCATTCTAAATTTTCGCGATCACTATGGCTGCTTATTTCTTTTTCGCTGCTTTGCTTTCTTATCGCCTGCGGCGGCAGTAAAGATACGACCTCCTCTTCTACCGGAAGTAACACAACGACGACAACGCAGGGTTTTCTTACCCTGGCCTTTACGCTTGGAACCAATACTGTAAACAGCGTGACGTATGGAACTCCGGTCACGGCTACCGCGACACTCACAGATTCCACAGGAACCCCTGTATCCGGCGCGGTCGTGACTTTCGCGGCGGCAAGCACCACCCTTCTAACGTTTAGTCCTGCAACCACAGCCCTGACAAACAGCAGCGGTGTCGCTACTATATTCGTCGCTGCCGTGGATCCCACTTCCGCTGGCGCTACAAGCATTACGGCAACCGCGCCGATAACATCGGGAGGGACGACTACAACCATAAGCAGTACGCCATTGGGGATAACGGTGAATGGGGCGACGCTTACCCTTGGCGCTATTGCCCTGGGAAGTCCGTCAATTTACGCCTACGGCACTACCACCTTAAGTGTGCCTGTATTTGTAGACAGCGCCGCCGCTAACGTTCCTATTTCCGTTTCATTTTCCTCTCCCTGCAGTCTGGCCGGAAAAGCAGTTATTCCCTCGGCAACTTCTACTGGCGCAGGCATTGCCGCTTCCACCTATACGGATAAGGGTTGCGGCGCGGCAACAGACTTGATAACAGCATCAATAACCGGGGCCACAAGCACTGCGACGATAAATATCATTAACCAGATTTTACTGAACCTTTCCTCCAATGTTCTGGCATATGGAACGCCTGTCACGGCTACCGCGACACTCACAGATTCCTCGGGTAATCCGGTACAAGGCGCGATTGTGACTTTCACGGTGACAGACTCAACCCTTGTAACATTTACACCTACTGCCGGCACCGCTTTGACAAACGCAAGCGGTGTCGCTACCATTCAGTTAAATGCCGAGAGCATCAGTTCCTCCGGCGCTACAAGCATTACAGCAGCCGCAACCGTTGGAGGAATAACATCAACCAGCGCTCCTGCGGGGATATCCGTCGGCGGCGCGACAGTTACCCTTGGCACGATGACGCTGGGTTCTGCGACCATTTCCGCTTACGGCACCAGCAGTGTAACCGCGCCTGTTTTAATTAATGGCGTAGCTTCCACTATTCCTATTTCCGTCACATTTACTTCTCCCTGCGTTACCAGCGGGAAGGCAACCATTACAAGCCCGGTTACAAGTAACGCGAACACCGGCAACGCGATTTCAACCTATAAGGATAACGGCTGCGGCAGTGGAACCGATACGATAACGGCGTCCGCGACCGGTTCTTCTAATACCAGCAGTGTGACGATAACGGTTACACCGCCTGCGACCAATAATATACAATTTATATCGGCAACGCCTTCCATCATCGGAACTTCAACTGAGGCATCCCCGACACTGCCTCAGACCTCGCTTGTAAAATTCCAGGTACTGGATATCAACAATAACGGCAAAGCCGGCGTATTGGTAGATTTTACCCTGATGCCCTCCAGCGCTCCCGGCGGAGTATCATTATCCGCTGCCTCGGCAACATCTGACGCCTCGGGCTATGTTACGGTTTCCGTAAATTCGGGAACAATCCCCACGCCTGTCTGGGTAGTAGCAACAGTGGATGGAACGACCATTAAAACCCAGTCCAACACCTTGACGATTACGACGGGATTACCCACGCAAAACTTTTTCTCGCTTAGCGCCTCAACCCACAATATCGAAGGCTGGCTTTACGACGGTGTGACATCTGCATTAACTATTATCGCTTCGGATCGTCTGGGCAATCCAGTACCTGACGGGACAGCGGTCAGCTTTATCACTGAGGGGGCGCAAGTTGTTCCGGCATCCTGCACAACTGCAAGCGGAACATGCGCGATTACATTCAGGAGCTCAGTATACAGACCGATAAACGAAACACCGGGCGTAGCGGCAACCTATTGGAATGGTACGAGTTATGTTCCGATTCTCGTGGATGGTAACCCCCTTATAGTTGTAAATGGCCGGGTGACATTGGTGGCTTATTCTATAGGTGAGGAAAGTTTTATCGATGCAAACGGCAACAACAGTTATGATACCGGAGAAACCTTTTACGACCTTGGCGATGTTTATATTGACGCCAATGAAAACGGCCAATATGATACCGGCGAAACATACATTGCTTTAAATTTGGGAACTAAGGCATGCCTGACCCAACCCGCCAATACAGCGCTTCCGGCTAATTACTCGGATGTACCTTCCAAAGATAATACGTGTAGCCAAAAATGGGATGCAGACTCTACAGGCGCCGTGGCGCAAAACTATGTGCGGCGCAGCCAGATCATGATACTTTCAGATTCTTTTGCTGTGATATCTAATGGAACAAACACTTCTCCACCTGATGCTTTCGTTCCCGTTATTATGGGATCAGCTTGTATCAAAAGCTTTGGCTTAATATTGATGGATCGAAACGGCAATCCCATGCCGGCGGGAACTACGATAGGCATAGGCAGTAGTTATGTATATTATACACCTAATGCTAATGGTGGTACACCTACGGCTACTGCAGTAGCACCATCCGTCTCGGGCGGTACGCCTGTAGGAGATAGCAATCATGCGGGAGGCACACTATTTAGCATAACAGTGGCCGCAGATTGCTCAGCAGGAACGCCTGTAGCTTATCCTAGAGGAAGTGCAACTGTGAATGTTGCAACTCCTAAGGGCAATGTGACGGAAATTGGAATAACCTTTAACTAAAAATAATTTTAGAAAAGCCGGCACATAGCCGGCTTTTCTTTTTCAACCACAATTTTGTTACCGGCTTTTCATCACCCGGAGCAGGATTTAATCAGAAATATTTCCAGCAGTAATTGAGGATCGGAGGCGGACGATTTAAAAGAGCGTTCAAGCTGAAGCAAATCATCGAGCAATCCTGTTAAGCGGGGATAGGTAAAACGGATGCAATTGCGCAAAGCGTTATAAACAACAAATGGATTCTGGCCAAATATTAGACCTTCACGCTTTACAGATGACGGGTTTAATTCATTAATAGCGGGATAAAGATTTCTCTGGAACCAGCCGTATTCAATACTTTGATTGAATTTCGGCAATTTTCCCGAATCCACCAAAACCCTGGCCTGCAGTAAAAGTCTTATTTCCCTAACCATCATGCTCAGGATCACCAAATGATGAATTCCCTGATCCAGTAGATTTTTCAAAGCGTCAAGCGCCGCCAGCTGATTTTTTTCGCTCAAAGCGTTCGTTAAAGCAAAAATTTTATCTTCCTTTGTTATGCCGACGGCTTCCTCGACATCCTCTTTTTCAATCACGAAGCGCTCTGCGGTAAAAAAAATGAGTTTTTCCAGCTCCGACATGGAGCGTCTTAAATCAAATCCCGTTTTTTTACCCAAAGCAATCCACGCGGCGGGAGATAATTTCTTTCCATAACGATCAAGCAGTATCTGGGCTTCCCTCTGAAGCATTCCTTTTTGGGCGGCCTCGCCCTTGACCCCGGCAAAATGAAGGACAACACCCAGCTCCTCAATAATCTTGTAGAGTTTTTTCCTTTTATCCACGGCCTCCGCCGTAAAAATGAGGCAATTCCCCCCCGGCAGGCCGCCTCTTATAGTTTCTTCCAGCCGTCCTGTTTCATCAGCGCCCGCGGCATCGGTCAGGTTCAGACTTAAACAAATCTCCAGAATGCGGGGCAGCCATTTTGGGCGGTCATCTGCTTGGTCCCCTTTCACAATGCGGCTCCACTCATCATCGGTGATCTTCTGCCAGCCGGAATTCTGTAAATCTTCCAGAGAAAAACCGGCTATTTTCAAAAAAGTCAAAAAATATTTTGCCGCTTTGGCCGGATTTCCATCAATATTGCCGCGAACCTTTTGAACCAATTTGGCTAAATCTTCACGGGAAGAAAAAATAGCGGTGTCCTTCACGACGATCACTTTTCTGTCGCCCAAAAGCGAAGGGGTCCGACTATGTTCAATCAGACTTTCAATATCCGTGTTTTCACCGTCCAGATAAAACAGGCCGAAATCCCTGTCAGAGGGCGGGATAATAATATCTAAAATTTTAGTGAGATTTTCACTGACGAGATATTCTTCTTCACCATAAAGAAGGTAGCAAGGCGCAATGATGCCTTTTTTCAAATTGGCGAAGATTTTTTCCATGGCTTATAAAGAACTGCTATATGAGGATTAAACTATAACGTATTTTTTTATGAGCTTAACAACTTCTTCCGGCTCATCAACGATTTGAATCAAGTCCATATCGGCAGGACTGATTTTGTCTTCCTTCAGCATGGTATTTTTCAACCACTCTATTAAACCATGCCAGTATTCGCTCCCCATTAAAATCAGGGGGAAGGACTTTATTTTCCTGGTCTGAATCAAAGTAAGCGCTTCAAAAAATTCGTCCATCGTTCCAAAGCCGCCCGGCATGATAACATACGCGACGGCATATTTAACAAACATCACCTTGCGGACAAAGAAGTACTTATAATCAATATGGATATTCGCGTAGGGATTCGGCTTTTGTTCAAAGGGGAGGCGAATATTCAATCCCACCGATTTTCCGCCTGCTTCACTGGCGCCTTTATTGGCCGCCTCCATAACCCCGGGTCCTCCGCCCGTAATCACATTAAATCCGTTTTGAACAAGAAGCCTCGCCAGTGTTTCGGTTTTCTGGTAGTAAATATTATCAGGCTTACTTCTGGCGGAGCCGAAAATAGTGACGGCGTTCTCAACTTGAGAGAGCGTTTCAATGCCCTCGACAAATTCAGCCATAATGCGAAAAACACGCCACGATTCATTAATGGATAGCGCATCAACGACGTACTGCTTTTCCTCCATAACGTGTACATTCCCCCTTAAGCGGCTGTGAATGATTACCGCGATTACCGTGTCAGCTTAAAACTTGCGGCGTCTTTGAACTTTAGCCAGCCGGCGTTGCGCTTCGATTGTTTTTCTTTTCTGCTTCACTGAAGGTTTTTCATAAGCGCGGCGGACTTTCAATTCCTTAAACAAACCGCTTTTCGAGAGTTTGTTTTTCAGGATCTTCAGAGCTTTCTCCACATCATTGTCAAATACCTTTACTTCCAAGTTAATTCCTCCTTTTTCTTTTTCTCGTCATGATTGATGGTTATATTTTTAAACTTTTTAAAATAAAAAAGGGCAGTACGGCAAAGCAAAATAAATTCTTGGCCGTAAACTACCCTGTCATGTTCAATTAATTTAAATCACGCTCCTTACTTTGGAGTAATGCTTTTTAATACCCTCAGAAATGTTTCGTTTTCTTGTTTATTGCCCACGGTGACTCTCATGCAATTGGGCATCAGCGGCGGTATATTCAAATTTTTCACTAGGATACCCTTCGCAACGAGTTTGCTATATATGCGATTAGAATCAAAAGAGCAACTAAAAAAAATAAAATTTGCTCCCGAGGGGTATGGCTTTATTCCGGCTATTTCTTTCAAACCGATAAAGAGTTCTTCGCGTCTTTTAGTTATCTCTTTGATTTGTTTAGAGAATTCGCCATGATACTCCAGAAAAAAACCGGCGGCTTCCTGTGATAACGAATTGATATTATAAGGCAGTCTTACCTTGTCCAATTGAGCGATAATATCTTTATTGCCGATTAAAAAACCCAGGCGGATAGAGGCCATCCCCAATTTGGACAGCGTGTTTAAAAAAATAACATTGTCGTATTTTCTGACAAGCGATAGCAAACTCCTACCGGAAAAAGCGGCATAAGCTTCATCAATAACAACTATCCCCGGTGTTTTTTTAATAATGGCTTCTATTTTTTTCCGGCTGAAAAAATTGCCGGTAGGACTGTTGGGAAAACTCAAAAAAACCATAGCCGGGAAATTATTTTTTATTTTTCCGGTCATCGCGTCAATATCAAGATCAAATTTCTTATCCAAAGGAACTTCAACAACTTTATGTCCTGTATTAACAGCGATAATTTTATACATGGAAAAAGTCGGGACGGGAACCAGCACCCCTTTTATTTTGCCTCTAAACGTCATGCAAAGTGTTTGAATCAGTTCATCGGAACCGTTGCCAAGCATTATCATTTCTTTTTTCACGCCGTAATATTTAGCGAAGCGTTCGCGCAATTGGGGCGCGCCGGCTGCGGGATAGCGGTTTAAATCAACCCTGCCCATTTTTTCCAGCAGCTTTTTTCTTAAAGGCTCCTGAATGGTGAACGGATTTTCGTTGGCATCCATCTTTATCGCGCAATTGGGCGCAGGCGCGATATAGCCGTTTTGCTCAAAAATGCCTTTTGCCACCAGATCTCTGATTACCATTTCAACACATAACCTGTTTAAAATATTTTTTCCGTTCTATATTCCAATTCACGTCAGTGTATTTTTTCATCAACTCATTCTTAAGTGTTTCTTCCTCTGACGTTAAAGTTCCCTGAATCAGATCTATACCCAGTTCTTCGATAAAACTTTTTTTCAATATAGAACAAATTTCCTGCGTGTTGACAGGAGTTGCAATCTCTTCATTGACTGCCGTCACCGATCTTCTTAATTTTTCCAATTGCTCAGGCGTGCGGGCAGGCAGCAGGTAGCCAGCCGTCTTTTTCGGATTAAAAGTCAAAATCAATAAACCGTGTTGTAAAAATCCTCCCTGTCTCCTGACCTGAGCGCTGCCGCAAATTTTGCGTCCCTTAACCAAAAGCTCATTTTTCGAAGGAACCGCAAAACAACAGGAATTTATCTCATCTTTCAAATGGGTGCGGCCGTCTTCGGCCAGATCAGCTTTGATCCCCAAATTATACAGGCCGCGGGCGATGCATTTACTGATGACCTTATAGGTTCCCGAAATATCAGCGGGAAATATTTTTTCCTGCTGTGCCGCCGCAATACAATAAGTAATTTCATTAAAATGAAAAACCGCCTTCCCCCCCGTTATCCTTCTGGCGATATCAATTCCATCGCCCCGGCATTTTTCAATATTTAATTCCTTTTTCGCGTCTTGAAAATAACCGATGGATACTGCCGCCGGATTGGAGCCGTAAAATCTAATCGTAGGATTTTTTTTGTTCTTTACGGTTTCGTGGAAAATCGCCTCATCTACGGCCATGTTTTCAAAAATACTGCGATATTGAAAATTCAACAATCTCCAGGCCATAAAAAAAGGTTCAGTCGCTTTCTTCCTGAGTTACAAAATCATGGTAATTGGACGCGGCAAGAAGGTCTTCTAATTGTTCCAGATTATCCATTTCGATGACAACCAGCCAGCCGGTATCATAAGGATCCCGGTTTATGATACTGACATCTTCGATAATATCTTCATTAATAACAACTACCGTGCCGCTGACGGGAGAAATCAAATCCACCACTTCTTTGACGGATTCGAGGGAACCGAATGTTTCGTCACGTTCTACATAAGTATCCGTTTCTATAAACTCAACAGAAAGAATATCACCCAATCTTTCCTGAGCATAATCAGTAATACCTATTGTGGCCATATATCCGTCAACCCGCAACCATATATGCTCGCAACTATAAATTATATCTTCCGGAAATACTTTCATAATAGGACAACCTCTTCTTTTATTCTATAATCGTAAGTTCTTTATCCATTTTTGTCAATTTTTCGCAACTATTTTCTTTCACCAGTACGGTATCTTCTATTCTTATGCCCCAAAGCCCCGGAATGTATAATCCCGGCTCGACGGTAACCACCATCCCCGGTTTCAAAATATCATTGGAAATTGAGGACAAACGGGGAGCCTCATGAATTTCCAAACCAACGCCGTGTCCTGTGCCATGCGTAAAATAGCGGCCATATTTTTTACCAAAAACACTTCGCGCGAGCCGGTCAATATCGGCGGCGGCAACATCCGTTTTGATGCAGGCTATGGCCAGGTCATGAGCATCCTTAACCATCTGATAAGCATTTTTTTGCCTGTCTGTCAATTTCCCAAAAGCAATGGTACAAGTTTCATCTGAACAATAGCCTTTATACTTTATGCCAAAATCTATAACGATAAAATCCCCTTTTTTTATGGCTCTCTCGGTCGGACGGGCATGGGGAAGCGACGAATTTTCTCCCGTGGCGACAATAGCTTCAAAAGCAATTCCATCGGCGCCGTAATTTCTGGCATTCATTTCCAGCTGCCATGCCAGTTCTTTCTCCGTATTACCGGATTTGATTTGGTGAACAAGAGAATGAATGGCAGATGAAGAAATTTCCGCGGCCTTTTGCAGGATGGTTATTTCAGTTTTATCCTTGCAAGCCCTGATTAATCTCAGATCATCCGTTAAATCTACAAATGTTTCTTCGGGGACACTGCCAGTCAACTGTTTATACATCTCAAGCGTGATCGAATCCGCTTCGAAGCCGATACGCTTTAATTTAAATCTTTTTATCGCCTGAATGATTCCCTCAACCTTATTCTGATATTCCGTTATTTGAATATCCGTTGTTTCCAGACCGGCCTGAACGGTATAGCGGCCGTCAACAAGCAAATTTGTCTGGCCTGAATTGATTAAAAGAACGCCGTCGCTGCCGGTAAAACCGGAAAGGTAACGGATGTTGTTCATATTAAAAAAAATCAACCCGTCAATTTTGCGGACAGAAAATTTTTTCTGAAGACGTGATCTTCTGATCGACATATTGTTATTTTTCCGCGGCATGTATTCTCAGCCTTTCGATATTTTCCAACCAGGAAGAAAGCGTCTTCATCAGATTATCGCATTCAGGATTTTTCCCGTTCGACGACGATGACGAAACCGGTGATGCTTTGAGTTCATCAAGCATGGCCAAAGCTTGCGCGTTTTGAGGTTCTTTTTTTATGATTTCTTCTAAAATTATTTCCGCATCCTGCAGGTGCCCCTGTTTAATATAAAGCTGCGCTAATGTAATTGTGAAAAATTCCGGTTCGGGAATATTCTCATGATGGACAACGTCAACTTCCGGAACAGGATTATCCTCCTGTTCCAGAAGAAACATCTTCCCGATAACTTCTCTTGCCTTTTGGGCGCCTGGATGCAGGGAAATAACTTTTTCGTAGCAAATGGCCGCATCCTGATGAAAACCTTTTACCCGATAAGTATCTCCAACCTCTTCATAAATACGAATTAGCCCGGAAATAATTTCCTCCAAATTCCGCAAGACTTCACGCGCGTCATCCAGCCTTCCCATGCCAATAAGGGCGTCGCACATGACTATTTGGGCATCCGCGTCTACCGGATAGGAACGCAAACGCTCCCTGGCAAGATTTAAGGCCTGGAGCAGATTATTCTGCCGAAAAAGCTCTTCAGAAACATTTAGAAATTCGGCATGTTCTCCCTCAATGGTGTTATTTTTCATATTTTTTGGCTAACCCGTTAAATAAAAAGGAGTTGATTTTGCGGTAACTAACACAGCCAATATAAGCGTGTCAAGGATGGAAAAGATTAAATATTACGGGCAGATTATTTCAAGGATTTCAGATAATTTTCGGCCGTTCTGCCATAATATGATTCAGGTGATAACTTGATAACGGTTTGGAATTCTTTTTTAGCATTCCTATTATCTTTAATTTTTAAATAATTTTGACCTAATAAAAAATGAGCGTCAACAAGTGAAGGATCCAATTCAATAGATTTCTTGAAATGCCGTATACCCTCCGTCATGTTATTCTGGTCGGAATAAATAATTCCCACGTTTTTCTCGATTTGCGGCCGCAAGTTGGTATGGGGATCTACATTAAGCGCGTCCTGATATTTTGCCAGGGCCGTTTTATAATCCTTTTTGGAGTAATAAGCCCACGCCAAATTATAAAGGGCGATTGAAGGGGTATCATAGATGGGATTACTGAGCGCCTTGTCAAATTCTTCAATAGCCTGATCCCAGAGATTTCTATCTGAATACAATGTGCCCAGATAATTATGCGCTTCGGAATAATCTTTATCCAGAAAGATTGCCTCTTTGAATTCCTCGATGGCTTTATCCTTCATGCCTTTGCCATGATAAGACATGCCCAAATAATAATGGACTTTCGGATTGCCGTAATAGTATTTTTCAGCTTCCAGAAGTTCTCTTAACGCGCTGGTATAATTTCCCGCTTCTATATAAGCAATGCCTTTATTCAAAAACAGTTCCGATTGCTTCCTGTGCCACGGAGTATAGGTGCAGGAGGAACAAAGGAATATTGCCAGAAAAATAGAGGGAAAGAAAACTTTGCTAACCTTCAGTTTCACTTAATTAATAACCATCCTTCAACATGAAAAACATTGAGCTGATAAAAGCATAAGCGCGCGGATAACAGAATTATTCACTGATTGATTATCCCGAGGCCTCTTTAAAACCGCCGCCTTTTAGTATCTTAGGTGTCACAAAAATCAATAATTGTTTTTTGGTGTTGTTTATGTCTTCTGTTTTAAATAACCATCCCAGAACGGGGATGTGCTGAAGAAAGGGCCAGCCCGTCACGTTTTTCTCTTCGTCTGACTGCATAATTCCACCAATAACAACCGTGTCCCCATCACTAACAACAACCTTTGATTCAATTTGGCTCGTGTTGATGGGGGGATTGCCCAGCACTTCATTGGCATAATCGGCGGTATCATTGTTTGCTTTGATTTCCATGGAAATTTTTCCTTCATCGGTTATTTTCGGCGTGACTTCCAGACTCAACATGGCGTCTTTAAAAGAAACGGTTGCCGGCGAAGTGCCTGACGCCGGAGTTGTATAGGGAACTTCCGCGCCCTGCTTAATGATAGCCTTGATGCCTTCCATCGTCACGACCTTTGGTGCAGAAATTATTTTCCCATTGCCGTTAGTCTCCAAAGCGGCCAGTTGGGTTTCAAGAAAGCCCGTCGCGCCGCCAAATACCAGACCAATGGCCGGTGATCCCACCTGCGCAGGGAAATTTACAGCAGCCATGGCCAAGCTTGTTCCCGCGCTGGTTGTCACACCAATCTGAGAAGGATAAACTTGTGAATATGGATTTGTTACAGATGTACTGCTGCCGCCTGTGAGGCCCAAACCATAAGTGCCGCCGCTGACCTTCTGCTGATTTCCAAAACCCCATTGAACTCCAATATTTCTGATAAAGGTTTCGTTGGCCTCAACAATTTTTGCTTCAATTAATACCTGCTTTAGTAAACCTTTTTCAGACAGACGTTTTAAGTCTCTCTCTTTTTGCGCATCTTCCGCATCTCGTTGATTCTTTTCAGCCAGAACCCTATCCATTTCATCCTGTTTCTTTCTTGTCAATGTTAACACACTAATAACATTGCCCATCTGTTTTTTGGCTAAACCATTTGTGTCTAATATTGTATCGAGGGCCTGTTCCCAGGGAACATTTTTCATAGTGAGAGTTACAGTCCCTTTTACATCATCGCCGCTCACTATGCTGATATCGCCGTATTCAGCCATCAAACGTAAAACGCTCTTAATGTCTGCGTCCTGAAAATCGAGAGAAATGATTCGATCTTTACCTTTTTTTACAGTTCTATTGTAAGCAGTGGCATCGTCCGTTTCGTTTTTCGCAACCTCATCTCCATTACCCGCTGCTTCTATCTTCGCAACTGTTTTTTTCGGCGCGTTTATTTTCGGATAATTACCGGCTTTCTTTTCCTCCAGAGAGGAAACATTAAAATCAATCAGCACATTGGATCCTTCCTGCCTTATTGAATAGGGAACAATTTTATTAGCAGAAATATTTAAATAAACCCATTGTTTGCCTTCTATCGATTGTTGCGACGGAGTTACGCTTATAATATTGTTTAATTCTCCCTCTCCCAGAGAATGGCGAAGATTTTCCGGCACCTGCATATCTTCCAGCTTGATCAAATAACTGCCGTTAACTTTACTTTTTATTTCAACGGACGACTGCTTGGAAACAACAAGGTGAATTCTCTCTTTACCGGGCAATTTAGCAAATAAAACATTTTCCAGGTTCCCGGCACTGGCGGCAGTGGAAGCATTGGCGGTAGTGCCGGCAGTGGCGGCAGTGGCAGAAACCTCTGTCTTGTTGTCAGAGGCCTGATTGCTATCCTCCGCCGAAGCAGCAAAAGATTCTCCGGTGATATATGTAAAAATCCAAGCAATAATTGCAAAAACAATAAATATTCTGGATAAATATTTTTTCATGATTTTACCTCATTCTAATTTTTGCGCAGTTTTAAAATTACCTTTGTTGCTTTGTTATTTTCATATTCTTCTACGATTACGCGATCACCCAGAATCTCAATTACTTTACCGTTATGTAATCCGATTCGGGTTCCTTTTAATAAAGGATAAAACTTCTTTGTGGCATCTTCAGCAATAGCCACCCTGTAATCTTTATCGCCGGCAATTCCCACCACTCTGTACTTATCCGTTTCGGCTCTCTGCAATGGAAAGATGGAGAAAACAGCTTCCTTTTCTTTTTTTTCGATTTTCTTTTTTTCAAGCATTTCTATCGCAATGAAAGGCAGGAAAGGATCAGGCTTTCCCATTGGATTATAGCTATAATTGTCCGGCGGTGGAGGCGGTGGGGTTGGCGGTGGTGCCGGTGCAGAAACCTGGGCAGGCGGCGCCGGATTTTGTGCCGGAGCCTGTTTCGCGGCAGGCGCTGCTTTGGCAGGTGCAGAAGCGACAGGCGGCAATGTATTTTTTACTTCACCCGCAAAAGCAAATAATGCCGCAGCAAAAGTAATGATAATGGTATTAAAAAAGATTATTTTTATTTTTTTCATTTTGCTTTATTGTCACTTTTATTATCACTTTTTTTGTCTTTTTTTTCTATAAACATATATGTTTTAATCGTACATGATAAAGTAATAACTTCTCCTCTTCCCTTTACATCCTTTCTGTCTCCCATGGAAATATTAGAAATATTGATAATACGTGGCAGTTTAGCCACCTTGTCAAAGAAGTAAAGAATGTTCGGGAAAGTGCCCAATACCGACACCTCTACCGGAATTTCTTCATAAAGAGGCTCTTCCGCTACGGTCGCTTTCTTGTCATCGGCAACCTTAGAGGCCTCTGGCGGTTTCTGGTTTTGTTGATCAGAAGGTTTTGCGGTTGCCTTGGATTCTTCCGGAGTCTGTTTTTCCAGTGTTTTCGGCACGGAAGGTTTTGGTTCAAACAATAAAAACTCAACACCGGCATCTTTACCTGCCAAAGCCACAGAATGAAAAAGATTGGGAATTTCCTTCTGGTCGGGAAGTTTTTGCAGGGCTATTTTATAAGTCTCCTGCAAGGTCGCCACATCTTTTTTATATTGATTAATCTGGTCTGCAATTTTTGTTTTTTCTTTAATTTTTCCCTGTATGTCTGCAATTTCTGCAGTGAGAGTGTTTTTCTTTTCTATAGCCGAAGATAAAAAGTAAAACCAATCCAAATAACCAATTAATAAAAGCAAAAGGAAGACGACCAACATCTTGGCCTGAGTAGACATTTTTTTTATATCACTTAAAGTGACGGCCATATCAGAATCCTTTTTTCAAAACACAGGAAAAATTAAACTGCTGCAAAACAAAGCCGGACATTTCCGCCTTTTTTGAAGATATTAGATCTACTGATTTTATCGGATCAAATTTTTCAATACTTTTCATAAAATCGGCCACAGCTATATTGTCTCTGCCCATTCCTTCAATATTAAGAGTGTTTCCTTTCTGGGTTATCTTGGTAAGCCAGATATCTTTCGCCGGAACAAGCATGGACAGATTGTCCAAAGTCTTAACCGGAGCCAAACGGTTTTCTTCTAAAGTTGATATGACCCCTAATTTCTCTTCCAGATCTTTTTTCTCATTTTTATAACTATCCAGGCCTTTTATTTTTCTATCTAAATCGGCCAGTGTAGATTGCGCATCCTTTTTCTGATTTTCTAAATTACTAATTGAAGAACTTGCCCAAACTTGCACCCATACAAGAATGAGAATAAAAAAAATGAACGAACCAGCAATAATAAATATTTGCTGAACAATATTTTCCTTTTTTTCCTTCTCGCGATAGGGTAAAAGATTAACTTTAATCATTTGTCGCCTATTTTCCTTAAGCCCAAACCTATAGCAGTCGCGGCAACCGGCTTAATATTTTCTATATTTTTTACATCAATGCTTCTTTTATTATAGCCAATTTTTAAAAAAGGATTAATGAGTTCAGTTTTCACATTCAGCGTTTCCGATAAATGTCTTGCCAGGTTGTAGACTTTAGCCGAACCCCCGGCAAGCAATATCTGCTTAATATCTTCACCGCCAAAAGTTGAACGGAAGTAATCAATGGATCTTTCAATTTCCAGGCAAATCGGTTGGGCAAATTCCAGAATGCTGTTTTTTAAATCGAGATTGTCCCCTTCCCCGCCATCGTGGATTCCTTCTATCTTGATTTTTTCCGCTTCTTCAAAAGTATTCTTATATTTTTCCTGCAAGCTTTCAGTGATTGAATTGCCGCCCAAAGCAAAATCTCTTGTAAAAATTGACATGCCGCCTTTAATGACATTGATGCCGGTAGTGCTCGCTCCGATGTTAATGATTACAACAATTTCGTCATTATCAAATTCATAATTAGCTTCATACAGCGTTTCCAGAACAAAAGGGGCCACGTCCATAATTACGACATTCTGACCAGCGGCTGTAACCGCCTCAAGATAACTATTGACCACTTCTTTTTTGGCCGCCACAATAATAATATCCATTTGATTAGGATTATAGTTATTTTCTCCCAAAATCTGAAAATCATAATTAACATCGTCCATGCTGTCAAAGGGCAAATACTTACCCGCTTCATCATGAATTAAATCTCGAAATTCCGTTTCATTCATTTGCTGCAATGTTACTTTTTTAATAATAACCGAATTGCCCGCAATAGAAGTTACTATTCCTTTTTTACCCCAACCGGAATGTTTGAAAATTTCTTTGATTTTTAAAGATAAGGTGCTGGCATCCGCTAAAACACCGTCAACGATTACGCCTTTAGGCAGTGGAATTTCTACGAAACGATTAAGATAATGGCCTTTAGAGTTACTTATTATTTCGGCTAACTTTAAAGAACTTGAACCGATATCTAGACCAACCAGTCTTTTTTGTCCTGAAAATAGTTCTTTGATACTTAGCATTAAAGCACCATCATATTATTTTTGGCTAACCATGCTTTTTTTATCATTTTGTCCACCGGTAAACAATATCTCCTTTTTTAACCATACCTAATTCATTACGGGATATCATTTCTATGTAGTTAATGTCGTTGCGCAATAAAATTATTTTCCTTTTCAAATCTTCGTTTTCCATTGTGATTTCTGCTGTCTGCAATTTTAACTGAGCCAGCCGTTTACTCATCAAATAATTATCAACAAACCCTCTGTTACCGAAAGTTATTAATAGAGCCATTAACAGCAAAAAGAAAATCAAATATCTGCCTATCTTCATTTTGCGTCAATCCCTTGCCTTTTAAAAAATAAGTAAATCTTTTGAAAATTATTCTGTTGCCCTTTTAAGGGAATACTTCGTCATATGGTTTCTGTAATGCCTTAGCTACTTTCAATTCTGAATTCTTTCTGGTAGACAAGCCCTTCTCCATCTTGGAAAGTGTTTGCGGAGTTAAGCCCGCCTTTCTCGCCAATTCAGATATACTCAAAGGAATTGTTTCACGAAATTTTTTTACGTGATTTTTCTTCACATTATCTACCATAAATTAAAGAGATACCTCATTTGGTGATTATAAGACACTAATTTAGAAGAAAAGTCAAGAATATTCATTAATATTAATTAATATTCATTAATATTAATTAATATTACAAAAAAATTATTAATTATTTCAACGCAAAATGGAAATGCTCTCATGATTGGAAGAACGATAATATTTAATAGTATAATTAATAATTTTAGACAATCACAGGCAATAAAATGCCGAGAAATGAATTCAATGAAAATCTAACAATTATTTACACGGAAGGTAGGGTTTGCTGCGGTTCGCCCAGTATGAACTGGCCGCGTTCGATCCATTCTTTTAATAAATTGGCAATCTGTCCGGCCTTGTAATAACTGGACAGAGGCGCGGTGATAATTTTTTTCCCGTTGATGATGATTGTTCCGCTGCGTAAATCCTTATAACTGACTTCGGCCAAAGGCTTGGCCACTCCTTTGGGATAATCCATGCTGTAATCATAAATCTGGGTATAAATGTTCTCGTCTTTTACTGCTGTAAAAAGCGCCATTTCTTCATCCAGAACAGGAATGGGAATGCCAATGCCTACAAACAGGGAAACTCCATAGCCTAGAATGCTTGCCCCCACAAGCCATTCCGGAGTCATTTCTTTTAAATTTCCAATAACGGCAATTGTACCGGCGCCTTGTTTAGGGACTCCGTTTTCTCCACGAATCACATTAGGATTATGCTGTGTGCCAGGCCAGGCGACAAAACCCTGCGCTCCACCCAAAAATATCCGGGTGCCGATCCCTATGGTCCGGTAATAAGGATCATTAAACAAAGGACTCAATTGTCCCGATGTCGCATACGCCGCATTGGCCATTTGCGGACGAAGCATCCCCATGTATGTATAAATTGTCCTGTCGGACAAATTGACCGCGCAATTATAATTTTGATAAGCATTGCGCGGATTAAATAAAATCGCATTCTGCAAATCTTTTATGGTGATGTTTCTTTCGTATTTCCGCGCGGGATAACAATCTGTCCCATATCCCTCGGCGCGCAGTTTAACAACATTTCCGGCAACCAAATCTTCGATAACATGACCGCCGCCATAATTAAATTCTCCGGGATAAACACTATTGAGCGGATCGTTTTCGACAACTTCCGTAGCGCCAATATAACAATCCACCGCGGCAATTCCGCCGTAAGCCGGCACATCATTTAACCATACTTTGGATGCCCGGATGCGAGGTGACGTATGACCAAAATTTAGAAAAGCGCCGGAAGAGCACATCGGGGCGAAAGTTCCTGTGGTTACGACATCTATTTTACGGGCGGCGTCCACCTCGCCATGCCGCTCCACAACATCAATCATTTCTTCGGCTGTGACAATTACAGCCCGTCCCTCTCTTATCTTATCGTTGATTTCTTTTAATGTTTTTTTAACTTTAAATTTTTTCATATTTTATTTTCGGAACATGGAAATAATTTATGGCAGTTTCATACCATTGTTTAACGCCAATTGCAAAAGCTAAGAAGTGTTTAATACCCGCAGTTTCTTTTCCGCTTCCTGAGGGAGCTGTATCAGGTGTGCCCGAATCCGCCACTCCCGCGGGAAGTGTCGTTCAACTCTGAAGTTTCTATCCAATCCACCTGAAAAATTTTTTGCACAACCATTTGCGCCAGACGAAGGCCTCTTTTAACAACAAAGGGTTCTTCACTATGATTAATCACAATTAACCCGATCTCTCCGCGATAATCAGCATCTATTGTGCCGGGAGAATTAAGCAGTGTTATCCCCTTATTTAATGCCAGTCCACTGCGGGGTCTGATTTGCGCCTCATAACCTTCAGGCAAGGCTATCGCGATGCCCGTTGTAATCTTTTTCCTTTGGCCAGGCATGATAATCTCATCTTCAGGCACAGCCGCAAATATATCCATTCCGGCAGCCTGACCCGTCATATATTGAGGTGTGGGAATGTCTTCATTGCCCGGCAGTTTTTGAATACAAACTTTTATTTTTTCCATTTTCCAAATGCAAAACTTCACTTGAATTCGGCAGCGATCGCATTCCCCGCGGCCCGGTGTGCCATGTGAAATGCGATCGAATGCTGAATTTTATAAAATTTGCTAAAAAATCGAAGCCCTCCGTGAATGGCCGTGGAGAGCTTCGATAACTATCGTTAATTAAAAATAGCTTATTTAACTTCCGCGTCCAGGGCTTCTTTCCGGCTGAGCCTGATCTTTCCCGACTTATCCATTTCCAGAACTTTTACCATGACTTCATCGCCTTCCTGCAACACGTCGGTCACTTTATTGATCCTTTCCTTGGCGATTTGCGATATATGCAGAAGTCCTTCCGTTCCGGGTAAAATTTCAACAAAGGCGCCGAAATCTACAATCTTCTTGACTGTGCCGCGATAGATTTTTCCTACCTCGGCTTCCTCGGTAAGCCATTTCACCATATTTACGGCCCGTATTGCCGCTTCGGCATCACTGGAGGCGATGGTTACGGTTCCGTCATCTTCGACATCAATCGTAACGCCTGTTTCACTGATAATCTGACGAATGTTTTTGCCACCCGAACCGATAACATTTCTCACCTGATCAACTTTTACTTTTACCGTTGTAATACGGGGAGCGTATAGAGATATATCCGGCCTCGGCGCGGAGATGGTCTCGCGCAACTTACCGATAATAAAAATACGGCCTTCACGAGCCTGATCGAGAGCTTTTCTCAAAATATCTTCGGTCAGTCCGTCAATTTTAATATCCATCTGCATGGCCGTAATTCCCTTTTCCGTGCCGCAAACTTTGAAATCCATATCACCGGCATGATCTTCATCACCCAGGATATCCGTTAGAACGACAACCTCATCACCTTCTTTTAAAAGTCCCATGGCAATTCCGGCGACAAAGTCTTTCATCGGCACGCCGGCATCCATCATCGATAAGGTTCCGCCGCAAACCGTGGCCATGGATGATGAGCCGTTGGACGAGAGAATTTCGGAAACTATTCTGATGGTGTAGGGAAATGTTTCCGGTGACGGTAAAACAGGCACCAGAGCCTTGCGGGCTAAAGCGCCATGGCCGATTTCTCTTCGGCCGGGGCTGCGCTGGCCTTTTGCCTCGCCTACGCTGTACGGCGGGAAATTGTAATGAAGCATGAAAGATCTCATCTCTTCACCACCGATAAAATCTATCCGCTGTTCATCCGCGGAAGTCCCCAGAGTAACAACGGCCAGAGCCTGCGTCTCTCCCCGGTTAAATAAAGCCGATCCATGTGTGCGGGGCAAAACACCGACTTCGGCGCTGATTGGCCGGATTTCTTTTGATGACCTTCCATCAATCCGTTTTTTCTCATTGATAATCATGCCGCGTATAATTTTGCTTTCCAATTCTTCGATAATGACAGCAACTTTTTTACAAAGCGCCGCGTCTTCTCCACCGATTGACTTGATGACGCTTTCACGCACCTCGGCAAGTTTACTGTATCGTTCCAACTTGCGGGGCATGCTGTATCCTTCTTTAAGACCGGCCAATGCCTCACCACTGACACGGGCAATCAGATCTTCATCCTTAACGACCTCAGCAACAGGTCTTTTGGCTTTGCCGATGGCCTCACGCATTTTATCCTGCAGATCAATCATTGGACGAATTGCTTCCAGGCCGAATTGAATGGCATCCACAATCACATTTTCAGCAACTTCTTTGGCGTCGCCTTCCATCATGACCAGTTCAACATCGTAATTCTTTCCGGATTTGCTGGGCGTCACTTTTCGCCCGACCATGAAAATATTAATTTCACTCTCCTGGATTTTATCCGAAGTCGGATTACACAGGAACTCGCCGTTAATCAGACCTACGCGTACGCCGGCAATCGGTCCTTTAAAAGGGATATTCGATATTTCCAAAGCGGCCGAAGCTCCGAGCATCGCCGTAACCACTGAATCGTTTTCCTTGTCCACGGAAAGAACCGTGGCGATCAACTGCGTTTCAGAATAATAGCCCTTGGGGAACAGAGGGCGTATGGACCGGTCAATAATACGGGATGTCAAAATTTCCCGCTCATTAGGACGGCCTTCGCGTTTAAAAAATCCACCGGGAATTTTCCCGGCGGCAAAAGTCATTTCCTGATAATCCACAGTCAAAGGAAGAAAGTCCACTCCCTCACGTGTGCTTTTTAATGAAACTGCCGTAACTAAAACAACAGTATCACCATAGTAAACCAGCATCGCCCCGTCAGCCTGCGCGGCGACATAATCCGCTTTCAGGGAAATATTTCTCCCTGCTAAATCCGCACTAAATATAGTACTCATAATTTTTCCTCCATTTAATTTTAAGTGCTGTCATAGGAAATTCAAGGGCGAAACGCATAAGATAACGGCCTTGAGACGTATTTTTCGTCTCATGACAGGCAGGTTACCTTATGCCTTCCGCCCTTGAATAAATTCTTTATTTTCTTAATCCTAGACGCTTAATAACATTTCTGTATCTTTCTATATCATTACCCTTAATATAATTGAGAAGTCTTCTTCTCTGGCCAACCAGTTTGAGCAGACCACGGCGCGAATGATGATCTTTTTTATGCTCCTTAAAATGCTCCGTTAAATACTCTATTCTGGCGCTCAAAAGAGCAATCTGGACTTCGGGAGATCCCGTATCCTTTTCATTAAGCCGATAATCCGCAATTACTGTTTTCCTCTTCTCCAAAGTTAACACGCTTTTTCCTCCTTATAACCTTATTAAATGTTTATTGTATTTTTTTGTTACCTAATTGTTAAACACCCTGACGATCCTGGCCGCCTGCATTTTCCCATCGATTTCAGAAAACTTGCTCACCGGCGCCAACATTTCCGCAACCGCCAGAAGATATCCACGACTTGTGAATTTTACCATATCTCCGGCTTTAAGCAAGGGGAGATCATGTGCTTTCATCATTTCCACCGAAGGTTGCCATCCGTTACGCAGCTTCGCGGCAGAATCATCTTCCAATTCGATTGAGCAAAGCAGGGGCAACAGTTCCGTCATGGGCAATATCTTTTCTGAAAGTTTATTTTTTTTATCATGACTAGCATGATCACTCAAACAAACAGCCATTTCTTCTGAAAAGATTCCACTCTTTAAGCGACGAAGGCTGTATAAACACGCTCCGACTCCGAGCCTATCACCAATATCGGAACAAAGCGACCTGATATAAGTTCCTTTAGAACAAACAACCCGAAAAGTAACGCGGGGGAAAGAAATGTCTTCAATAATCATATTATAAATAGTTACATCTCGCGGTTCCATATCTAAAAGAACACCGCTTCTGGCATATTTATATAAAGGTTTGCCGCAGTATTTGACCGCGGAATATGCGGGAGGAATCTGCTTGATTTCTCCGGTCATCTGCGACATCACTTCTTTTATTTCTTCTGCGGACACAAAATTATCGGATTTGCTGACCATTTTACCTTCAATATCCAGGGTGTCCGTTTTTATACCAAGCAGCATTGTAGCCCGGTATTCTTTATTTGCGCCGGTTAGAAGTTTTGCTAACTTCGTAGCCTCATTCAAACAGACCGGAAGCACTCCTGTAACCATAGGATCAAGCGTCCCTGTGTGTCCCGCTTTTTTTACCCCCAATATTTTTTTCACTTCACTGACAACATCGTGAGAAGTTTTACCCGCCGGCTTGTCAATGACGATTACGCCATCCATCATAAATATTAAAGTTCCCTTACTGCTTGAATAATCTGCGCTTTGATTGATTCAATATCACCCTTAATCCAACAGGACGAAGCGTGGATATGACCTCCGCCACCAAATTTTTTGGCCACTTTCTCCACATTAACCTGAGCTTTTGAACGCAAGCTCAGTTTAAAACTATCTTCTCCTCTTTGGGTATAAAGAATCGATATTTCAACGCCCCTTACCGTGCGTGGAATATCAACAAACCCTTCCGTGTGTTCCCAGGCCGCGCCTGTTTCCTGCAAATCTTTTTGTGTAACTACCATGGACCCAATTTTATTTTCCAGATCAAGAGATAATGTTTCCAACGCTTTAGCCAGCAGTTTCAATCTTGCCGGGGAATCGCTTTCATAAATATTTTCCGCTATCCATTGCGGATTTGCTCCGCGCTCCACCAGATGTCCGGCCGCCCCAAATGTGTCCTTTGTAGTGCTCGAGTAATGAAAGCTGCCGGTATCCGTTATAATGGCCGCGTATAAATTGGTGCAGATATCCTTGGACATGTCACAACGCATTTCCCGCATCAAACGGAACAGCAATTCACCGGTGGAACTGGCCTTGGCATCCAATATTTTCAAAGAACTAAAACCGTTATTGGAAACATGATGATCTATATTAATGAGCCTCTTAATCTTTTTAATATTTTCCGCTTCATTTCCGACTCTTGTCAAATCACTGCAATCAAGAATTATACCGGTATCATACTGCTCTATATCACTTATATTATGAACTATATTATTTGCAGCCGGCAGAAACCGGTAACGTTCCGGCGTGCGATCCTGATTATAAATAACCGCCTTTTTCCCCATTTCTTTTAACATAAGATACAGCGCCAGTTCCGAACCCAGCGCGTCTCCATCAAGTCTTACATGAGCGGTAATTAAGAAGTTATGCCCCTCATTTATAGCTTTGATAACTTTACTGATCATTTTTATTTTCCTGCCCGGCTATCTGGGCTAATAATTTTTCGATGCGGTTACCGTACGCAAACGATTGGTCATGGATAAAAAGAAGTTCCGGCACCAGGCGCAACTGCAACCGTTTGCCCAGTTCTTTGCGTATAAAACCTGAAGCTTTGGTTAAGCCCGCTTTGATTTCGGGAGAACATTCATCTTTTCCCAGTTCGACGAAATAAATTTTGGCATTACGCAGATCATCGCTTACTTTCACTGACGTAATGGTAACCGCGTGCAAGCGCGGATCTTTCACTTCCCTCATGATAATATCAGACATATCCGCCCTGATTAATTCGGCTACCCTGTCCGCTCGTTTAAAATTCATCGCACTTACTTGGCTTCCAATCAGTCTCTTCCAGAAAACTGGAAACAACCATAATTTCTATTTTACTGTTTAACATTTCGGCTACATGCAGTTTATCAATAAACATAAGCAATTGATCGACTTTTCCATTAATATAGCGCGAATCATTCCCAACAACGGCAAAGCCTATTTCGGCTAATTTGTAATTATCAAGATGGCCTGTTTCCGCAATTGATACATTAAACTCATTTTGCGAGCGTTTTAGTATTTTTTTTAAAACGCTTCTTTTTTCTTTTAAAGAGCCGGCCTCCGGAATTCGTAAATTTATGATTCCGTATCCAATCACCATAAAATTTTTCCCCGAATCCGAACAACGTGGCAATTCAGGCATAATCAATTAAGAACGCTATGTTTTTTCAACATTCTGTTCTAATTTCTTTTCCATTTCCTCTATTACATAAGCTTCAATGACATCACCGGAATGGATATCATTAAATCCTTCAATACTGATACCGCATTCAAAACCGGCCGCTACTTCTCTGGCATCATCTTTAAATCGCTTCAGAGATAGAATCTTCCCATCGAAAACCACCACGCTGTCGCGAACAAGTTTCAGTTTGTTGGTACGCGTTATCTTCCCATCGGTCACATAGCAACCGGCAATCGTGCCAATCTTTGGCACTTTGAAAAGTTCACGGACTTCCGCTCTTCCCTGCACCACTTCTTTATATTCCGGTTCAAGAAGCCCTTCCATGGCCGCCCGCACATCGGCAATGACATTGTAAATAATGTCATAAAGTTTGATTTCTACGCCTTCCTGTTGGGCAACATCAACTACTCTCGCATCCGGTCTCACATTAAATCCGATAATAATGGCCTTGGAAGCGGAGGCAAGCATAACATCCGTCTCGGTGATAGCGCCGGTGGAACTATGAATTATTCTAAGTTTTATGTCATCGTTTGAGAGCTTAGTCAAAGCATCGGAAATCGCCTCTATTGATCCCTGCACGTCGGCTTTGATAATAACATCGCATTCCTTTACGCCTTCTTTTATTCTCTGATAGAGTTGCTCTAAGGTGACTTTAGAAAAAGACGAAATCTCTTTTTCTCTTGCTTTTCTTAACCAGTAATCGGCAATGCTGCGTGCCTTCTTTTCATCTTCGACGCAGAAAAACTCCGCACCGGTTTGAGGCACGCTGGAAAAACCAATGACCTCTACCGGCATCGAAGGCCCGGCCTCTTTTATGCGTCTGCCCTGATCGTCAATCAATGCCCGCACACGTCCAAACTCAGTTTTGGAAACAAAGGAGTCTCCTTCTCGTAGCGTGCCTTCCTGGATTAAAACAGTCGCCACGGGACCGCGGCCGCGATCCAATTTAGACTCAATAATAATTCCGCGAACAGCACGATCAGGATCGGCTTTTAATTCCAGAACATCGGCCTGCAGCAAAATCATTTCCAATAGTTCTTCAATATTAATTTTCTTTTTAGCGGATACTTCACAGAAGATGGTGTCGCCACCCCATTGTTCGGATAAAAGGCCATGTTCAGAGAGAGAATGTTTAACTTTTTCCGGATCAGCGCCCGGTTTATCAATTTTATTGATCGCCACAATAATAGGCACTCCGGCAACTTTGGCGTGATTAATAGCTTCTACGGTTTGCTTCATCACGCCATCATCGGCGGCTACAATCAGAACTACTATATCGGTAACCTGAGCTCCGCGCGCCCTCATCGCTGTAAAGGCTTCATGTCCGGGAGTATCCAGAAATACAATGTCCCGGTCATTGATGTGAACATGATAAGCGCCGATAGCCTGCGTAATTCCACCGGTTTCACCATCAATAACATTTGACTGCCTGATGGCATCCAATAGCGATGTTTTGCCATGATCAACGTGGCCCATAATAGTAACAACCGGCGCCCGCGGTTTGAGATTTTCAGGAGTGGACGGAGCTTTTAATACAGATTCGTCAAATTCCAGTTCCGCCGGTTCCACCTGGAAACTGAATTCACCGGCAACAAGGCTGGCTATATCATAATCTATGGTTTGATTAATTGTGGCCATCACATCCATAGACATTAATTTGTTTATTATATCACTTACCTTTATACCCATTCTTTTAGCTAAGTCGCCTACTGTAATTGTTTCTCCAACTTTGATGCGCCTTTTAATGGCCTTGGGAACGGTAAGTTCTGTCTTCTTCATTTTGGCAGGCGCAGTTTTTTTATTATCCCGCCATTTGGTGAAAATTATCTCCTGGTCTTCCTGCTTTTTTAGTCTCTTTTCGATTTTTCTCTCTAAAATTTTACGTTGCGGTATTTTCTTTTCTTCTTCAATAAACACCTCAACCTGGGGCTTACCCTTCTTTTTCGGCTTTTCCGACGGAGGCATGGATATTCTTTCCCCGGGTTTTAGAGGCGCTTTCTGAAAAGCAGGCGCTTTTTGAGGAACAGGCCTTTCTGTTTCCGGTCTCGTGATTTTATGTTTAGTAATGATAGCCGGTTTAACGGAAACGGGAGGCGGCTGTTTAATTTTTTCCACCACGGCTGCCTCTGCAACCGGCTCAGGCGCATGCGCAGGCGCGGGCGCTGGTGTCGCCGAAGGTGCATGCGCAGGCCCGGCACTGGGTTCCTCTTTTGTTTCAACTTTAGGTATTTTTTCCTTGGGCGGCTCGGGAACCACTTCCTCTTTTTTAGGAGTGGGAATTTCATGAGGCGCTTCTTTTTTAACTTTATCAATTTTTTCTGAAAGTTGTATTGAGGGTGTTTTCTGGAGTTTTTCTTCCGCTAATTCTTTTGCCGGTTGTTCCGCTTTCTTCTCCACTACAGGAACTTCTTCAATCGGCGCTTCTATAGGGGTACGGACGGTGCGACGCCTGATTACCGTGGATTTTATTCTTTCCTCCACAACTTCGCGAAGTTCGCCGGCCAGTAATTCTTTTTTTATTCTTTCCACTACATCCTCTTCCAAGGACGCGGAAGCCGTCTTAACCGGAATGCCAATTTCTTCCATACGAGCGATCAGGACTTTGCTTTCCAGACCAAGCTCTTTGGCTAATTCATAAACTCGCTTTTTCGGCATGCGCAAAAATCTCCATATTAAATTTCTTGGTTTTCAGACTATGAATCTTTTTTATTCCCAACTATTTCTTCGTTTAAAATTTTACCCGCGGTTTCAATCCATTGCTGGGCTGTCTTTTCACCTATCCCGGGAATTGATGATAACAATTCAGGCTCGGTCGCGGCGATCATGGCAAGACTTTTAATTCCTTTACTGAAGAGTTTCTCCGCCATAGCCGGGCCAACGCCCGAAATTTTTGTCAAATCATTTTGTCCTTCTTTTCCTTCTTCCTGAGCGGCAACCATTGTTTCGCTCTTCATATCGATATTCCATCCCGTCAGCTTAACAGCCAGACGGACATTTTGACCGTTTTTACCAATAGCCAGAGAAAGCTGATCATCAGGAACAATTACTGTCATGGTATGGTTTTCGTCATCAACAAATACCCGATTAACCTTGGCCGGAGACAACGCGCTGCTTACATATTTGGCCGAATCTTCACTGTAAGGAATGATATCAATTTTCTCGCCGCGCAATTCCTGCACCACACTTTGAACCCGCGATCCCCTCATACCCACGCAGGCGCCAACAGGATCAATATCCTTGTCCTTTGATCTTACGGCAATCTTCCCCCGTTTACCCGGCTCCCGGGCCACATTTATAATATCAATAAGCCCTTCAGAAATTTCCGGAACTTCTACTTCAAAAAGCGCTTTTAAAAATGACGGGTGTGTGCGGGACAGGATGATTTGCAGTCCTTTGGCGTTCTTTTTTACTTCAACAATATAAGCGCGGATTCTTTCGCCGCGTTTATAAGTTTCGCGATGAATTTGTTCCGTCGGAGGCACGATACCTTCCGCGCGTCCAAGATTGACGATAATGCTTCCACCTTCAAACCTCTGGGCAAACCCGTTTACCAATTCGCCTTTCCTGTCTTTGTATTCATCATAAATGTTGTCGCATTCCGCGTCTTTAACTCTTTGTATAATGATTTGCTTGGCCATTTGCACGGCAATCCGGCCAAAGGAGCTTGTTTCAATTTTCATTCCCAGACTGTCACCGGGCTCGGCTCCTTCATCAAGGGTTTTTCTTGCTTCCTCTTTGGAAATTTGTGTTTCACGATCCAGAACTTTATCGACAACAGTTTTGAATTGAAACACCTCGACTTCTCCGGTCTCATCATTATAATGGGCTTCGATTTCTACGTTTTGTCCAAATTTTTTACTTGCAGCCGTAAGCATTGCCGCTTCAAGGGCTTCGATAATAATTTCCTTATTTATACCTCTGTCCTTACCCATCTGCTCGATCAGACGTTTAAGTTCTGGCAACATCTACAAATTCCCCCTTTTTTTAGCTGATATATATTGGAATTTCAGCCTGCCGGCATTAATTCCCTATATCAATTTCTATATCAAAGCGCTATTTTTGTTGGCGTCGTCGTCGGCTTCCCAAAACGTATGTTCATATACGCCCCGTCGCCTCCTCCTGGCCGCCTCAATACCATCTTTGATTTAGAAATTGCATTATACTGCGTTCTAAATTACTCAATATCGGCGAGATTAGCTTTTACAATATCCTGTCTGGGAATCCGGTAAACTTTTCCCGCAATATCTATCAAAACCAGTTTTTTGCCCGATTCTTCAATGTAATCTAGCAAAATACCGTGAAAGTTCTTCACTCCTTCTATTTTTTCGCCTGTTTTAATGTTTACCCTGGAATTCCTGTATTTTAAAAAATCCTGATCGCGCGATATCGGCCTATCCAGGCCGGGCGAGGAAACCTCCAGAGTGTATGCGCCCTTAATCACATCGCGGATATCAAAAATATCACCTAACTGATTGCTTATATTGGCACAATCATCAAGCGTAATTCCACCTTCCTTATCCATAAAAAGCCGGATGATCCAGCGTGAATGCATTTTTAAGCACTCTACATGAATCAATTCCATTTCCTCAGAAGCAACAACAGGCTCAGACAACTGCCGGATTTTTTCTTTTATGTCATTATCCATATTAGTCCAGAAAACAAAAAAGTGGGCAGGTGCCCACTCATCAATACAACATAATCGATGGTTTGATATTTGGCTAACATATCACGGCGGACAAAGCAAGCAAAAATATTGCGGCAGATTAGAGTATATTTATTTAAAAATGGAGCGGGCGACCGGGCTCGAACCGGCGACGTCCAGCTTGGGAAGCTGACATTCTACCACTGAATTACGCCCGCTCAGATAAAAAATATCAAGGAGTGGAATCTTATTCAACTAACCCTTTTTGTCAAGGTGTTTTTGCTTACTCATTTGATGATAAGCAGATTTCCAGGATTCGATCCACGTTAAAGACCCGTTTTTGCCTGCGTGTCAGGCAATAGGCGCTAAGCCCGACAAAAGGATGCCCGTTATATTCCATTTCTCCGATAAAAAGAGGACGGATCGTCCGGCGCGATTTTTCATCTTTTGCCTTTAAATAGAGAATATCCAGGCTTTTCTTCTCCTTTATGGCGGAATGAATAATCTCAAGTTTATCTTCGTGGGAGCATTTTAGTTTTGCCTTGTCGTATTGAATGCGCGTAAGAAATTTAACAACCTGCCAATCCATCAAAACATGGCTCTTCTTCAATGGATGTCTCAACACCATGCCATCGAGGGTTGTACAGCGTGAAAGGGCTACATACATCTGTCCGTGAGCAAAGGTGCCGCGCCCCACATCAATTACCGCTTTTTCAAAAGTTTTCCCCTGACTTTTGTGAATAGTCACGGCATGGGCTAATCTGACCGGATACTGCGTAAACGAACCGACACTTTCCGAGGCCAGCTCGTTATCTTTTAAGAAAAAGTGATATATCTCCCATGTATACGGACCGATCTCCACGGTTTCGCCGTTATCCAGCAAGGCGTTTATCAGCACATTGCCTTCATCATCTTTTTCAAATCCCAGCACCTTACCGATAGTGCCGTTTATCCACCGCCCATAGGAATCATTATTCAACAGCATAATCTGCGCGCCTTTTTTCAGTTTTAACTCTTCGGCTGTCGGCATAGATTCCCTGCCGAACTCCCCCTCGATGATCCCTTGAGCTATCCAAAGTTTGCCGGGTAATCCAGCCAGACGTTTATCGTTAATACTATCGGCCATGTCGTTGGTGCTGGTAAGCGAAATATAAAAATCATCGGCAGACACTTCAAAAGACGGATCACAGCGTTTATTGAATAGCGCGATATCGTCTTCGGTGATGGAGTTATTGCGAATGGCGTTGAGCAGGCGGATAAAATCGTCATCCTTCTGCCGGTATACCTTTTCCAGCTCGACAAATTCCATATCCAGTTCTTCCATGACTCTGGCGCTGAAAAAATAAGGGCTGCTGTAATACGACCGGAATATTTCCCGCTCGGCGCCGGAAACAACGGGCGGTAACTGATAAAGGTCCCCGATGAAGATCATCTGCACACCGCCAAAGGGGCGTTTGGAATCAGGACCATTCAAACGCAAAAACTTATCCACGCAATCCAGTAAACAGCCCGCACCATGGAAATCTCATCAATGACGATCGATGTCAGCTTTTTATAGATGGATTTCTTTTCTTTGCCGGTAGCTCTTTTCTTCCTGATGGCGGCAAGCGTGACTCCCGGCTTGAAATGAAAAAAAGAATGAATGGTCTGTCCGCCGACATTCACGGCGGCAACGCCGGTCGGCGCCAGAATAACGACTCTTTTTTTTGTGTGGTGATGAAAATAATTCAGCAAAGTTGATTTCCCGGTGCCGGCCCGTCCGGTAATGAAGATATGTTTATCTGTATCTTCAATGAGTGAAAGAGCTCTCTGAAATTCGGGATTAAAATCTATTTCGACCGGATTGCGGTTTTTAGTCATTGTTTTCTCCATTAAAGAATGTCTATTCATAGGCACAATTCATAATTGCATTCAATGAACTTTATTTTTATCATGGCGTAAAAATGTCATCTCTTGGATTTGTTTCTTGATTTCAAGGAAATATATCCGCATATTAACTTATAAATCATTATGCAAAATGATTAATTTTTCAAAAAGGATTTGGAATTTAGGATATTGTCCGATTTTATGATGCATTGGGCTACAAGTGGAAATCATATAAGGGATGCAAAAAGCACATCGTAACAATCAACAAATAAATTCTGCCTATCGCTAAAGCTTTGGCTGATTTTTCGTTTAAGGTTTTTTCCCGGCATACAGACAGGCTATGCCGAAAGTGAGGCGATATATTTTAACCTCGGATATTCCGGTTTCCCGCATGAAGGCGGCAAACTCTTCGGGGGTTGGAAAATTCATGATGGAATCGGCAAGATAGTGATACGCCGCGGCATTTTTAGAAAATACTTTTGCCAGAAGGGGAAGCAGATAATTCAGATAAATATAATAAAACATTTTGAATAAACGGTTTTGAATAAAAGTCATCTCCAGAATCATTATCTGCCCCCCGGGCACGGTGACACGCAGCATTTCGCTGAGCGCCTCCGCTTTTTTCGGAATATTTCTGATCCCGAACGCCATTGCCGTCACATCAAAAGCATTATCGCGAAGAGGCAGTTTCAGGGCATTTCCCTGAATAAGATTTATTCTGTTTAAGAGTCCTTTTTTCTTCGCCTTGTCATTTCCCGCTTTGACCATGGGATAAACAAAATCAACGGCGGCAACGGATATGTCGCGATGCGTAAGGCAGGCGTTGATAGATAAATCTCCTGTGCCGCAGGCAATATCAAGAAACCTGTTGGTTTTGAAGAAAATCATTTTTTTAATCGTGAAACGGCGCCAGGCAATATCGCGGCGCAGGCTCAGCAGGTGGTTTAAAAAATCATATCTGCCGGTAATGGTCGAAAAGACTTCTTTAACAAGGCCCACGCGCTGTTCGTCACTAATGGTTTTTACCGGAGGATATTTCTTGACCATTGATTTTTGCATTTACTAAATTTCCTTTACCGCCTCGGACGCAGAATAGTTACGAGTAAATCAGATCCCTGATCAGTCCTTTTCCCTGAAATATTTTTATAACAGCGGCCGAGTTTTCGACGGTAAATCCAATGCGCCACCATTTATCGCGAATAGTCGCGAAGAAAATCCTGTCGCGCCTGTATCTTTGGAAATCCCTGGGAAACCAGGTATGGAAATCGCCCGTCCCGTGGAAGCGGAATCTGCCATTTAAAAGGGAAGATTTCTTGACGATGATCTTTTCAATATCAGAGAATAGAACCAATCTATCGCGCTCGAATATATTGTAACGCTTGAACAAAATACTTTCGCCGGTAATTGTGACCAATGAATCAGAATAAATTGTTTCCGTAACCAATTATTTTCACTCTACATAAATATTTATTTTTTACCGCGCACAAGAACCGAATCGGCGTGAGCATCCAGACCTTCCATTTGAGCAAAGTGCGCCGTTTGCCTGCTCAACTTTTTAAAAGCCTCCTGTGAAAAGGAAAGGACGCTCATACGTTTATAGAAGTCATAAACACCCAGCGGCGATGAAAAACGAGCCGTGCCGGCTGTTGGTAAAATATGATTTGTGCCGGCCAGATAATCGCCCAATGCCTCCGGCGTAAAAGAGCCCAGAAAAACGGAACCGGCATTTCTTACTTTTCCTAAAATCTTCGCGGGATTTTCCACCATTAATTCTAAATGCTCGGGCGCGAAGAGATTGGCGATATCCAGAGCCTCATCAACGCTTTTTGTAATAATGATCGCGCAGTATTTATCCAGTGATTTCTCTATGATGGACCTCCGCGATAAAGTTTTTAATTGCTCGTTAATATCCCGCGACACCTCGCTGGCTAAATTCTCAGACGTTGTTAAAAGAACCGCCGCCGCCATTTCGTCGTGTTCGAGTTGCGCCAGAAGATCAGCCGCCACAAAAGAAACCCTTGCCTTATCATCGGCAATGACCACCACTTCACTGGGACCGGCTATCATGTCAATATCTACCTGGCCGAAAACGAGTTTCTTCGCCGCGGCAACATAAGCATTTCCAGGCCCTACTATTTTATCCACCTGAGGAATCGTTTTTGTGCCGTAAGCCATCGCCGCAATCGCCTGCGCGCCGCCAATCTTGAAAATGCGTTTCACTCCGCTTGCTTCGGCGGCCGCGGCAATGAGAGGATTAAGCCTTCCGTCTTTGACGGGACTCACCAGAATAATTTCTTCTACTCCCGCGATACGCGCAGGAATTGCCGCCATAAGCAATGTCGAAGGATAGGATGCCTTGCCTCCGGGAGCATAAATGCCCACACGCTTCAGAGGCAATATGCGTTGTCCTAATTCCACACCTTCGTCTGCTTTAAAAGACCATCCGTGTGTTATTTGATTGGTATGATATCTTTCGATGCGCTGGGACGCTAATTTAATGACTTCCAAATCTTGCGGTTTTACATAAGACAGCGCATCCTTTATTTCCGCATGCGTCACTTCCGCAGTCTCTGATGTTAATGCATGACCGTCAAATTTGGCCGTATATTCGAATAAGGCCTCGTCGCCTCTGGCGGCAACATCGCTTACAATCTCAGCCACGGATGATAAAAGTGCAGGCGATTGGGCGCCGCCCCTGAGACGCAATTCACGGAAAAAATCTTTAAACTCAGCAGCGTTGGATTTAATGATCTTCATTTATTTTACCCTTTTTATATCCGCTCCGAGGGCGGAAAATTTCTTCTCTATGGTCTCATAACCGCGATCGATATGATAAACGCGTGAAATTTCCGTCGTGCCTTCGGCAACCAGCGCCGCCAGAATCAGGGAAGCCGAAGCCCGCAAATCGGTAGCCATCGTTTGCGCGCCATGCAACACAGGGACTCCACGGACAATCGCGTTGCCTCCCTGAATGACAATATCAGCTCCCATGCGCAACAATTCACTGACATGCATAAAACGGTTTTCAAAAACAGTTTCGGAGATGACGCTCAACCCGCCGCCGATGGCCATATAAGCCATGATCTGCGCCTGCAAATCAGTAGGGAATCCGGGATAAGGCAGCGTTTTAATATCGACACTGCTGATCTTTTTCGCGGAAGATACTTTAAGTCCGTTTTTAGTGAGCGTTATTTTCATACCCGTATCCCTCAACTTGTTGATCAACGATTCCAGGTGCTGGGGATTGCAACCGATAAGATTAATTTCACCGCGCGTCATACCGGCGGCGATCATGAAGGTTCCGGCTTCGATGCGGTCGGGAATTATCGAACCTTCTGTGGGCTTTAAAGAAGTAACACCGGTTATCGTAATGACATCCGTTCCGGCGCCGCTTATTTTCGCTCCCATGCCTTTTAAAATTTCGGCCAGATTGACAACTTCCGGCTCGCGCGCGGCATTGTTAAGAACCGTAGTGCCATGGGCAAGAGTTGCCGCCATCATAATATTTTCAGTGCCCGTTACAGTCTGTATGTCAAAATAAATATCCGCCCCTTTTAATTTTTTGGCCTTCGCTTCAATATAGCCGCTGTTGAGTTCAACATGGGCGCCCATATCTTCCAGCGCTTTGAGGTGCAGGTTGACCGGCCGCGCGCCGATTGCGCAGCCTCCGGGCAGGGAAACGCGCGCCACGCCCATCCGTGCCACAAGCGGCCCCAAAACCAGAATGGATGCGCGCATGGTCCTGACTAAATCATAGGGCGCGTCGCAACTGGTGATTTTATCGGCATTGATCTGACAAGTTTCGTTGCCGTCAATTTGCGCCCCCATATTTTTTAATAGCTTTTTTATTGTTTTAATATCCACGAGATCGGGAATATTATGAAATGTATTTGTTCCTTCAGTTAAGAGCGACGACACCATCACCGGCAGCGCGGCATTTTTTGCCCCACTGATCTGAACATCTCCATAAAGCGGTTTGCCGCCCTCAATGACTATTTTATCCACTTACTTTTCTCCTTGCCTTGATTACACGCGGCAGGCCCGCGTAATCACGCCGTATGTCAATATGATTATAAAAGCCGGATGTTTCCATGATCCGGCAAACATCTTTTTCCTGTCTAGCTCCAATTTCCAACAAAAGCCAACCATTTTTTTCTAAATAACCTTCCGCCTGATATATCAATTTTTCGTAAAATTCCAGACCGCTTTTACCGGCAAGAAGCGCTTCACGCGGCTCGAACGATCTTACACCTTCCGGCAGTTCTTCATATTCCCCGGCGCTAATGTATGGTGGATTGGAAGCAATGATATCAAAAACGCCTTTCACAGGGTCAAATAAATCCCCCTGCCTGAAATCAATTCTATTTTGCATCTCCAAACTGCAAGCGTTTCTTCTGGCCACATCGAGCGCTGCCACGGAAATATCGGTGGCCATGACCGAAGCGTCAGGTATCTCGCGGGCCAGCGCGATGGCTATCGCGCCGCTTCCTGTGCCTATATCCAAAATTTTAATCCGGTTTGATTCATATTTTCCAGCGGTATCAAGAATTTCTTCGATAATGATTTCCGTGTCCGGACGCGGTATCAAAACATCTTTGTTAACTTCTAGGGAGAACGTCCAGAAATTCTTACGTCCAATAATATAGGCGATCGGCTCCCATCGTAATCTTCTCTCGATTAGTTTTTTAAATGAGGTCAGTTGCGCTTGGTCTAACTGTATCTCCGGATTTTTTAAAAATTCGATGCGGTCGCAACCCAAACAAAAAGAAAGCAAAATCTCCGCGTCGAGTCTTGCGGAAGGAATATTTGCCGCTTCCAGAGTTTTGGCCGACTCATTGAGAATGTCGTGAACCATCATGGCGTTATTTCCCACGGACTTCATCGAATCATCTAACCATGTAGAAGTAGTTGAAAATAAAATTTTGTAAATGAAATGTCAAGTATTTATAAATCCAAATTATTAATATCCTAACATATTTTCATGATCTAAAACATTTTATGTGAGAAATAAATTTTTAATTTGCTTTAGTCCGGGACTAACAACAGGCTTGATTTGCAGAAATGAATAGAAATCTCAGAATAATTTATTGGCGAAGTATGATGATGAGGCAAGGTGCAAATCAAACGGAGCGATTCAATAGCTGATTTATGAAGCCCATTGAGAAATACAAAGCCCTGGCTCCGAGAGATGGAAGTTCTTTAGCTCTGTCGGCCGTGATTTTCTTCTGTTATCAGTTTTAAAAAAAGCAACCTATTTTAATAGTTCCGCCTGGTGGTGAGACGATAACGCGTCAAGCATTGCACCGATATTTCCGTTGATAAAACTATCGAGGTCGTAGCGGGTCAGATTGATACGATGATCGGTGATGCGTCCCTGCGGAAAGTTATAGGTGCGGATACGCTCGGAGCGGTCGCCGCTGCCTACCTGACTTTTGCGCGCCTGGGCCTGTTCGGCATTTTGTTTTTGCACGATGGCGTCCAGAAGCTTTGCCCGCAATACTTTCATTGCTTTGACCTTGTTCTTAAGCTGGGATTTTTCGTCCTGACAGGTGACAACAAGTCCCGTCGGCAAATGAGTTATTCGAACAGCGGAATCCGTTGTGTTGACGCTCTGCCCGCCATGACCGGTGGAACGATAAACATCAATTCGTAATTCGTTGGGATCAATGTTCAATTCCACTTCTTCCGCTTCCGGCATAATGGCCACAGTAACCGCCGAGGTATGAATACGTCCCTGCGCTTCGGTGACCGGAACGCGCTGAACGCGATGCACACCGCTTTCGTATTTCAGGCGGCTGTAAGCCCCTTTTCCGTCAATTTGCGCGATAATTTCCTTAAAACCGCCGATACCTCCGGAAGGCGAACTGCTGACCACTTCCACTTTCCACCCTTGAGACTCCGCGTAGCGTGCGTACATCCGGAATAAATCGCCAACAAAAAGCCCGGCCTCATCGCCTCCTGTACCAGCCCTGATTTCGAGAAAGACGTTTTTGTCATCATTGGGATCTTTCGGCAACAGCAAAACCCTGATTTTTTCTTCCAACTCAACTTTTTCCTGCTGCAATTGCGGCATTTCTTCCTTGATCATTGCCTGCAATTCTTCGTCATTCTCCTGCATCAAGCCTGTATTTTCATCAATACGTGCTTTAATTTTTTCATATTGGCGGATGGTTTCGACCAATAGAGTCAAATCCGCATGTTCTTTGGCGAATTTCTGATACATGCCCTGTTTGGAAACAACCTGAGGGTCGCTTAGTTGTCCTTCCAACTCCCGGTAACGTATTTCAATGTCGCGAAGTTTATCGAGTATAATATCCATGGTATCTCTATAAATTAAATATTGTAGTTTTTTAGATAGTTTTTAAAAAGACACTTTTATAAGTTCCTTCGAGTTTGGAAGGGTACCTACAAATAGTGATGCCGGGTGGCATTGAAAATATTGTCTGGCTGGCAAAGGAAAAGACAGCCGGAGATGTATGCTTTCGATATTAAACAACAAAAATAATCGGACGGAACCACTTTAGCATAAAAAAGATGGAATTTTTTCGTCATAAGAACATATTCCAATATCTTGTTTTCTCTATAAGGGAATTTATTTAATTATTTTTTTGCCGTTTTCTTAACAGTTTCCGCGCTTTTTGTCTTTTTGGCCTGCGGCGTTACTGCTTTAGTTTCATACTTCTTCTTGAATTTCTCAACACGGCCGGCGGTATCGACAACTCTTTGTTTACCTGTCATGAAAGGATGGCAGTTGGAACAAATTTCTGTTTTGATATCTTTTTTCGTTGACCTTGTATTAATCACATTACCGCAAACACAAGTGATTGTCGTTTCCTTATATTCCGGATGAATTCCTTCTTTCATGTCTTTTAATTTTCCTCCCTTGCATTTATCTGCAATTAATTATTAACATTTTTTTCTTTATTTTAAAGCGTTTGAGGTGCCTTATAATATATGCGGCGAAAATTCAAGAAAAAACTAGAATTTTTGTTTTCCTGTGGTTAGGCGTTCATTGAATCCAAAAATTCCTGATTTGTTTCCGTTTTCTTTATTTTGTTGATAATAAATTCCATGGCATCAACCGGATTCATTTCCTGCAGTAATCTTCGCAATATCCAGACGCGGTTTAAGTTCGCTTTAGGAATCAGCAGTTCTTCTTTTCTTGTTCCTGAACGTATCAAATCAAAAGCAGGGAATATTCTGCGATCAGCGATACGGCGATCCAAATGCAGTTCCATATTTCCCGTTCCCTTGAATTCTTCGAAAATAACTTCATCCATTCGGCTTCCGGTATCAATCAGAGCGGTGGAAATTATTGTCAAACTGCCGCCATTTTCGATATTTCTGGCGGCGCCGAAGAAACGTTTCGGTTTATGCAAAGCATTGGAATCAACACCACCTGAAAGAACTTTTCCGCTGGGCGGGACAACAGTGTTATACGCTCGCGCCAGACGGGTGATACTGTCTAATAAAATGACCACATCCTTTTTATGTTCGACAAGACGCTTGGCTTTTTCTATAACCATTTCCGCCACTTGAACGTGACAGGAAGCCGGTTCATCAAATGTGGAAGCGATGACTTCACCGGAAACACTGCGCTGCATGTCAGTCACTTCTTCCGGCCGTTCGTCAATTAAAAGCACCATCAAAACGACTTCTTTATGATTTGCGGCGATGCTGTGGGCAATATCCTGCAGAAGGACTGTTTTACCGGCACGAGGCGGAGAAACAATCAATCCGCGTTGTCCTTTACCGATAGGCGCGAATAAATCCAGCGTTCTGGTGGAATAATTTTTAGGATCATATTCCAGATTTAATTTTTCCAAAGGATAAAGAGGAATCAAATTGTCAAAAAGAATTTTATCGCGGGCTTGTTCGGGACTTTCAAAGTTTACGGTATCAACCTTTAAAAGGGCAAAATATTTTTCCCCTTCCTTCGGGGGACGAACTTCACCGGAAATAGTATCTCCTGTTTTTAGATTAAATCTTCTGATCTGCGAGGGCGAAATGTAAATATCATCAGGACTGGGCAGGTAGTTGTAATCCACGGCTCGTAAAAAACCAAACCCATCGGGCAATATTTCCAATACTCCCGAGCCGGAAATCACGCCGTTTTGTTCCGCCTGCGTCTGCAAAATAGCAAAAATCAACTCCTGACGCCGCATGGCATTGGCGCCGGGAACCTTTAATTTTTTACCGAGGTCATTGAGTTCGCTAATAGGCAATCGTTTAATATCTTCAATGTTCATAAGTACTTCCTTGCTTTAAGTTATAATCGGACAACACAAGAGTTATCCCGATACTACATATTTGCCTTCGTTTTACTGCATGATTTTAAAAGAAACACAATAAAGATAATTTAAGATTTTTTAGTAGTTACGGATTAAATCTCGGCTTGTTATTTGAATACTTGAAACGCTCCAAAGGGTAGGGCTTAAATAGCCTTTATTAAGTGTAAAAAACTTTATATTAATATGCAGTAGCTGTCAAGAGATTTTATTGCTTTCGTTAAAAACACTTAGCCTGCCGGATTTATCCATTATTCCATGGTGATATTAATCGATGCGCGTTATGAAATTTTTTTTGCTTCTTCGATCAGCATAATGGGGATGTCGTCCTTTATTTCGTAGAGCAATTTACATTGATCGCAAATGATGCCATTGAGCTTTTCATCAAGGCGAACCTTCCCCTGGCATTGCGGACAGATTAAGATTTCTAAAAGTTGTTTATTTAAAGGCATTTCATTCTCCTTTGTAATTTTTTTCCACAGCAGCAAAAACTTGCTCAATGGAAATATCTTCCATGCATTTTCTTGTCGAACATTTTTTTAAATAGCAGGGGCTGCAGGGCAGTTTTGACCTGATTACAGTATGGCCGAAACCATAAGGGCCAGTTCTTGCAGGCTCGGTTGGTCCAAAAAGAGCTATAACAGGTGTTCCCACGGCGGCGGCCAGGTGCATGGGACCGGAATCGGTTGATATCACCATTTTGGCTTTTTGGTACAGGCAGGCAAGTTCAGGCAGGGATGTTTGCCCTCCTAAATTTATTTTTTCAGTAGTCATCAATGAGGTAATACTCTCGATGGGTTTTTTTTCGTATCCGGTAAAGACCACTTTCATCTGTAGCTTGTCATTAATCAAATCAGCCAGGTGAGCAAACTTTTCATTATTCCAAAGTTTTGTTTCCCACAAAGCGACAGGATTAATGGCAATGAAATTTTTATCTTCAAGATTATATTTACACAACAGATTTTGCACCTTTACTTGCGCCTCATGATTAGAAGGCAGAACAAACTTCGCTCCATCTATTTGGGCCCCCAGATAACGCGGGAAATCAAGATAACGGTCAATCGCGTGTCTATTCATGTTTTCGGTAATTTTTTCATTAAGAAATAGCCCGCTTAATTCCTGCATTGAATTATAGCCAAGTTTCCTTTTTCCGCGGCTGAGAAACACAATCATTGAGCTTTTAAACAGACCATGAAAATCAATCACCAGATCATAATGACGCTGCCGCAAAGCCTTTATAAAAGAACGTATCGCTTTCAGAGGTTGCCTGAAGCGGCCGCGCAAGATATCTTTGCTCCATCTCTTGCGCCGTGAAACTAAAACAGCGTCAAGATAAGGATGATCCTTAATTAAATCTGCCGCGGCTTCTTCCACAACCCAGGTTATGTGCGCGTCCGGATAAAGTTGGCGCAGCGCTGCAAGAGATGGCAGGGTATGAATAACATCGCCTATCGCGCTGAGTTTTATAATGAGTATGTTCATTTTTTATCCTTCAATTCCGGGTTGCAGCCAAAAGATAACGAGGCGGCAGTGAGGAGGTTTGGGCAGCCGCTTTCCTCATGCATTGATGAGACCGGCGACGAAGCTAACAAAGTTAGCCAAAGGATGCGACTTCGGACAATATCCATTTTACAGCTTCCAAAATATCCGCGACAATAAAATCCGGTTTGTTCTGAGGCGTTGCCTTATCGGGGCCATCATCCTGCAATAGGCCATGACCGAATCCTGTTTTCACTAAAATCCCTTTAGCCCCGACGCTTTTCGCCGCTTCCATATCGTTAAATCTGTCTCCCACAAGATACGATTTTGTTAAATCGATATTTAAATCCTGAGCCGCTTGAAGCAACATGCCCGGAGCCGGTTTACGGCAGTCGCAAACTTGCCGGTAAGGTTCTGTCCCCTCAGTGGGATGATGAGGGCAGTAATAAAAATTATCTATGTACGCCCCTTTTTGACGCAAAGCGGTTTGCAGATGTTCATTGATTGTTTTTACCAGATCTTCCGTAAATAATCCTTTCGCCACACCGGCTTGATTGGAAATGACCACTGCTTTCATTCCGCTTTCATTAATCAATTTGATCGCTTCATAAGCGCATGGGATTATCTTGAATTTATCTAACCTATCCAGATAACCGACTTCTTCATTAATTGTTCCGTCTCTGTCTAAAAAAACAGCCGTTTTTTTCTTCATGGATTATTATCCTAAGTTGTTTTGAAATAAATTCCCGGCAACCCGTAAAACATCTTCCACAGAAATCAGCCTCATGCAACGAAAATCTGTCGGGCATGTTTTTTTCAGGCAGGGGCTGCAGGATACTTCCCGGCGTACTATGACAGATCTGCTTCCCGCGGGCGCGGTATTGACAGGGTTTGTAGAACCAAAAATAGCGACCGTGGGAATATTCAACGCGCCGGCTATATGCATTAATCCCGAATCATTACTGATAAACAATCGGCATTGGGAAATCAAATAAATTGTTTCCAGCAGAGTTGTTTTACCGGCAAGACTGATTAATTTCGTTCGCGCCAGTTTTTGGATTTCCTGCGCTGTTTCTTTATCGGCCTTGCCTCCCATGATAATGACCTGGGCGGAAAATTTTTCATCAAGGCTGTCCGCAGTCGCGGCAAATCTATCGGGAAACCATTTTTTAGCGGGGCCGTAGGTGGCTCCGGGAGCGATGCCGATTAAAGTTTTCCTGGTTTCGGGTATGAATTTCCGCAAAACATTCCTGGCATCCAGAGAATTTATCTTTGTTTCCAGGTGCATTTCACGATCAACGGAAACACAACCCAGAGCCTTGACCATTTCCATATAATAATCAATCTGGTGAATTTTTTTTATTTCTTCCGTGCGCCGCACAGGATGCGTCAGCAGAAGGCCGCGCGCATCAGAGTCGTAACCGGCACGTATGGGAATCCCTGCCGAAAGGGCAATAATCGCGGCCTCTATGGCGTTCTGTAAAAGTATTGCCGCGTCAAATTTTTTCCCTTTAAGCGTCTGGGCAAGCCGAAACACTCCGGCCGGAGTATCAAATTTTTTTTCATAGATGATTATTTCATCAAGGTCAGAAAAAAGTTTGTAAATATCGGCCACCCAGGGTTTTACCAGCATGGCAATATGAGCCTCCGGGTAAGTGGCGCGGATAGAGGCCACCGCCGGCAATGTTAAGACAGCGTCGCCAATCCAGTTCGTGCCGCGAATCAGAATTTTATGGATTCCTTCCCGCGGCATTTTTTTGATTTTATTAGAATTCAATTTTTTACCCTTCTTCCCATCCCCAAAAACCGACGACAACAATTGCAGCGCTTGCATATGATTCTTTTGCCAGCCTGGCAACTTCTTTTTGAGACTTATCGGAAAAGGCGCAGGTTAAATCATGAATGGCGTTAAGCCGGTGCTTCAGAAAAATATGGGAAAATAGCATCGTTATAAAAACAGCAAAACTTCTCCTCATGCTCACAGCAATTTGTCTTAATGAATTTATTATGAATCTTTCTTTCACGCCGGAATCCTTGTAGTCAGTTTATTTTTCGCCGCCGTGAGCCGGGCTAATATAAATTTGTTGAATGGTTCAGAGGAGGGAATAATCTCCAGCCCGATACTCAACATGTAAAATATTTTTAAAAATTCCGGGAAGTTCTGCAGGCGCACACCGTCTTTTTGCGTTGTGATAAGAAAATCAGCCCGGCACTCCATAAATCCGGCCTCGATTTTTCCCAATTCGCTTTTACTGTAGCGGTGATGATCCGGAAAAATATCAAATGACAAAATCTGCGCTCCCTCGGCCAATAAAGCTTTTTTAAACGAATCAGGGTTTGCAATTCCGCAAAAGGCGCAAACTTTTTCCCCCGCGAGAACGGAAATCGGCTCTTCTGCGCCATAATCTCCCCTGATAATATTTTTCGCTTCGTGAATACTTCTAAAAACGGGGATGTTTTCAGTCTGAATCAATTCCTCGATTTTATGGTTTGATGGTTGCGCCTCATTGGCACGCGTGAACAAAACGGCGCTGGCCCGGCTGATTTCTTTTAGCGGTTCTCGCAATCTTCCCCATGGAAGGACATGACTGTTTTCCTTCAAATTCTGGCTGTCCAATAAAACCAGATTAACATCTCTGAAGATTTGCCTGTGTTGCATCGCGTCGTCACAAACAAGCACATTTGCCCCGAATTGATCTATAGCCGCTTGTCCGGCAACTATTCTTTTAGCTCCGGTAATCACCGGAATACCTTTTAGAACATGAGCCATTAAGGAAGGTTCGTCTCCGGCAATTTCAGTATCGAGCAGAATTTTATAACCATCAGATACAATATTAACCGGATTAATATTCCTTCCGCCATAACCACGGCTGATAACCGCCGGCTTAAAGCCGTTTTCTTGAAGCATTTGAGCCAGCATAATTACGCAGGGCGTTTTACCCGTGCCACCAACCGTTATATTGCCAACGCTGATCACCGGACATGGAAGCGTTGTCTCTTTAAGTATCTTGTAATCGTAAAGCCGATTGCGAAAATTGATAATAAAAAGATAAAAAAAAGACAGGATGGATGCGATTATTCTGACAGGGCTGTAAAAGCTTGTGTTTCCGTCATCATCCCATATCCTTTGCCAATTGATCATTTTTCTCATCACTTCCTTCATCTTTGAACTGCAAATTATACAGACGGAAATATTCACCTTTTTTCTTAAGCAACGTTTCGTGGTCGCCTTCTTCAACAATCTCCCCGTTGACCAGCGCTATAATTCTGTCAGCGTTGCGGATCGTGGAAAGTCTGTGAGCGATGACCAGCGTGGTGCGGCCCTTCATCAGATTATCCAGAGCCTCCTGCACTTCAATTTCAGATTCCGTATCCAGGGATGATGTGGCTTCATCAAGAATTAAAATGGGAGCGTTTTTCAGAAGCGCGCGGGCAATGGAAATCCGCTGTTTTTCACCTCCCGAGAGCTTCGTGCCCAGTTCACCGATATTGCTGTCGTACCCTTTCGGCAGACGCATGATAAAATCATGGGCGTTGGCCGCCCTGGCGGCATTAACGACGTCTTCTTCAGTTCTCTGGATGTCGCCGTACGCGATATTATTCCTGACAGAGTCATTAAAAAGAATGGTCTGCTGGGTCACGATAGCAATCTGCTTGCGCAGCGACCGCTGAGAAACATCTCTGACATCATGTCCGTCAATCGCCACGCGGCCTTGGTTGACATCGTAGAATCTCGGTATGAGATTAACCAGTGACGTTTTTCCGCCGCCGCTCATACCGACAAACGCCACCACTTCGCCCGTTTTAATGGAAAGGTTGATGTTTTTCAAAACCGGTTTCTCTTCATAGCAAAATGTCACATTTTCAATATCGATGTTATTTTTAACCGGCGGCAGTTCAACGGCATCCGGTTTGTCTTCAATATCCGGCACCCGGTCTATGATGCTGAAAATACGGTCAGCGCCGGCCACACCCTGATTAATCGTGTTGTTGATATTGGTAAGCCGTTTGATCGGTTCATAAAGCATCAGGAGCGCGGCTATAAAAGAGAAAAAAGTGCCCGGAGTGGAATAACCCTTTACGACATTGTATCCGCCGTAAAAAACGACAGCGGCAATGCCGATCCCGCCGAGAAAATCCATGAGCGGACTGGACATGGCGTTTATGGAAATAGCTTTAAGATTATATTTGAATAACTTTTCATTTTCAGCGGCAAATCTTTTACTTTCATATTTTTCCATGCCGAATGCCTTGACAATGCGTGTTCCGGAAATCGTTTCCTGCAGAAGTGAATTCAATGTACCCATGGTGATTTGTGAGGAAGTTGCCAGCTTGCGTATTTTTTTGCCAAATCTGGAAATGGGATAGATGGTCAGGGGAAACACGACCATCGCGATGAGCGCCAGTTTCCAGTCCCTGTAGAAAACAACGCCTATCAATGATATCAGCATAAAGCTGTCCTTCACCAGCGCGGATATGGCTTCTGCGGAAGCGGTCTGAACAAACTGAACATCATTGGTTATTCGCGACATCAGCAATCCTGTGGAATTCTCGGTAAAAAAAGACAGGGCCTGCTTTTGAATCTGCTCGTAGAGCTGATTGCGCAAATTTGTGATAATACGCAGACCTATGGAACTCATGATGACAGTTTGTCCATAATTGGCCAAACCCTTAAACAGGAATATGGCAATGACCGTAATCGGGATCCATGTCAGGGAAGCAATATCTTTATTGACGAATATTTCATCAATCACGGGCTTGGCAATAAAAGGCAGAGAGGCCTGCAAACCTCCGGCAATGATCATGCAAATCGCGGCAAAGATAAAACGCACATAGTATTGCCTTGCCATCAACAGCAATCTTTTGAAAGTTTCCATAGGTTTCCTATATCATACCACAGGCGATTTGCGCAGCCCTTCTTGCGGCGCCGGGTTCGCCAAGCCTGGCGCGGATTGATTCGAGTTCTTTTATCATTTTCTGTCTTCTTTCTCCATTATTTAATATGGACAGAGCCTCCGCGGCAATGCGCATACCTCGGGCATCGCCTTGAATCAGTTCAGGCGCAATTGTCTTGCCGGCAATAATATTAACAAGACCGATATTCTTCACATGGACAAACACTCTGCCAATGAAATAAGAAAGCAGAGAAATTTTATAGACGATAATCATGGGAACCCCCAGAAGAGCGGTTTCGAGCGTTGCTGTCCCGGACGCAACCAGCGCTAAATCGGCGCAGGAAATAACGTCATAGGTGTGGCCTGAAACTACTTTCACGTCTACATTAAATCCGGAAATAATTTCAGTCACGCTCGCCTCTTCCAGTGTATCGGCCAGCGGCAGGACAAATTGAAGATCCGGCATTTCCCGTTTCAATATTTGTGCCGCCCGCAGCAATTCCGGCATCAGCATCCTGACTTCCGAGGTCCGGCTTCCGGGCAAAATTCCTATCGTGATTTTTTCTTCGGAAAGACCGAATTTTTTTCTCGATTCCTGTTTTGAATAATTTAGTTTTACCATGTCCAGTAAAGGGTGGCCTACATAGTTTACCTCAAAACCCCTCTCTCGGTATGTTTCGACTTCAAAGGGAAGAATAACCGCCATTTTGCTGACTGTTTTTTTAATCTGCCCGATTCTGCTTTTGCGCCAGGCCCAAACCTGCGGGCTGATATAGTAAAATACTTTTATCCCTCTTTTTTGGGCGGCCTTGGCTAAGGACAGGTTAAAATCAGGATAATCAATCAAAATGACAAGATCCGGCCGGCGTTCATCAAGCGACCTTTTCATCATTTTCATAATTTTTAAAATACTTCCTAATTTGGAAACAACCTCAGTCAAACCGACAACGGCCATGTCTGATGCGTTGGCCAGAAGTTCGACTCCTTCTTTTTGCAATCTGGTTCCGCCGATACCGTAAAAATTCAACATCGGATCTAAATTTAACATTTCCCTGACAAGATTGGCGCCATGCATGTCACCGGAGGCCTCACCGGCAACAATCATAATTGTTTTATTTTTTTTGTTTAGCGCTTTTATCGTCTTATCTGGATTTTTTTCTTCAAGAGACATGGTTAATAACATTGGCAATACGCTGGATTTCTTCCTGGGTCAATTCCGGAAACATCGGCAGGGAAAGAACTTCCTGCGCGCATTTTTCGCATCCGGGCAATTTTACCGATATATTATACAACTTCAGAAAAACTTCCTGCTGATGCAGAGGCACCGGATAATAAATAGCCGAGGAGATATCTTCTTTTTGAAGAGCATCAGCCAGGATATCACGATGTTTCGCGCGAATTGTAAACTGATGATAAACATGTTCGCAACCGTCAGCGACAACCGGCAACTTTACATTCTTGTTATCGATGGCCGAGCAATAAGCAGCCGCGTTTTGACGGCGCGCCGCGTTAAATTGATCTATTTTTTTAAGCTTAACTCGAATGATAGCGGCCTGAATCTCATCAAGACGGCTGTTATGACCGATTTCCTGATGATAGTAACGCTTTGAACTGCCATGATTGCGCAACATTTTTACTTTTGAGGCTATTTCTTCGTTTTTTGTGATGACCATACCGCCGTCGCCGTAACCAGCCAGATTTTTACTGGGAAAGAAACTAAAACAGCCGGCATCGCCGATAGCGCCGACTTTCATGTTATGGTATTTTGCTCCGAAAGCCTGCGCGCAATCTTCGATCACTTTGAGATTATGCTTTCGGGCTATTTCCATAATGGGCGTCATATCCGCAGGATGACCGAATAAATGTACCGGAATAATTGCCTTCGTTTTCGCGGTTATTTTATCGGCAATTTGATTGCAATCCAGGTTGTAGGTATCAGGACAAATATCCACAAAAACGGGTCTGGCTTTTAAAAAAGCCACGACTTCCGCTGTAGCAATAAACGTAAAAGGAGTCGTAATCACCTCATCGCCTTCATTAATGCCACATGCCCGCAACGCCAAAAGCAGAGCATCCGTGCCGTTGGCGACTCCAATCGCGTAAGGGAGGTCATGATAGGCGGCAATTTCTTCTTCCAGAGCGCTGACATTCGGTCCCAAAATAAAACGGGTTTGCTCTAAAACGTCGCTGATTGCGGCATCAATTTCTTTTTTTAGATTGTGGTACTGTCTTTTCAAATCCACCATCGGAATCATTTTATGCGACCTCGGCGACTTTCATTTTTTTTATGATATCAATGGCCAGCGCCAGAGATTTACGAGCGTCTTCTCCGGAAATAAGCGGTCGGGAACGGTCGATCACAGCGTTGATGAAGGAGCGAATTTCTTCTTCCAGGGGATCGTGACTGCCAACTTCAATATTATTTTGTAATATTTGTAACTGTCCATTTTCATTTTTCCCTTTGCCTAAAGACAAGATTTCACGTTTCTGGCAATCCACCGAGTGATATCCTCCCGCTCCAAAGAAACGGATCTTTTGCATGGTTTTGACGCTTATACGGCTGGCCGTAATATTGGCGATACAACCCGTATCAAATGAAATCCTCACATTGGAAATATCGATCTTATCGGAAAGAATCGGAACGCCGACAGCTTCGACACTGGCGACAGGAGAATCTACAAATTTCAAAATGATGTCCAGATCGTGAATCATCAAATCCAGGATAACATCAACATCCGTGCCGCGCTCAAAAAAAGGATGCAGCCGGTGAGCTTCAATAAACATAGGCATGGTTATAACTTTTTCCAGGGCCATGATCGCGGGGTTGAATCTTTCGACAAAACCAACTTGCAGAACCAATTTATTTTCCCTGGCCAGTCCTATCAATTCATCCGCTTCTTCCAAAGTCGCACATATGGGTTTTTCTATCAAAACATCGACGCCGGCGGCCAGAAAATCTCTGGCGACTTTATAGTGCTCTCCCGTGGGCACAGCGATGCTTGCGGCATCGACCTTGTCCAACATGGCTCGATAATCAGAGCAGGCCATGCATTTATAAATACCGGCCGCTTTTTGCGCCCGCTCCACGAGAGGATCGGCTACGGCAACAATTTCACAATTTTCCAGATTCTGGTACTTTTGCAGATGATAATTTCCCAGGTGCCCGATGCCGACAACGCCTACCTTAAGCTTCTTCTTTTTCATGATGATATTCTTTAGCGGCAAACGCCTCTTTCCGATTCTTTGATGAATTTTATAAAATGATTTACTTCCGGCAGATTTTCCACATCAGCTTCGGCTTTCTTGATCGCGTCTTCCAGCAGCAGTTTGGAGCGGAAAATGATACGATAAGCATCACTGATCGCTTTAATGGTTTTTTCAGAAAAATTTCTTCTTTTTAAGCCAATCAAATTCAAACCAAAAAGTTTGGCATGGTTACCCTGAGCAATAACGTACGGAGGGACGTCTTTAACAACAGCGGATGCGCCGCCGATCATGCAGTGTTCTCCAATACGGCAGAATTGATGGATTCCTGTGAGGCCGCTGATGATGGCATAATTTTCAATGTGAATATGTCCGGCTAAAGTTGCCGCATTCGACATAATAATGTTATTACCTAACTTGCAATTATGGGCAACATGGGTATAAGCCATCAGCAGGTTGTGGTCTCCAATGATCGTTACACCGATATCGGCGGTTGTGGCGCGATGAATTGTCGCGAATTCCCGGATGGTGTTGAAGTTGCCGATAACGACCCGGGTTTTTTCCCCGCCGAACTTCAAATCCTGCGGCGGCGCGCCGATAGAGCAAAACTGAAAAATGTGATTCCCTTCGCCTATATGCGTATAATCATCGATAACGGTATGCGGCCCGATCAATGTGTTTCTACCGATTTTGACGTCACTGCCGATGATGCTGTAGGGGCCTATTTCCACGCCTTCTTCAATATGGGCGTCGGGTGAGATAATTGCCGTAGGGTGAATTTTCATTTATCGAACCTTCTATAAAAAATTTATTTTTTTGACTGGAGTTCATCCACTTTTTTTACAAGATTATTCAGTGTAATTCTCATCTCTGGTAGTTTTGACCGGCATGCCTCGACTTGCAGCCATTCTTTAACGGGCAGATGTGGCGCTCCGCCAACAATTTCACCTGATTTTATATTCTTATGAATTTTTGAACTAGCCGCAATCATCACATTATCGCCTATATTAATGTGTCCGACTATGCCTACCTGTCCGCCGATCATTACACTTCTGCCCAGTATGGTGCTCCCGGAAATACCGACCTGGGCGGCAATAGCTGAATTTTCACCAATAACAACATTATGGGCAATCTGGACAAGATTGTCAATTTTAACATTTCGCTGAATCCATGTTTTCTCCAGAGCGGCGCGATCAATAGTCGTATTGGCCCCTATTTCCACATCATCATCGATTTGCACATAACCAATCTGCGGGTTTTTAAAATTGCCCCTGCCTGGAGACGCAAAACCAAATCCATCAGCGCCGATCACAACGCCGGAATGCAAAATTACCCGTTTACCAATAATACAAGAGTGATAAACAGTGACATTGGCGTAAAGGATTGAATTTTCGCCAACAGAAGAATCCCTGCCTATAAAAACACCGGGGTAAATAACGGCTCCCTTACCTATTTTTGCTCCCTTGCTGATAAAAGCACGGGGGAATATTGTCGCATCAGGAGATACCATGGCGCCATCTTCAATATAAGCGTCCGGGCTAACACCACTGCGGCCATGTTCCAATGGATAAAAAAGTGTTAACAATCTTCCCAAAGCGGCGTAAGGATCAGCCACAATAATTAAATTTTTACCTTCAGCCGTTATTTGCGGAGAAACAAGAATAGCTGACGCCTTCGTCAGCTTCAGGTTTTTTAGATACTTCTTATTGGCAATGAAGGTAAGGTCACCTTCATTTGCCTCTTCAATGGACCGGATATCGTTGATGATTGTATCATCCGCTCCAATGACAGTGCCGCCAAGAAACAAGGCTATCTCCGCAATCGTCATTTTCATTTAAGTGAAGATTGTCCCGTTATTTTGTCTTATTGTATTCTTCAATAACCTTCTTGCTAAAATCATTTTCCTTGGCATAGTAAGGTATCGGCATGGTTGCTACATCCATAACCAACGTGTATTTTTCTTTTTCAGCGATAGCGCGGACAACTTTAATGATCCCGGGCATCAGCTTTTGCGTCATCTCCTGATCGCGTTTTTTAAGCTCTTCATTGGTATCGTTGACCAGTAACTGATAATCCCGCAATTTCTTTTGATAGGCGGCTTCCTTTTCGGTTCGTGAGCTCTGAGTCATGATTGAACTTTGCTTTTCCAGGTCTTCCTTCATTTTTTTTAATTCTTTTTCTGACGACTTAATTTCCTGGGTTTCCTTTTCGTAAAACTTTTTAAAATCTTCCGAAGCCTTTTTACCGGCAATGGAATTCTGCATGATTTCCTGCAAGTTGATAAAACCAATTTTATCAGCGGCCAGGCAACCGGCGCTCCAGACAAAAATCAGCAAGGTAATTATTGTCATCAGGTAAATGCTTTTTTTCATAGTGACTCTCCTCTTTAATTATTTGTGGTTTAAAAAATTATTTTTGTTCACTCTATTTTTGTTTACATAGGCGCGCCGATGGTAAATTCAAAGCGGCCAACGGAGTCATCATTTATTCCTCCACGGTTGACGATGTAACCGTATTCAAGCCTTAAAGGGCCGATCGGTGAATACCAGCGAAGACCCAGTCCCACAGATTGCCGTAAATCGCTGAGGTAATAATTATTATTCCAAGCGTTCCCCGCATCATAAAAAGCAACCAGTTTCATGCCGGAATCTTTAATAAAAGGGAAAACCAGTTCAAAATTAAAGCACAACATATTTGTGCCGCCAATCACATCCTCTGTTCCCGGATTAGTAGGGCCAACATAACGAAAGCCGCGTAGAGAATTAATTCCACCTAAAACGTATCTGTCAAAAATAGGAATGGCTCTCCCATTTTGGGCGTTAATGTAGCCGATTCTGCCTTTAGCGGCAAAAACTACATCCAAAGGCAGAGGAAAATACTCATATAAGTTTGCCCCGTATTGCGTAAAATCAGCGTCGCCCCCTAATGCTCCGCCTGCCCCTGCTTCCGTAATTGAAATACCGGCCTTTGTTCCTCTGGAGGGGAAAATATAATCGTCAGTCGTGTCTCGATTTAAAGCTACGGTCACAGCGCTGGTTATTGTCTGACCTTGTTGATCTATAATCTGAATGGGCGCCAAATATGAAACGTTATCAATGTCATCGGCGCTAAGTTTATAGCCTACAGAGCCCATTATCTTTTCCCAAATGGGATATCCTAAAGTAAGTCCCACCCCGCGAGAATCCAGAGAGTAATAATCATAGTCCTTTTTGTATTTCCAGATATCCGCCTTGGACCAAATCGGCAGATCAAAAAGCCATGGTTCTGTGAAAGACAGGTCAATATCATTGGTCGTGGAACCTAAAGATGCCTTTAGACTCAAAATCTGACCATAGCCCAGAAAATTTTGTTGGGTAATCTGCGCCATAACAACCGCCTGATCAGCGGCGCTGTAACCGGCACCCACCATAAACATACCCGTACTTTTTTCCTTAACCCGGATATTGATATCCTCTTTACTTTTATCAGGTCCTTTTTCTGTTTGAAAATCTACTTCTTCAAAATACCTTAGTCTGTTTAAGTTACTATAACTTTTTTTCAAATTGCTGCTGGAATAAAGATCGCCTTCAACGACTTCCAACTGACGCCGGATAACTTTGTCACGCGTAACATTATTGCCGGAAATATTAATATGATTAATATAAACGAGCTCACCCTTAGTGATTTGATAGTCCACATCAACCAGTTGCTCATTTTCTCTGGTGTTGATTTTGGGATTAACGTCCGCGTTAGCATAACCTTCATCGTTGCAGGCTTGCGTCAAGAAATCTATATCTTTCATAATTGCTTCGCGGCTGTAATTATCACCTTTTTTTGTTTTCAGGGACTTCAATAGCTCCGTTTTTGGTTTTTGCAGCGAATCGCCGGAAATTTCCACTTTATCTACCTTAAATCTTTTACCCTCTTTAATTTTAATTTTTATGTGTATTCCTTTTTTATCGGTAGTTATTTCCGGTTCGGCGACTTGAGCATTAATAAAACCATTATTGAAATAATACGTGGTTAATTTACCAATGTCCTGTTTAAGTTGATCGCGTTTGAGTAAACCGGCATCATTTATGAAGTGAAGAATGCTGTACTCGGAAGTACCCATCATATTTCTTAGTTCTTTTGACGTGTAGGTTTCATTTCCCTCGAAATTAATTGACCTGATGTAGAGTTTGTCATTTTCTTTGATATCTAAAATTACGCGGAAATCTTTCTCTCCGTCCCGTTCGATCCTGTCTTTAATTTCGGCATTGTAATAACCTTTACTGTCATAAAGAGCTTTTATTTTTTCTATATCCGCTTTAATTTGCTCCTGATTCAGGTTTTGCTTGGTTTTGGTTGTCATAGCTTCCTGAAGATCATCTTTGCTTAAGGCTTTGTTGCCATTAAAACGAATTTCTGAAATAAGCCCTTTTTCCTGTACAACGAAAGTGATGACCTTCCCTTCCGGTATGGATGACTCCTCTGCGATGACGTCTAAGAAAAAACCCATTTTAAATATGGTTTTAATGTCTGCCGCAATATCTGCCTCGGAATAATTATCGCCCACCTTACTTTTAATTTTTGTAATGATCGCCGTGGAATTTATCTTTCTGTTCCCCTTGATTTCAATCTTAGCGATTCTCTGAACCAGTCCGATACGTATAAAAATTTCCGTTTTTAATTGCGCGACGATAGCGCCAAGGTTGGTCAAACCCCTGCCTTGAGCAGATGCCGTGGATAAAATATTCCCATGGGCAACATCAATTATTCTAGTATCAATACTCAAAGAGTCGCCTAATTGGGTCAGGCTGCCGATTATCACATAATCAGCATCCATGGATTTCCCACTGCTAATTGCCTTTTTTTCATCAATATTTATAAAGTTTCGAAGAAAATTATCCGTCGGGATCAGCTGAATTGATTTTTCTTTTTTAAATTCCTCTGACAAATTTTTATATAGAGATTCCCTGATGGCCGATTTATCGTAATTGCTGTAAATCTCAAAAGGCATGATCATTATTTTTTTTTCTTCCAGACAATGCGCTTTTGGCGCAAAAAGAATAATGAATAACAAGAATGTTAGCAATGTTTGAAGAATTAGTTTATTTATATTCATAAATTTTCCCATCGTGCAGAACAATCCTGTCGGACATTCTTTCTGCCAGTAATTTGTTATGAGTTACCGTAACAAGAGTAATTCCTTTTGCCGTATTTAAATTTACCAGAATATCTTCTATCTTTTTTCCTGTTTCCGTGTCAAGATTTCCTGTTGGTTCATCAACCAGCAATATTTCCGGTTCCATAATAAGAGCACGGGCGATAGCCACCCGTTGTTGTTCGCCGCCTGATAATTCTCCAGGTTTGTGCTTGATTCTATGCTCTAATCCAACTTCCTTCAATAATTTGCAAGCTTTTTCTCCCGCCTGTTTCTTGGGGATTCCTCCTATCAGGGCCGGCATCATCGTATTTTCCAGGGCATTGAATTCCGGAAGCAGGTTATTAAACTGAAAAACAAAACCTATGGTCTTGTTGCGGAAAGAAGATTTTTTCTTTTCTTCCCATTCAAAAACATTCATGCCATTAATGGAAAGACAACCTCCTGTAGGGTGATCCAGCATCCCCATAATATGAATGAGAGTGCTTTTACCGGCGCCGGAAACACCGAGAACTGCCAGAGATTCACCTCTGTTAATTTTAAGGTTCAGCCCACGTAAAACGTTAATATTAATTCCATCTTTTATAAATGTCTTCGATAAATTTTCCAGTACTATCATAAATTATTTATTAGCCATTTTAATTTTATTCATATCTCAGGGCTTCAGCAGGATCTGTCCTGGACGCCCTCAGAGAAGGATAAACTGTCGATAGAAAGCAAATAATCAAAGTGCCGACAATAATGATAACAACATCTCCATAGTTAACTTTGGAAGGTAATTCACTTAAATAATAAACGTCCCCGGGTAAAATCTTAAAGCGAAAAACTTTCTCCACAAAAATCGATACCGTTTGTAAATTTAAGGCAACGGCCAGACCCGTCACACATCCCAGAGCCGTGCCAATGACGCCGATAATCAAACCTTGATAAATGAATATCTTCATAATACTTTGTGAAGTTGCCCCCATTGATTTCAGAATAGCTATGTCCTTATTTTTTTCCATGACGATCATGATCAGCGCGCTGATTATATTAAACGCGGCGACAAGGACAATTAAACTAAGAATAATAAACATGACGTGTTTTTCCAGCTTTAAAGCGGAAAATAAGTTTTTATTCATTTGCATCCAGTTTTGCGTCCAAAAAGGAAATCCCAGTTTGCTTTGAATTTTTCGGGCGATGCTGTCCGCCTTATAAATATCATCAACTTTGATGTCAATTCCCGTAACCGTATCACCCATCTGTAAAAAGTCCTGACAGCTTTTTAAAGATAAATAGGCCAATGTCGAATCGTATTCGTAAAACCCGGATTCAAATATACCGACGACGACAAATTTTTTCATGCGGGGCACCATTCCCATGGGAGTGGCAATACTCACCGGCGAAATAATCGTTATGGTATCATAAAGGAAAACCCCCAGGGTTCTGGCCATTTCCTTGCCGATAACGATGCCATCCGGCAAGGCGCCATTACTATTATAATTCAGAGAAATGTCACGAGGAATTTTATTGAGATATTCAATGTTGCCTTCTTTAATTTTTCCCAAATTGATCACTTGAAAAGCGCTTTGAGTATCCAAACCGCGAATGATCACACCGGTTACGCCATTACTGCTGCGTATCATCGCCTGGCTGTAAATAAACGGCGTGGAAGCAACAACTCCTTTTATGTCAGCAATTTTTTCGCGAACTTTTTGATAATCTTTCATGGGACCGGTCATATCGGTCGTCAATTCAATATGGGATTTTATGCCCAGAATTTTTGTGCGCAAATCCTCTTCAAATCCGTTCATAACCGCCAGCACAATAATTAAAGCCGCCACACCTAAAAAAATGCCAAAGATAGATATGAACGTGATGACCGAAACAAATACTTGTTTTCGTTTTGCGCTTAAATAGCGTTTACTTATAAAAAATTCATAGGGCATCAGAATATTATATCCTGTAATTCTAGATAAATTCTGTTTTTAGAAATTAATATTTATTGGCCATTTTATTCCTGTTTGGTTTTTAACAGCGGAAATAAAATGACGTCTCTGATGGAAGCAGAATCTGTAAAAAGCATTACGAGCCGATCAATACCTATGCCTTCACCGGCGGTAGGCGGCATGGCGTATTCCAATGCCCTGATGTAATCTTCGTCCATTTCGTGAGCCTCATCGTCACCGGCTTCTCTTTCCTGTAATTGCTGCAGGAATCTTCCTTTCTGATCGACCGGATCGTTTAATTCTGAAAACGCGTTGGCAATCTCTCTGCCGTAAATATATAATTCAAAACGGTCTGTCAGATCCGCGTCATTTTTTGATCTTCTGGACAGGGGAGATATGACCACCGGGTAATGAGTCACAAATGTTGGTTGGATAAGCTTCTTTTCCACAACATCATCAAAAATGGCCATTAAAATTTTTCCTAAATGATCGGTATCTTTCACCTTGCACCCGATTTTTTGGGCAAAAGTTAAGGCTTTGGCCTGATCTTCCAAACAAGCCGGCTCCATGCCGGCCAGTTGCACGAGAGCCTCTTTCACGGAAATGCGCCGCCAGGGAGGGGTCAAATCTATTTCCGTGTTTTGATAGTTAAATTTCAGTCCTCCAAATATATCTTTGGCAATGAAGGCAAATAAGTCTTCCGTAAAAGACATTAAATTTTCATAAGTGCTGTACGCCTGATAAAATTCCATCATGGTAAATTCGGGATTGTGAAAAGTGGAAATCCCTTCATTGCGAAAGTTTCTGTTAATTTCGTAGACTCTCTCCAATCCGCCGGTAACGAGACGTTTTAAATAAAGTTCGGGAGCAATCCGCAGATAAAAATCCAGATTCAGGGCATTATGATGGGTTTTAAAAGGACGAGCTATAGCACCGCCGGCATGGGGCTGCATCATCGGTGTTTCCACTTCCAGAAAATCATGTTCGTCCATGAATTGCCGGATTAGTTTGATGATACGGCTGCGTCTGTAAAAAATCTCTTTCACTTTGGAATTGGCAATCAAATCGAGATATCTCTGGCGATATCTTGTTTCGACATCCGTAAGGCCATGCCATTTTTCCGGCAGGGGGCGAATAGATTTGGAAAGAAGGATTAAATCCTGTGCTTCAATCGTTAATTCACCCGTCTTGGTGCGAAACAACTTTCCGGAAATATAAATAACATCACCTATATCCAGTTTTTTAAAAACAAAATAAGCTTCCGCGCTTAGAATGTTTTTGGCGACATAGCCTTGAATTTGACCTTTGTAATCTTGAATTTTGATAAACGCAGCTTTACCGAAATTACGCACCGCCATTAAACGTCCGGCGATAGAAAAACCGGATGTTAACTTCTCCAGGGCTTCGTTGTCGGAATTACCAAATCCGGCCAATATTTCTGCCGTTGTATTTTGAGGTTTGATGTCGTTGGGATATAAATCAATCCCGGCTGCTTTTAAATCCGATATTTTTTCCAGGCGGATATTCAAAAGTTCACTATCTTCCATAATTTCTCCACTTTTGCAAAGTTTGTTTAATTATAATTTTTTTGCCAAATAGTCAAGTATGATCATTATTACTAAATGTTACATGATAAATATATTTTAATTTTTTCTTCACAAAATTAGATTGCCACAAGCAATAATGTTATGTATATAAATAACGATCTATCAACTGGAGGTGGGCGAAATGGTAAACAAGGTTATATTAATTGGAAGACTGGGTAAAGATCCGGATGTTCGTTATACGCCCGATGGCACGATGGTCACAAATTTTAATTTAGCCACGGATGAACAATGGAAAGATAAAAATGGAGAAAAAGTTCAAAAAACGGAGTGGCATAGAATAGTTACGTGGGGAAAACTGGCTGAAATATGCGGCAACTATCTCGTTAAAGGCAAACTTGTTTTCATTGAGGGGCGTATTCAAACGCGTTCATGGGAAGATAAAGAAGGCGTTAAACGTTTCACGACTGAAATTATTGCCTCTAACATGCAAATGCTCGATTCCAAAGGACAAAGCAAGGCAGATGACGCATCTTTCGATCCCTCTTCTGCAGGCCCGAATGGCGGCAACGCGCCGTTAGATGACGTTCCTTTTTAATCGCTTGTCGTTTAAAATAATTCTTTAATTTATTTTGAAATATAAAAGGCGTTGTTTTGCGTAAAAATTACAAATCGGTAAATCACTTTTATCGCGCGGTGGTCGTTATTTTTTTTCGTCTTTTTTCTTTAATGACGGAGCGCCAATTTTGTTATTTTCGTTAACGGGTTTTTTAAAGTTTTTAATTCCTTTATCCAAAGCTGAACCAATTTCCGGCAATTTCCCCGCGCAAATAATAATCAAAACAATTACTAATATAACCAGCAATTCCTTAATGTTTATTTCAAACATATAATTGCCTCTTTAATTTTTATTCTTTTAAATTATGGTAATCGCAAATGGACTACATCGCCTGACTTTCCCAAATCTTCTATATCTTTACCTTTAAACTGTATCTTGATCCCGCCCGCGTTGCCTATATAAATATCAAACTTCACCGCTTTGCGTTCAAATTTTTCTCCGGGCTTTAACAAAATCTGGAACGATGGATTTTGATCGGCTTTTACACGCATCCATGTTTCTTCAATCGCTCTGATCACCAAAAGATTGGCATCTTCCCGATCAGATACCGTCTGCATATTTTCAACCGGAGGCGATACTTGTTTCTTAAGAGTTTTTACATTGTCATTTTCATTATTGGCGAGAGTTGTTTGTTTCCCAACCGGTAATTGTTTATTCATTTCGTTTAGCGCAAGCGCAGGATTAACTTTTATTGCTTCAGCTACAGGAGCCGCCGCATCAAAGGAAGATTTTACATTTTGCTCCTGATTCTGCCGGATGGCATTGGTCATTCTTTTCGTTGAGTTAATGATATCCGAAGATGATTCGTACTGTTTATAAATTATCCAGGAGACAACCATAACAGCTATGACAACAAAAACGCTCACCCAACGAGTTTTATGACCGGTGAGTCTCCCAGAAAGAAGCTTTTTCCCCGATACATCTTCCGGCGTCAGTGTTTGTGTTTCTTTCAGGGAGTTCAGATAATTTTCGTAATCTTGAATGATCGGCTCACTGTCAATTCCCAAAGCACGGGCATAAACTTTTATGAAATTCTTTGAATAAACGGGAACCGGCAGTAAATGAAATTCTTTATTTTCTATAGCTTGTAGGTAGACAACTCTAACGCGTGTTTGGTTAAATATATCTTCAAGAGAAAGACCCAAGGCTTCTCTTGCCGCTTTTAAATCTTGCGAATTATTACCTGGCGTTTTTTCCATAGATATATAAAATTACAAATAACTGCATTTACTTAGGTTTATTTAACATTAATTTTATTGTAATACAACTCTTTAAAATAGAACTAATTTATACATTATTGCTTTAATTATTTTAAATTTTAATGTTAGCATCATTTTATACAATTTCGAGTTCAAAGTTGATTATTACAAGCGAATTGGCATGAAAAAATTATGGCGGAGGGTGTTTCCATATGTTGCGGTATAAATCATTTGCCGTTGATTTGGCGAAAAAATCCGGCTCTTTATTAAAAGAAAAGTTTAACAAAGCGCATAACATTCATTACAAGGGCGAAATAAATCTGGTTACTGAGGCGGATAGATTCTCTGAAGATTTGATTATTGGGGAAATAAGCCGGAATTTCCCCGATCATGGAATCTTATCGGAAGAGTCGCCGGCGATTAAAGGCGCGGGGGATTGGCGGTGGATAATTGATCCTCTGGATGGCACAACAAATTACGCCCACGGGTATCCTGTTTTTTGTGTTTCCATTGCCCTGGAAAACAAAGGGGAGGTTATTGTGGGCGTTGTCTACGATCCCATGCGGGAAGAAATGTTTGTTGCCTTGCAAGGTGAAGGCGCTTACTTAAATGGTAAAAAAATTACTGTTTCTCATTGTGGTAATCTTTCCAGAAGTCTTCTGGCTACCGGGTTCCCTTATGATATCAGGGAAAGCAAGGAAAATAACCTCGATTATTTTAATTCAATGGCCATAAGAGTTCAGGCTATCCGGCGTGCAGGCGCCGCTGCATTAGATCTCGCTTATCTCGCGGCAGGACGGTTTGACGGTTTCTGGGAGCTTAAACTCAAAGCCTGGGATACAGCCGCGGGCAGTCTTTTGGTCACAGAAGCGGGAGGCGTGGTTTCCGACATTGCGGGGGAAAAGTGGCATTTGCAATCGTCCGGTCTTGTGGCAAGCAATGGTTTGATTCATGAACAGATGATAAAAGTATTAAGTTTCAAGATTTAAATTTTAAATACAAATATTGGTCGCGCGAAGCGTCGCCGTCTTAAACCTTAACACCGGAAACATAATATCTTTATCTATTATGTATTGATAAATTTAATGATCAATTGGCGAGTACGGGGGCCGTCGAATTCGCAGAAAAAAATTGATTGCCATGTTCCTAAAACCAGACGGCCGTTTTCTATGATGACCAATTCGGACGCGCCTACCAGAGAAGATTTAACATGCGCGGCGGAATTTCCTTCCACATGCCGGTAATTAGCCCTTAAAGGAACAGCTCTCTCCAATGCCTCAAGAATATCGCGGGGCACATCAGGATCCGCATTTTCATTGATCGTTACGGCGGCAGTGGTATGGGGCGTGTAGACAAGGCAAAGACCTGTTTCGATTTTTTCTTCTCCAACCGCTTTTCGGACAGCCGATGTGACGTCTATCATCTCGACACGGGAACCGGTCTGAAGAGATATTTCTCTCATGGATTATCCTTTGCCGATTGAACAGTTGCTTTGATATCCGTGTAAATGTCTTTTGTGATTTGTTCCGAAATGACTCTCATGGCCTGACTTGCGGCCTGGCAATATCCACGGGGAGACGATTCCTGCAGCGGCTCTTCCTGAGAGTATTTCTTCTGAAACATCATTTTTTTTCCGGTTTCTCTTTCCCGGGTGTCCTCGAGTGAAATGCTGATGCTGACCAGAGCTGTTTTATTGCTTCCATTCTTGCGCAGATAAAAATCCTCAATGCTGCCTGAAATGACGAATTGTCCATCTTCGGTTTCATAACGGGAAAAAACCGCACGGAAAAGGCCGCTGTCTCTCATATCGCGCACAAGATTATCGGCAATCATATCCGCCGGATTAACCGCCCACCGGGAATAATTGAAGGAATCAATGCTGTATGGATCATTGCTGAAGATCATTTTGCTGGAATTATAGGCGGCGTCAATAGAAAAACGGTTAAACTTTATAGAGGCATTGAGCTTATCGAATTTGTCCCAGGATGGTGCTGAATAGCTCAACAGGTAGTTTTCTACTTCATATTGCGGCTTGCCGCTGCCCGCGCATCCGGTAATTATAAATGATATAGCAAGTATCGCAAAACAAAATCCCTGTATTATTGGGAAACACTGCGTCCGTGTTATTAACCGTTTCATTGATTAACTCCTCTCTTTATTCCATAGCTTTTCGCGGTGGCGCAGGTTTTGAAAAAATGAGATCCGACGGTTGTTTCTTTAAATTATCGGAAAGTTTTTCCAGATTCTCCGACGTAACCCGCAAATGCTCAGAGGTATCCTGTAATTCATTGGTAATGGCTTTTGTCTTTTTGTCTATGTCTTCGAGCAAAATATCTGTTCGGGATGATTTTTCTTTCAGGTTCAAAACTTCAATTTCTTTTTTTGCCTGTCTGATCAATTGTCGGGCATCCGATAAAACGCCCATTGTTTCATTTAGAGCTTTGTCAACCTTGCCTTCAGAAACCGTCTTGTTGATTTTCACTATCACCTGATTCAGATTGTCGGACGTAGATTCCAGATTAGTCAGAATATTGTTAATTTTCTTACTTTCCGCAAAATTTTCTATGGCCTGGGCTGTGCTTTTCAGTTGATTGGAAATACCCTTAAAATCGATTTCCTTGACATTATGCATAATAATATCTGAATCTGCCAGAAAACGGCTGACTTCGGACCGGCGCGTCGGAATAACCGGATATCTTGGTTTGAAGCTGATTTTAGGAGAATTGGCCAATTCTCCGGGATTGATCCGATCCAGTTCGATAAAGACAATTCCGGTAATCCCTGCCGTCTTGAGCGATGCGATGGTCTGTTTTGGCAAATCGCCTTCCAACTCTATTTTCATGATCACTTCAATCAGGCGATAATCCGGCGCCACATCAATGCTCTGGACTTTGCCGATATCAACACCGCGGTATTTAATCGACGAATCCACCTGCAATCCCCGGACGGATTCATCAAAATAAACCGAGTACAGAGAGCCCTTCATAAATACTCTGGACGCGCCAACCCAAATGATAATCACCGCGCAAATCAGCACGCCTATAATTACGAAAAGGCCAATCAAAAATTTTGAACTTTTAACTGACATAAAACCTCTGTTCGGCAGGCCCGGCAGGCAGCTGTCGCAGAAAGAAACTCATCACCCGCGGATCTGTCGCATTCTTTTTTAAGTCGAGCGGCTTGCCTTCGGCGATAATGCCTTTGGCTTCTTTATCCAACATTAACACTCTATGGGCTATTTTGTAAATAGATTCCAATTCGTGAGTGACGATAACCATTGTTGTTCTCAACGCCTTGTTGGTTTTGATGATCAAATCGTCCAGTTCGGCGGCAGTGACGGGATCCAGTCCGGCAGATAATTCGTCAAAGAAAAGCACCCGCGGGTCCAACGCCATAGCCCGGGCAATACCGGCTCTTTTTCTCATGCCTCCGGAGAGTTCAGATGGATTATAATTTTCGTAACCAGCCAGATCGACCATGCCTAATTTCATTTTAATAATTGTGTCGATTGTAGCGGGATCAAGATCGGTATATTCCTGCAGGGGCAGTTCAATGTTTTCTTTCAGCGTCATTGAACTGAACAAAGCGCCGGACTGAAAAAGGACTCCGATATTTTGCCTGTACAGATTAAGTTCTTTTTCATCCGCATTGACAATGTCAAACCCCTGATACAAAACCTGACCAGCAGAAGGTTTTTGCAGCCCTATCATGATTTTCAGCAGAGTAGACTTGCCACACCCGCTGGCGCCCACGATCACCAGTATTTCTCCTTTATATACCTGAAAGTTTAGATCTTCAAACACAACATTTTCATCAAAACGGGCGCTCAGGTTTTTTACAGCAATAATGGGGGTAGCATCTTCCTTATCCAAAATCTTCTCCTTGCGGCCTTGTTATATATAATAGAACATGATGGCAAAGATTGAATCGGCCAATACAATCAGAAAAATCGCGGCGACAACGGCGGAAGTGGTAAATTTACCGACATCCTGCGCCCCTGAACGAACTTGAAATCCTTTCTGGCAACCGATTGACGCAATTAAGGCGGCAAAAACACCGGCCTTAATTAAACTGGTGACAATATCAAATACTTTTACGGTTTTAACAGACTGAGTGATATATGTTTTCATTGTCAGATCAAGGCTGGTGACGCCGATTATCATGCCGCCTATAATTCCGAAAAAATCGGCATAAACAGTTAAAATAGGCAAGACAATAATCGTAGCCAGAACTTTTGGCACAGCCAGAAAGCGAACAGAATCAAAGCCCATGGTATGAAGCGCGTCTACTTCTTCGTTGACCGCCATGGTGCCGATTTCTGCCGCAAATGCCGAGCCGGAGCGCCCGGCAACCAGTATAGCTGTCATGAGAGGCCCCAGTTCTTTAATCATGGCAAAACTTACCAGCGCGGGAACATAGATATTCGCGCCGACCATTTTTAATTGAAGATAAGACATGAAGGCAATGATTAATCCTATCAGAAGACCGATTACAGCCACAATAGGGAGACCTTCCACACCTGCACGCTGGATATAAAAAAGAACATCTTTACCGCGGAGTGTTTTAGGATGTCTTATTATATAGAATATGGCAACCATAAAATCGCCGATAAACGTAACAAAATTGGTAAAATCACTGGCAATATCCAGAGATGATTGCCCGATTTTACGCACAAAATCGTCATGGTCTTGTGATGATTTGAAAGATAAATGGTTTAGGGCTTCTTCGTGAATTACGCTGAAAATGCCTTTCGCCTCATCGTTTAAATTAACCAATTGACAGGGGATATTCCGGGCTATTGCATCTTTTTGTATTTGAACCATCGTCAATGCCGCAGCGCTGTCCAGATAATCTACTTTTGAAAAGTCGATGGTTACTGAATTTAGCTTTTGCCTAGACATTTCGCGATGAATATCAGCATTGAAGGCCGTCAAATTTTTCAGGCCGAATTCACCCTCAAGATAAATGAAGAGATTTAAATCTTTCCACTCAAAAGAAATTTTATAAGGATCCGTCCGATCTTCTTGTGTTTGTATAGCCATAACAATGCCCTTTGAGGGTATTTTGGCCCAGCTAAGGAAACTACTTAAATTCTCTATGTTATTTAAACCTGTTGCCGGATATTTGTCAACGGAAATTGAAAAACATGGATTTTCAGTTTCTTTTTTACATTTCGTTTAATCCGCTTGAACATTTCATTGAAAGAAAAGATCCAGAGTCTTTGGTTGGGACGACACTCCGGATCGGGTACCACTTCTAAATTACTATATTATTTAAATAGTTACCACGATACTTATTTTATTTTGAAAATCTGGCACGATAATTTCAATAATATAAAGGCAAATAAACAAATTACCCTAAAGGAGGTAACAGATCATGAAAAAGACATTAGGAACAATCATCGTAGCAGCGGCAGTTATTCTTTTAACGGCAACCTTCAGCTTTGCGGAGTACACCGCGGCAGGAGCAACCAATTTTCCGTTTTTCCAACTGGGTTGCTTAATCATCGGCGGATTGATTCTGGTTTCTTTAAAACGTAAATATGAAAAGATGTATATCGGCGAAGTCGTTGGCATCTTCGCTCTGTACACTATCCTGATGGCGCTTTTCACCAATCCGGTGATTGAAACGGTAAAGGTGATCGTAAGCTAAGGAATTTAAGCAAAATCTGTTTAAGAAAGGAGGAATGAGCCATGTTGGCAGCACACAAAACACCCTACGAACAACGAAACAATATGAAGCAAATCATGATGCTTTCCGCGTGGAGTTTTACGATGGTGGCCGGTTCTTTCCTGTTCCTTTACGTTGGACATTTACTGGATGGTATACTGGGAACCGCTCCCGATT
>Ga0335069_10000220_pt1 | contig 99545 bp, 94 predicted proteins | sample Lox_Sample_11_FD_206714 | JGI IMG/M metagenome (GOLD analysis project Ga0335069, IMG submission 206714) | Soil microbial communities from Loxahatchee National Wildlife Refuge, Florida, United States - Lox_Sample_1.1 | ecosystem: Environmental > Terrestrial > Soil > Wetlands | place: USA... | reverse complement strand
CCCCTTCTCCGTATTCCCCCCCATCTGCCCATCCGCCCCCGACGTCCCCACATCATAGCCCAGCATCATCAACCGCTGCTGCACCCCGCGCGTCTCCGTCGCCGCATCCAGCGCCGCATCGTTGATCGACACCGTATACTCCGACACCACCGTCCCATTGAACAAAATCTGCAGCGTCGACGAATCCCCGCGCACCTGGCAATCGATCTTCCCATCCGCCGGCGTCTGCCCGCTCTGAATCTGCGTCCCGTTCGACAGCACCCGGTACTCCAGATTCTGAATCCCCCGATCCCCCGACGACGCCTCCACCCCCGGAAACCGCTGAAAGTAAACCGGGATCGTCCGCGTATCGATCGTGTTGAACGCGCCCGACTCATTGATCAGCCGCGCGATGACATCCAGAAAGCTCATTGCCCAAACCGCTCCTGCAGCATGTTCCGCGTATCCTCATTCAACTCCCCCGTCTCCTCCAGCCCCACCTTCTTCTGAAACGCCTTCAACGCGTTATACATGTTCCCATCATTAAACCGATACCCCATCGTCCGCAGCCGCCCCGCCACGCCACTCTCCGTGCTCAACGGATCCACCGTCCCCAACTGAATTGGAAATTCATCGATCTGCTTCCCCGAACCCACCTTCAACAACCCGCTCTGCGCCCCCGCCGGAATCTTCTGCTTCAAATACCCGTCCTTATCCAGCTTCCCCGTATACCACGTACCATCCACCAGCAACTTGTACGGCTCATTCGCCCGCGGCTTACCCCCCGTCATCACCCGTATCTTCACCTTCGCCCCCCCCTTCTTCTTGAACTTGTACTTCGCCCCCGAACTCCGGCTCTCCTCCCTCAACTGCTTGTCCGGTATCACCACCACATCCCCCGGCAACAACGCATTCGGATCCTTCCGCTCCTCCTTCAGCTGCGCATTCTCCCCGTAATTCCAGATCGTCGACCACAAAAACCCATACTCGTCCGCGATGCTCGACAGACAATCCCCCTGCTCCACTGTGTACTGAATCGGCATGGACAATCGCCCCGCAGTTATCCTGAATATCTTCCCGAAGCCCTTCCCTCGCACTTTACCACCAACCCCACCCCCGTCCAATACGCAATTCCCCATCTGCCCCCCTCGGCCAAACGACGCGGACTCTTCAACGGACCTCCTCCGAAAATTCACATCCTGATCAACCACCCGCGAGAGCGCCGACGATCAGCAGCGGTTCCTTACCGGATGCAATTGCTTCGGGAAGCGGCGTGTCGGGCGGGTCGTAGGAGATATCCTCCTGGCAGGCGAAGAAGCGCACGAGCGGCCGACGCTGCCGGGTCTGGTGATCGCGGATCGTGCCGCGCAGCATCGGATAAGCCGCTTCGATGGCGTCGACAACGGTGCGCTGCGTAACGGGCGCTTGCACGTCCAGCTCAACTTCTCCGGTAACACGGGCGAGCGTGCGCAAATGAAATGGAAGCACAACACGAACCATCAGATTACCTGCACTTCAACCGAGAGAACCGCCGGGAGATCGTGAACGATCGGTTTCCAGGAATCGCCGCCGTCGGGAGAGACGTAGACCTGCCCGCCCGTAGTGCCGAAGTAGATCCCGCACGGATCGAGCTTATCAACGCACATCGCGTCGCGCAGGACATTCGCGTAACAATCCTTCTGCGGCAACCCGTTGGTCAGCGCCTCCCACTCATTTCCTCCCGACCGGCTGCGATACACGCGAAGTTTCCCCTCCGGCGGATAGTGCAGCGAATCGCTGGTGATCGGGACGACGTAGATCGTCTCCGGCTCGTGAGCGTGCACATCAATCGGAAAGCCGAAGTCCGTCGGAAGATTCCCGCTGACTTCATGCCACATCGTGCCCGCATCGTCCGTCCGCATGACATCCCAGTGCTTCTGCATGTAGAGCACGTCTGGCCGTGAAGGATGCATCGCAATCCGGTGAACGCAGTGCCCAACGTCGGCATCGGGGTCGGGAAGCTGGTATAGCGACTTGAGGCCATTGTTGATCGGCGTCCAGGTCTTCCCGGCATCATCCGTGCGGAATGCGCCGGCGGCGGAGATGGCGATGTACATGCGGTTCTTGTTCGTGGGGTCGAGCAGAATGGTATGGAGCCCGAGCCCGCCCGCGCCGGGTTGCCACAGGTCCCCCTTTGCCGCGCGCAGGCCCGCGAGTTCCTGCCACGTTTGCCCGCCGTTCGTGGAACGGAACATCGCGGCATCTTCAACGCCGGCGTAAACGGTGTTGGGATCATCCAGCGACGGCTCCAGGTGCCAGACACGCTTGAAATCCCACGGGTGCTGCGTGCCGTCGTACCATTTGTGCGTGGTGATCGGCTTCCCGGTTTCCGCCGAGCCGTCATAAACGAATTTGTTGCTTTCGCCCCGCGCGACGCCTCCTTGTGCTTCTTCAGGTCCACCCCCGGGCGTCTCCCAGGTTTTTCCGCCATCACTGGAACGCTGGATGATCTGGCCGAACCAGCTGCTCGTTTGCGACGCGAAGATGCGGCTGGGATCCGCCGGCGATCCCTTCATGTGATAGATTTCCCACCCCGCGAAATAGGGGCCATCAACTTTCCATTTGTCGCGCTTGCCATCGGAGGTCAGCAGGAAGGCCCCTTTGCGTGTACCGACCAGAACTCGAATGGCAGTCATAATCGGCTCCGAAAAGAAGTGCGGGTGAATTGAGAACTGCGCGGCAATTTCCACTTCTGTAACGACTGTTACACTAGGCTCTGTCTGAAAACAGCAGTGCGGTCGGATGGCGGTCTGGAAGGGCCAGATGCAAGGACGCAGACCTGAGGCATATTCGCAAATATTCCGAAGGGCGAGGACGCCGCAGATGGCCTTTCCAGGCCGACAGACGATCCCGCTGATGTTTTCAGACAGAGCCTAAATACCCCGGTCAGGGGGCGTCAAGGGAATTCCGCGAGGAAGGAGAATGCGCCTAAACGCTTTTAGCGCCATCGCAACGCGACGCCGTTCGGAGTTCCTATACGTTGCGGGTCTTCCCAATCGGCGCCAAGGAATAGTTGCTCTCGAACTCACCCAACTTGTCGCTAATTTCATCTTGACGCCAATACCTATCGTCAGCAGTGCCTGACGTTGGTTTATCCTTGCGCGACCTTTCATCAGCGACGATTCGCGGAACAATGAAGACGCGCCTACATGTTTGATCCGCACCCGGCAGGAGCACAATTGCCAGCCAATCGAACTGATCTGTCGCGCTGTAGGTGACGAAGGTGTCTCCTCCGCGCTTAAAGGTGCGAGACTTAACCGAGATCCGTTGCGGTGGTCCGCCGCCCGGCGGTTGCGCAATTACGTCATAGTGCGGCCAGCAGTCGGGAACTTTTAGCGCTGGCACGCCCGCGAGCGTCATTTCGGCTGCAACCAGCATCTCACACGCGTCGCCCATTTGCTTGGAGGTATAGGGTCGATCTGCCATGTGCGACATTGTAAGCGGTCTACAGCATCTTGCTCACCTCACCATGACTGCCAACGGCCCCACCCTCATCCTCTCCCCGCCTCCCCCTGCAGAACTGGAAACCCCCGCACCTCCCCTTTCATCGACCGCATCACCCACCGCAAAACCCGCACCCCCAAATGCAACCCCAGCATTAAAAACCCCATCATCGACATCGCCGCAAACCCCTGCCCCGGCTCGTCCACCGACCACGCAAACGCCGCGAACGTCCCCGCATACACCAGCAGAAAAACCAACGTCCCCCAGTAAGACCCATCCGCTCCATTCGCCACGTTCCACTCCTCAAAGATGCCGACTCACTCTTGCATACGTATCTTCGGCAAAAATGATCGCGCGATTTATTGCGCCTCCTCCTCCCTGCCAAACCCATTTGTGTTCATTTGTGTCCATTTGTGGGCAATTCCCGTCCTCCCTCATTCTGAACTCTGAATTCTCCAATGAATCAATGCCCCGATGACTCAATGACTCAATCCGCCCCTTCCCAAAAAATTCCCGAACTTCCCCTTGACCGTTCGCCTCCCGTTCGGTATACTCATCCCACGACCACATGACTCCGTAAAGTTTTTGTGATATTACCCGATTCTGTTGCTATTACGTGGAGAAACTCATGTCCAAGGAAACGAACCCCCCTCGTGGTGACACCGCCCAACGCGACCAGGCCCTCGACCGTGCTCTCGCCCAAATCGAGAAGACCTACGGCAAGGGCGCCATCATGAATATGGAGGGCAACACCACCCTCAATATCGACGGCATCCCCACCGGCGCTCTCTCCCTCGACATCGCCCTCGGCGGCAAAGGTATCCCCCGCGGACGCATCGTCGAAGTCTTCGGCCCTGAATCCTCCGGCAAAACCACCCTCTGTCTCCACATCATCGCCGAAGCCCAGAAGAAGGGCGGCGTCGCCGCCTTCGTTGACGCTGAACACGCCCTCGACCCCTCCTGGGCCAAGCGCCTCGGCGTCTCCCTCAAAGACCTCCTCGTCTCCCAGCCCGACACCGGCGAACAGGCCCTCGAAATTGTCGAAACCCTCGTCCGCTCCAATGCCGTCGACGTCATCGTCGTCGACTCCGTCGCCGCCCTCATCCCCAAAGCCGAAATCGAAGGCGAGATGGGCGACGCCACCATGGGCGCCCAGGCCCGCCTCATGTCCCAGGCCATGCGCAAACTCACCGCCGCCGTCTCCAAATCCAAAACCCTCGTCATCTTCATCAACCAGATCCGCATGAAGATCGGCGTCATGTTCGGCAACCCCGAAACCACCACCGGCGGCAACGCCCTCAAGTTCTACTCCTCCATCCGCATCGACATCCGCCGCATCAACGCCATCAAGGAAGGCGAAGTCGCCATCGGCAACCGCGTCCGCGCCAAGGTCGTCAAAAACAAAATCGCTCCCCCCTTCCGCGAAGCCGAGTTCGACATCCTCTTCGACTCCGGCATCTCCTACGAAGGCGACCTCCTCGACATGGGCGTCAACGAAACCGTCATCGACAAATCCGGCGCCTGGTTCAACTACGGCAACGTCCGCCTGGGTCAAGGCCGCGAACAAGCCCGCCAGTTCCTCAAAGACAACCCCGAAGTCGCCAAAGAAATCCGCGAAAAAGTCCTCGCCAAGAAGTCCCGCGAGTCCGCCCCCGAACCCAAGCCAGATCCGAAACCCGCTGGCAAGACTGAAGTTAAGACCGAACCCAAGGCCGAAAAAGCCGACCACAAAGTCCCCGCAAAAACCGGCAAGTAGGGCCATAACGACGCCTCATCGAGGCGGAACGAAGCCGTATCGACGCCAAAAAGAGCCCAGGTCCGGGCCAAAAACGGGAGTTTTGGAGGGGGGAGCATGGCAATGTCGGCCAAAACCAATCGCAAGACCAAGGGCGTGATCGCCACAACGATCACGCCCTTTTCCGATCCATCCCAATCACCCTCTTTACGAATAACCCCCACCGCTGCCTCGCCGCCGCTCAAAAACCGCCGCTGCCGTGGTGCCCCGGAAAAGTCCAAATGTCTGGCGGACCGCAGGAAAACGCTGTATTCTTTCCGGCTCAACTCAACCGGAGGAACGGAATGAGTAAACAACTCGCCAATCGCGCAGCCATCGAAAAGGCCGTCACCAAGGCCCTGCGCGAACAACCCATCGTGGACATGCACACCCACCTCTACACCCCCGAGTTCGGCACGCCCGATCCCAATCGCACCGGCAAAACCGATCCCAACGGCTTGCTGCTCTGGGGCCTCGACGAACTTTTGACCTATCACTATCTTGTCGCCGAAGTCTTCCGCATCGTCCCCGCCACGGAGCTGCCCTACGAGAAGTTCTGGAAAATGTCGAAAACGGAGCAGGCGGATCACATCTGGAAGCATCTGTTTGTGGAGCGGCCCCCGATCAGTGAGGCGTGCCGCGGCGTGCTGACTTCGCTCGAAATGCTCGGGCTCGAGGTGGGGAAGAAGAAGGACCTGACGAAAGCGCGAAAGTGGTTCGCGGCTCAGGACCCGGACAAGTACATCGACAAGGTGATGGAACTCTCGAACGTCGAGAGCATCACCATGACCAACCCGGTGTTCGATGACAACGAGCGCGGCCGCTGGTTGAAGTCGGCGGAAGTGCTGCGGAGCGATCCGCGGTTCAAGGCGGTGCTGCGGATTGACCCGATTCTGCGCAACTGGCCGCTCGCGGCACAGAAGTTGACGGAATGGGGCTTCGCGGCCGGGGATGGGAAGAAGTTGTCGCCGAAGAACATTGAAGAGGGGCAACGGTTCCTGCGGGAGTGGCTGGATCGGCAGGAGTCGATTTACATGGCGCTCTCGCTGCCGCCGGACTTCCGGTATCCCGCACCCGAAGGGGATGCGATTGCCGAAGCGGGGCAGATCGCGCTGGAGAAAATCATTCTGCCGATCGCGGCCGAGCGGAACATTCCGTTTGCCATGATGATCGGCAGCCGGCTGAGGGTGAATCCGGCGCTGGGCGATGCGGGCGACACCGTCGGATATTCCGACGTGAGTTCGGTTGTGCGGCTGTGCGCGGCGTTTCCGAAGAATAAGTTCTTTGTGACGATGCTGGCGCGAGAAAATCAGCACGAGCTGTGCATCGCGGCGCGGAAGTTCGGCAACCTGATGATCTTCGGCTGTTGGTGGTTCCTGAACAATCCGAGCCTCATCGAAGAGATGACACGGATGCGCATCGAACTCCTCGGCAGCAGCATGATTCCGCAGCATTCCGATGCCCGCGTGCTGGATCAGCTTCTTTACAAGTGGACGCACAGCCGGGCGATCATCGGCAAGGTGCTGACGGATAAATATTCGGACATCGTCGATACCGGCTGGGTGCTTTCCGAAGAGGATGTGAAGAAGGATGTCGAGCGAATGCTGAAGGGCAATTTCCTCGACTTCCTGAAGCGGTGAACTCCCCGTCCCGAAGGCCGGGGCTAAACGGGTGAAATACCGAGGAATTGCTGCGGATTCGCCCTAGGGTGAATGTGGTTTCGCCCTGAATTGCTGGCGGATTCGCCAACTGATACGATCCGCGTTCATGCGCTGCCGGATCACCACATCGTGACGTGCAGCGGATTGAGAAAGTGAGTTGAGGGTAAACATGCGTATTTTGTTGACCACTACGAGTTTTCAGGACACGCCGGGGAAGCATCACGAGGTGCTGGCGAAGAGCGGATTTGAAGTGGTGCGGGCGCGGGGGCCGCTGAACGAGGGGCAGGTGTTGGATCTGGTGAAGTCAGGCGGCGGGTTTGATGGGTTGCTCAATGGGGATGATGCGATCACGGCGAAGGTGATTGACGCGGCGCTGCCGCGGCTGCGGGTGATTGCAAAGTACGGGATCGGGCTCGATTCGATCGATGTGAAGTACGCGACCAGCAAGAAGATTCCGGTGCTCTTTACGCCGGGCGTGAACCACACGACCGTTGCCGAGCACACGTTTGGATTGATGATCGCGCTGGCGAAACACTTCTGGCCGCACTTGAAGAGCACCAAGTCGGGCGGGTGGAAGCGGATGACGGGGAGCGAGTTGTATGGAAAGACGATCGCGGTGATGGGCGTCGGCCGCATCGGCAAGGAAGTCATCAAGCGGGCGAAGGCGTTCGACATGAACGCGATCGGCTACGACCAGTACTGGGATGAAGCGTTTGCCAAGCAGTACGACGTGAAGCGCGCCAACACGATAGAGGAAGCGGTGACGCAGGCGGATGTCGTTTCGCTCCACATGAACCTCGACGACTCCAACCGCGGATTTATCAACAAAGACCTGATCAGCAAGATGCGCAAGGGCTCGTACATCATCAACACGGCACGCGGCGGCCTGGTCAATGAGAACGATGTGGCCGAGGCTTGCAGGAGCGGGCAGCTCGGCGGCTACGGCTCCGATGTCGTGAACGAGGAGCCGCCGAAATCGGATCATGTATTCACGACGGTCGACAACATTATTGTAACGCCGCACGTGGGCAGCCGGACGTTCGAATCGGTGGAACGCCAGGCGCTGCGGGCGGTGCAGAACATCGTGGAGTTTCTCAACGGCGGAAAAGATTACATTCAGGCAAACAAGTTCTAGTACTTTGCCAAATGCCCATTGCCAATTGCCGATTGGATTTAATTCGAGAGATGATTGATGAATTCGGAGCAGCTTAAAGAGAGGACGATGGAGTTTTCGCTTCGAGTTGCTCGATTGATTGAGTCGTTACCTCGCACAAGAGCCGGGCGATTAGTGGAGGACCAACTTGGGCGTGCTGGCACGAGCGTTGGTTCGAATTACAGGGCAGCATGCAAGGCACGAAGCCGCAAGGAGTTCATTGCAAAGATTGGCGTTGTTGAAGAAGAATCTGACGAATCGTCGTTTTGGCTTGAGTTTATTATTCGATATGGACTCGCAAAGGCTCACTTAGTGCAGCCGCTTCTTGAGGAATCACGGGAACTTGGCAAAATCTTCGCCAGGTCGCGCATCACTGCGAGCAATAACGAGAATCGGATACGGTCTACCAAATCCCGTGCCAGCAATCGGCAATAGGCAATGGGAAATGGGCAATTTACGGAGTTCTGAGATGGCTGCTGTCGCGGACGTTGGATTGATCGGTTTGGCGGTGATGGGCGAGAACCTTGCGCTGAACATGTCGGATCACGGGTACAAGGTGGCGGTGTACAACCGCACGACCGAGGTGATGAAGAAGTTCATCGCGCGGGAGAATCCGCCGGGCGGGCTGGTGGGGTGCGAATCGCTGAAGGATTTTGTGGCGGCGATCAAGAAGCCGCGGAAGATTATTATTCTTGTCAAGGCGGGGCCGGCGGTGGATGCCGTCGTGAAGCAGCTGTTTGAGGCCGGCGTTGAGGCGGACGACATTGTCGTGGACTGCGGCAATTCGCTCTGGACGGATACGATTCGTCGCGAGAAGGAATACCAGGCGAAGTGCAAGTTCTTTGGCTCGGGTGTTTCGGGTGGGGAACTGGGCGCTCGCTTCGGGCCGTCAATGATGCCTGGCGGGGATCCGGATTCGTGGCAGCATCTCAAGCCGATCTGGGAGGCGGTGGCAGCGAAGGTGGATGAGAAGACGGGCAAGCCGTTGGAGGATTATGCTCCGGGCAAGCCGGTGGTGGGCGGGGTTCCGTGCACGACGTACCTCGGACCGAACGGTGCCGGGCACTACGTGAAGATGGTGCACAATGGCATCGAATACATCGACATGCAGTTGATCTGCGAGGCGTACACGCTCATGAGCAGCATGGGCATGTCGGCGCCCGAAATCGGAAAGGTGTTCGAGCAGTGGAACCAGGGCGAGCTCGACAGTTACCTGATCCAAATCACCGCGGACATTCTGCAGCAGCATGATCCGGTACATAAGGATGGTTATCTGGTCGACCACATTCTCGATACGGCCGGCCAGAAAGGCACGGGCAAGTGGACCAGCACCAACGCACTGGACATGGGCATTCCGGCGAACTCGATCGCGGAAGCGGTGTTCGCGCGGTGCCTCTCGGCACTCAAGGAAGAGCGCGTAGCGGCCAGCAAGATTTTGAAAGGCCCGGCGCACGTTCAGTCGCCCGATGAGGCGGCGAAGTGGTTCGGCGGGAGCAAGGCGGATCTGATCAATGCGATTCGCGATGCTCTCTATTGCTCGAAGATCTGCGCGTACGCCCAGGGCTTCCAGTTGATGCGCGAGGCCCAGAAGGAATACAAGTGGAAGCTGGATTTCGCGGGTATCGCCGCCATTTTCCGCGGCGGGTGCATCATCCGGGCGCGATTCCTGCAGAAGATCACCGATGCCTACCGCCGCAACGGCGACCTCGTGAACCTGCTGCTTGATACCTATTTCAACGAGCAGATTCAGAAGGGCCAGGGGAACTGGAGGAAAGTGGTGGCACTCGCGGCGACGAACGGCGTTTCGGCTCCAGCGTTCATGTCGGCCATCGCTTATTACGATGGGTACCGCTCCGAACGTCTGCCGGCGAATCTGCTGCAGGGGCAGCGCGACTACTTTGGCGCTCACACGTACGAGCGCACCGATTCGCCGCGCGGGAAGTTCTTCCATCTGGATTGGCCGGAGAAGGGTCGGCCGCAGATTGATATCGTCCCGGGCTCGGGCGGCGGTCACTGATCCCCCCCCCCCACCGGCGAAAACACGAAGGCACGAAGACACGAAGGACCACGAAGACTGTTTAAGGGTTTCTAGATGGCTACGAATTTTGTTGTTCCCACCAAGGTGCATAACGATCTTGTGGCTGCGGCTTACAGGCATCGTGGATATAGCGCGGAAGAAGCCAACGCTGGTGCGAAGTTTTCGGAGCTGACCGCATGGCATGGCATCAAGACGCACAATGCGATCAAGGCGCTGCACCTGGACGAGTTGTTTGGCTCGAAGGCGGGGGGATGCAAGCCGGGCGCGAAGATTGAGAAGCTGCCTTCGAAGTTCAAGGCAGTGGAGAAGTGGAACGCGAATCGCAAGCTGGGGCAGGCGACTGCCTTTGAGGCGATGGATCGCTGCATGAAGCTGGCGGATGAGTATGGCGTCGGCGTCGTGGCGGTGGATAACGCGTTTCATTACCTGTGGGGCGGCGGGTATGTGATCGATGCGGCGAAGAAGGGATATATCGCGTACACGTCGTGCACGGCGGCGCTGGCGGAAGTGGTTCCGTTCGGCGGGCGATTCCCGACGCTGGGGACGAACCCGCACTCGTGGGGGTTCCCGACGACGGACGAAATTGGGTATCCGATCTGCATCGACTGGGCGACGAGCATCGTGGCGATGGGGCGTATTCAGCAGTTCATCCGCGAAGGGAAGCCGGTGCCGGCGGGGTGGGGCGTGGATGAGAGCGGGAATGAGACGACCGATCCGAACAAGATCAAAGCGCTGTTCCCGTTCGGGCAGCACAAGGGGTATGGGCTGTCGCTGATCGATGAGTTGTATGCGGCGTACATCGGCGGGTCGTTGCCGACGATTCGGAACCGGTGGGACAAGGTTCCACAGGGCGAGAAGGGGACGTGCTGCTTCTTCTTCCAGTGCATTCGTCCGGAGGCGATCAACGCGGAAGCGTTTGCGGGCGGGCGGTCGCAGAAGGAGAACGTGAAGGCGGTGATTCAGGATATCCTGGGGCATGGCAACGAGAAGGCGATGCTGCCCGGGCAACTGGAGGCACAGGCGGCGGCGCTGTCTGCGAAGCATGGCGGGCTGCTGTTTACAAAGGCGGAAGTAGATGCCCTCGCGGAGATCGCGAAGGAAGCCGGCTTTGCGTTCGACACGGCGGCGCTGAACACGGTTGAGATTTAAGCAAAGGCGCGAAGGCGCTCAGACGGGCTATTGAATCAAGGAATTTTCATCATGCAAAACATGTTCGATCTCTCCGGCAAGGTCATCGCCATCACGGGCGGTGGGGGCGTCCTGGGTGCGGAGATGGCGACTGGTCTCGCGGCGGCGGGCGCGAATATCGTGGTCCTCGGGCGGACGCTTGAATCTTTGCAAAAGGTGGTCGATCGCATCAAGAAGAACGGGGGCAAAGCGCTTGCGGTGTCGTGCGACGTGCTGGACAGGAACCGTGTGGAAGCCGCTCGCGACCAGATTCTCTCGGCGTTCGGCAAGATCGACGTTCTGATCAATGGCGCGGGTGGCAACAAGAAGGAAGCGACCACCGGACCTGACATGCCGTTCTTCGATCTCCCGGCCGATGCCATCAAATATGTTTTCGATCTCAACTTCATAGGGACGTTGCTGCCGAGCCAGATTTTTGGCAAGGAGATGGCGCGCACGGGAACGGGCGTCATACTCAATGTTTCGAGCATGAGCGCGTTCAGTCCGCTGACCAAGATTTCCGCCTACTCTGCGGCGAAGGCTGCGGTCAATAACTTCACGCAGTGGCTTGCGGTACACCTGTGCCAGAACTATTCGAAGAACATCCGCGTGAACGCGATTGCGCCCGGGTTTTTCCTCACGGAGCAGAATCGGTTCCTGCTCACCGACGAGAAGAGCGGCAAGCTCACGCCAAGGGGTGAAACGATTGTTGCTCATACGCCGATGAGCCGGTTTGGTGAAGCGAACGAACTTCTTGGGGCGACGATTTGGCTTTGTTCCGATGCGTCGAAGTTTGTCACCGGGATCGTGGTGCCGGTCGATGGCGGCTTCAGCGCGTTCAGCGGTGTCTGACAAGGCGAACGCAGAACAGACTTTCGAGCCCGGTACTCGGACCGCGTTTTTTCATGCCAGTTCGGCGCGGAGGGCGGATTCGAGTGTGGGGTGGAGGAAGTGGAAATCGGCGGGGAGGCGGGTGGAGATGACGCGCTGGGAGGCGAGGAGCATTTCCTGGCCCATTTGGCCGAAGGCGAGTTTGACGAGGGGCGTGGGCATGGGGAAGAGGGCGGGGCGGTGGAGGAGGGTGGCGAGGGTGCGGATGAATTCGTGCTGGCGGACGGGGTTGGGGGCGACGATGTTGAGGGGGCCGGTGAGGGGCGCGGCGATGAGAAACTGAATGAGGCGGGAGAGATCGGTGAGGGAGATCCAGGGGAGGAACTGGGTGGCGGGGCCGATGGGGCCGGCGAGGCCGAGCTTGGTGGGGAGGAGCATTTTGGCGAGTGCGCCGCCGGATTTTGCGAGGACGACGCCGAAGCGGAGGTGGAGGGTGGGGATGCCGGCGGCTTCAGCGGGTTGGGTGGCGGCCTCCCAGGCGCGGCAGACGTCGGCGAGGAAGGAGGTTTTGGGTGGAGCGGGCGGAGAGGATTCGGTGAGGAGTTCGTCGCCGCGGTTGCCGTAGATGCCGACGGCGGAGGTGGAGAGGAGGAGTTTGGGGCGGTTTGATCGGGGGAGAGTGGCGAGGTGTTGGGCGAGTTTTTCGGTGGCGGGGACGCGGGAGTTGTAGATTTCGGATTTGGCTTTGGCGGTCCAGCGGGTGGCGACGGAGCGGCCGGCGAGATGGAGGAGGATGTCGGGGGGTTCGGGGGTGGAGAGTTGGCCGGTGTCGGGGTTCCAGGTGCATTCGTTTGTGGTGGAAGTGGTGGCGCGGCGCAGGGGGTAGACGGTGTGGCCGGCGGTGCGGAGGTCGGCGGCGAGGCGGGAGCCGATGAGGCCGGAGGGGCCGGTGATGGCGATGCGGAAGGGTTGGTTGGTCATGCGCGGTTCCTCTCGGTGTGGCCGGCTGAAGGCGGAAGTCCGAACGTTTAAGCGCGGCCGGAGGCGAGGAGGGTTCGTTGGGCGAGGAGAGCGGCGCGGGCGGCGGGGAGGATGGCGGCGAGCCAGGCGAGGAGGGTGGTGATGACGATGCCGATGAAAACGTAGAAGGCAGCGGAGGTGAAGACGCCGAGGAGGGTTTTGTCGAGGAAGTTGGTCTGGAAACCGGTGAGGAGGAAATCGACAAGGGTGGACATGTAGGCGAGGTGGAGGCCGGCGGCGACGCCGAGGACTCCGGCGATGATGCCGATGAGTGAGACTTCGGCGAGGACAAGGCGGATGAGCTGCATGCGGCCGGCGCCGACGGCGCGGAGGACGCCGAACTCATAACGGCGGGCGTGGACGGAGGCGATGACCATGTTGGCGACGCCGAGGGAGGCGACGACGAGGGCGCCGAAGGCGATGATGGAGAGGGCGTCGACGACGCGGGTGATGACCTTGCGGATACCGACCTTGAGTTCGACGGCGGAGACGGATTGGAAGCCGTCCTTGGCAAGTTGCTGGCGGAGGGCACCGAGTTTGGCGGAGGAATGTGCTGCGGGGTCGAGGTTGACGAGGATGAAGGAGCCCTCGCGGACACGGAAGTATTTCTTGGCGTCAGAGAGGGTGCCGAGTACGGAGGAGACGGCCTGTTCCTGGAAGATGGTGCGCATGTCGAAGTAGTTTTTGACGAGTTCCATGCCGGTGGAGGCGACGACGGCGGCGATGGTGAAGTCGACGGGTTTTCCGTCGGCGGCGACGAGGGTGAGCTTGTCGCCGACGGTGAGGTGGCGGTGGTTTTCGAAGTCTTCGGTGACGAAGATGTGTGCCCCGTCGGCGAGTTGCTTGAGTGCGGTCTCGCGGTCGCCTTTGACGAATTCCATCTCGACGACTTTTGGGAAAGCGGTGGGATCGACGGCGACGAAATGGGTGGCGGCGTCGGAGAGGATTTCGCGGGACTGGCCGGGATCGGTTTTGATTTTGACGGGGAAAGACGAGGCGGGGCAGGCGATGGTGATTTCGGGGTGCTCGGCCATGAGGGTTTCGGCGCGGCGTTCGGGGCTCGGGCGGAGGGGACTGGGGACGAAGGAATCGACGACGGTGTCCATGACGGTGTAGAGGAGGAGGTCGGGGACACGGGCGGGGGAGACCCAGGAGACGAGGAGGGATTGGCCGCGGGCGCGGACGGCGGTGAGGAGCGTCACGCCGATCATGAGGGCGGCGATCATGGCACTGGCGCGCCAGGGCGTACGAGACCAGGCACTACGGAGGAGGACTGGGCGGATGAAGAAGAGACGTCCAAGGACGTGAGCCCCGGCCCATTCTGCGGCGACGAGAATGGCGGGACCGAGCAGGGCCCAGCCGATGAAGATGAGCGGGATGCCGGCGAAGAGATAGATAAAGAACCTGGCGTCTTTCTGCGGGATGAGATTCCAGAGAAGGAACTGGGCTGCGAGAGCAACGCCGCCGATGAGGAGTGCCAAGTGGATGCGGGAGTGGCGCGGTGGGTGGGCGGCGGCGGTGATGGCGGCCATGGGTGAAACGCGGGTGACCTGCCACATGGGGATGGCGGCGCCGAAGGAGGTTGCCAGGAGGCCGGTGATGATGGAAATGAGAATGTAGGCGGGGGCGATTTTGTAGGCGAGGAAGTATTGAGGGAAGTGGGTGACGAGGAGGGTGGAGAAAGCGAAGCCGAGGGCGATTCCGGCGGCGCTGCCGATGACGCCCATAACGAGCGCGTCGGCGAGCACGAAGGAGGCGAGTTGAGAGCGCGAGGAGCCGATGCAGCGGAGTTGGCCGAACTGGCGGATGCGTTCCTGAACGCCGACGGAGAGGGTGGTGCCGATGATGAGGGCGGCACAGATGGAGGAGATGACGGCAAGGAGGGAAAGGATGAGCTCGATGGAATGGGTTTCCTGAGCGAGTTTGGCGCGGGAGTTGGTGCCGGGGGAGGCTTTGACGGTGGGGCCGAGCTCGGCGGTGAGTTGTTTGGCGTAGGCGTCGTAGTCGGTGTCGGGGGGGAGTTTGAGCTTGAGGTCGATGACGTTGTATTCGGGGGTGAGGCCGAGGTCTTTGGAGAGGGCGTTGATGTCGAGGTAGGCGGTGGGGCGGGAGAGGAGCTCGATGGCGGGACGTTTGATGATGCCGACGATGGTGAGTGGGCGGGAGTGGGCGCCATCGAAGGAGTAGTCAATTTTCTGATTGAGGTGGAGGTGCATGAGGTCGGCGATGGTGGAATCGATGATGATTTGGTTGGGATCACCGGGGGTGAGGCCGTGGCCATCGGCGTAGATCTTGGGGCGGAGCTTTTCGTCGAGGTCGGGAAAGATGCCGATGGCGTCGAACCAGCGTTTGTCGTCCTCTCCCCCCCTACCGGTCGGGGCGAGGGAGATGTGGGTCTGAAGGCGGCCGGCGGCGAAATCAACATCGGGGCGATTGCGCAATTGCTGGAGGAGGGAATCGGGGAGGCGGGCGTCGACGCCTTTTTGAGCGGCACGGATATGGATTTCGGCGACGCCGAGCATCTGGCCGATGACCGTGTTGACCGTGTAACGAAGGGATTCGAAAGCGGCGCCGACGCAGACGATGAGGGCAACGGCGGCGGCGATGGCGATGGAGCAGAGGATCGGGCGGAGCGGGCGGGCAGTCCATTGGCGGACGGCGAGGCGAAGAGGGATGGGGAGGGGCATGCGTCACTCCGTTCCTGAATGACACTGGGAATGACGAATGACAAATGACGAATGACGAATCAAATTCCAATCACGAATGATTGAATGTTCGAAACGGGGTTGTCGGTGGGTAGTCCTGGACATTTGAGCCTTTATCATTTGGTCATTGATTCGTCATTTGTCATTTGACATTCGTCATTCCCGCGTCAGCGGGCGATCGTCTGGTAATGGGCGGCGAGGGAGGCGGGGTCGGTGAAGGAGTCGGGGGCGAATTCGCCGGAGATCTGGCCGTCGCGGAGCACGACGACGCGGTCGGCATGAGCGGCGGCGGCGGGTTCGTGCGTGACCATGACAATGGTGGTGTGGGAGGCGCGGGCGGCTTCATCGAGAAGGGTCCAGAACTGGCTGGCGGAGTTGGAGTCGAGATTGCCGGTTGGTTCGTCGGCGAAGAGGACCGGGGGATTGTTAATGAGGGCGCGGGCGATGGCGACGCGCTGTTGTTCGCCGCCAGAGAGGGCGTCGGGTCGGTGATCAGCGCGGTGGTCGATTTTGAGGATGGAAAGGAGTTCGCGGATGCGGCCGGCGTCGGAGGGCTGCCAGGAGCCGTCGAGTTGGCGCGGGAGCGCCACATTCTCGAAAGCGGTGAGAGTTGGGATGAGATTGAACTGCTGGAAGACGATTCCGATGCGGCGGCGGCGGAAAATGGTGAGCTGAGATTCGGAGAGGGTTTCGAGCTTTTCGCCGGCGACTTCGATGGAGCCGGAATCGAAACGGTCGAGAGCGGCGCAGAGGTGGAGCAGGGTGGATTTGCCGGAACCGGAGGCGCCCATGATGGCAACGAATTCACCGGGCTTGACGGCAAGATCCACGCCGCGGAGAGCGAGGATTTGGCGATCTCCCTGGATATAGTTTTTTTTGAGGGCCTGAACGTGAACTGCGTAGGGCATGGAGTGATTCCGGGACGCGGTCGAATGATGCATGATAGGCGCACGTGCGGCGTTGCGAAAGGCGATGGGGAGTAATGTTGGAGAGTTCATCGAAAGCGTGGTATTTGAAGTTCAGATAAGCTGAGAACGTTCGGTCAGTTGGGAACGACTTGCACATAACGAAGGAGGAGTTCATCGCCGGTTTTCATGCCGCGAAAGACGATCGTGTCGCCGGGTTTGGCCGGAAGATCGACATGCTGAGTGACCGGTTGGACTTCCTTCTTGGATGGAGCGAGCGAGTTGGCGGGAGCACTGGCGGCACGATGTGTGTCCACCCCTTCCACGCGAAACGGGACTACGACGTCGCTTTCCCAGTAGGCGGGCACCTGTTTGCCATCGACCTTGAGCAGGGCCATGCCCAGGGTGTTGTCGACCTGGAGGACGGTGGCTTTACCCTGGACGAATGCAGACGGTCGAGACGGTTGTTTCGACGTGGAGGTACACCCGACGAGCAGAGGCGCGAAGAAGAGGACGAGAGTTGCGAGCCGCATGGGCGAGTTCTCCAGCAGAGTTGCAGATTATAACGTTGCATCGGGGAAAGAGCGCATAAAGAAGCCCCGCGAATGGGCGGGGCTTTGGAAGATATGAGTGGCAGCGAAGCGTTACTTGAGCTTGGGCTCGATGGTGAGGTCGGATTTGGGACCGGTGGGAGAATCGGCGTGCTGCAAGGTGACGTGGTCGGGGGCGATGTCCACGACCCTGGCGTCGTCGACGGTCATGCCGGTGGAGACAATCCGGCCGTTGATGATGGCGCACAAGGTTTTGTCGCGCTGCTGCAGAATGCCGCTGAGCTTGTAATTCTGAAGGTTCACCGCCTGGGGTGCGGGTGTATAGACCGTCGGTTGAGGGGTATAGATGGGCTCATGCACTTCCGGAGCGCGGACAAGCATGTTTCGCCATTCCGGAGATATCAAGAAAGGATTGTGGGGCGTTCGTTCCCCTGAAGGCTGTTCGGGCTTGCTGGATCCGCGGAGAAGTTTGGCGGTGGGATCGTTGGCGAGCGCCGCTTCGGCCTGCGCCGGCGTTTCATCCATCGTCGCGTCGCCAGGAGTATCCGATGCTGAAGAGAAGACCGAGGCGGATGCGGACTGAGGGCCGCTCTTTACGGAATGAACCACGAGAACGCCAATCAGGATGGCCCCGAGCGCGCCGACAACAGCCAGCTTCTTCTTTTCCGCGGAAGGGTCGGAGGTCTTCTGCTTATCAAAATCACCCATAGCTCACCGTGCCATGAAAGTAGAGATATCGACATTAATCTGACATGAAGGTTCCTGTCCGGGTGCAAGACCGAGGGGTTTCCCATCGGGGGTTGTGTTTTCGACCTGGAGCGTCAGGCGGTCGAGGCGCGTCAGACGGTTCATCGAACGAAGACCAATCAGGAAGCGGTAGCAGGTGTCCCACTTTCCGTGCCCCGAAATCGCGACGGGAAGAGACTTGTAATCACCGGCATCCGTGAGGTCACGATTGAAGGTGGTGGAATCGACGATCAATCCAGCGTTCTCTTCCACCTTGGCGATCTGGGCCAGAAAGTCGTCCATCGACTGGGAGTTCGGGAGGCGAGATTCGGCTTCGAGGAGGCGGGCCTCGGTCTGTTTGCGGGCGGATTCGACTTCGCTCAGCGTTTTATTGAGGCCGTCAAGTTCGGAGAGGGTTCCCTTGAGTTCTGTGGCAGCCCGCACGTTAGCAGTACCCACGGAATAGAAATGGAAAGCGGCGAAGGCGGAAGGCGCGATGATCCCACCAAGGACGGCAAAAGTTCCGATGATGTTGATCACGCGACGCTTTTCTTGAAGGATGTCAGCCATAACGATTTCCTGTGTCTGTTGAGACGAGGGGTCAGGAACCCTTGCTTTCGGGTTGTTCACAGGTGAGCTCGAAATGCATCACCTGGCCGTCGAGGTACGATTCACGCCTGGACGACTGAAGCACGACGTTGACCGGGGGCTGCGTCGATTTTCCGAGGCGCGTCATGAGGTCGGCGAGGGTCCTGGAGTTTTCGGTGATGCCGACGATGTGGACGATATAATGTCCGTCGGAATCGCTGGCATTGCCCGAAGGGTCATTCTTCTGAGCGCGGGCATCGATGTTGATGTAGTCGAGGGAATCCCTGGCGGAGAACCCGTTGGAGATATCACAGAGGAGCGAAAGAAGGGTTCTGTCATCCATGAGTTTCTGGATCTTCTGCATGCGGTTGGCGAGATCCTGCCGGCGCGAGCGGAGATCCTGGGAGCGCGTGATGAGCGCCGATTTTTCCTTGCACTGTGAGGCAATCCCCTGATATTCCGTGACGCACCGGTGCTGCCACATGTAGACTGCGCCGACACCGCTCAGGGAAATGACGGCTGCAACGGCTGCGGCGATGGACCAGCGCTTGATCTGCTGCCGCCGCATCGTACGGATGCGGTAATCAAATGGAATCAGTTCAGCCATGGATCGACACTCCTTGGGGCTGCAACGCCAGTCCCACCGCGGCAGCAAAATGAGTAGCCACATTCGGCTGCACAGCGGCACGCACTTCGGGAGCCATGGAGTCGGCGGTGAGCGCATCAAAGGGGGAGGGCGCTCTCACGGGGATGTGGAACCGGCTGGTGAGGTATTCAGCGAATTTTTCGTCCTCAGCGCCATTTCCGAAGAGAAGCAGTTCGCTGAGGTTGTCGAGTTGCATGGTACCGACCATGTGTGAAACGCACTTGGAGATCTCATCGCCGACGCGATCCAGTCCGGAGGAGGAGTATTTCTGCGCGGCGTTGGAGATTTCGAAGGGACGCCAGAAGAGAAGCTGCTTGTTCTCGACGACCGCGAAGTAGCCTGTGTTTTCGGCGATGGCGACGGTGCAAATGGTTCCTTCAGCAAAGGAAGATTGGCGGATGAGGAGGCTGGCCACCGCACACGGGGCGACATCAAGGTGTTCGCAGGTCAGGCCCAGTTTTTCGAATCCCTGCAGGTAACGCTGGACGACGCTGGCCTGCACGGCGACGACGAGGACATCGCGGGTGCGGGCGTTGGGCTTGGGCTCCCCCACCGGCCAGAAATCGAATGCCAGGTCCTTGGGATCGAACGGGAGGCAGTTCTGAAGGGTCCAGCGGATCTGCTCTTCCGGAGATTGCGGCTTGGAGGGGTCGATGGCAACAGAGCGGCTGATCACGAGAGAGGTCGGAAGCGCGCTGACGCAGCGCTTCGACTTCAGGCGATGCGTGTCGATCAAGGAACCCAGTGCCCGGAGGTGGCGATCGGGGAGAGTCTCGTTGGTGCCGGCTTCGACAGTTTGCGTGGCAAAGGCCTGAACGCGAGGGCCGGACTTTTTCTGCCGGACATCGAGCACGCGCACCGCATCCCTGGAGAGGTCGATGGCGAGGATGCTGTCTTTTACAAACATGTGAACACCTGCAAAGGTCCGGATCAATGGACTGTCGAACTGAGTTTGAACATCGGGAGAATGACGGAGACGGCGATGAATCCGACGAAACCGCCCATCAAGACGATGATGATCGGCTCAAGAGCGGTGGTGAGAATCTTGATGCGTTCCTGAAGTTCTTCCTCGTGGAATGTGGCGATCTCGATGCAGACCTGGGCGAGGGTGCCGGTCTGTTCGCCGACGGAGATCATCTGGGTGACCATGGGGGGGAAGAGCGTGGTGGAGTCGAAGTCGCTGGAGAGCTGCTTGCCTTCGCCGATATGGGTTCGGAGGCGGTCGAAGAAGCGCCAGTAGTAGATGTTGGGCATCATGTCGCGGGTGAGGACGAGGGCATCTGCGAGAGGCAGGCCGGACTTGATGAGCATGCCGAGCGTCTGAATCGATCGGCAGACGTAGGCGAGCATGAGTGTTTTTCCGAGCAGGGGGATGCGGAGGAACATCTTGTGAGCCGTATCGCGGACGGCGGGGTGGTGGAGAAGCCAGACGCCGCCGATGACGAGCACGAAGATGCCGACCCCAATCGCTGCGAAGTGCGCGGAGAGGAATTGGCTGGCGCCGATGACGAATTTGGTGGTCGTCGGCAGCGGCGTGTGAGAAGCTTCGAAGATCTTGGCAAACCGCGGGAGCACGAAGGTGGTCATGACGGTGATCGCGGTGATGGCCACGAGGAGGAGAATGACCGGGTACATCAGCGCGCCACGGATGGAGCTGACAATACGGATGTTGTTGCGGATCATCACCTGGAGCGCCTGGAGCATATGTTTGAGGAGACCGGCCGACTCACCGGCACGCACCATGGTGACATAAAGGTCTGAGAAAACGTCGGGGTGGCGGGAAAGCGCCTGGGAGAAAGACTGGCCCTGCTTCACGCGTTCGTGGAGGTCGGCGAGGATTTTTTTGAGGGTGGGGTGAGCCTGCTGCTTGGAGAGGGCTTCGAGCCCCGCACAGAGATCGCAGCCAGAGGCAAGCATGACCGCGAGTTGGCTGGTGATGACGAGGAGGAGCTTCGTGGAGACCGCCTCTCCGGTGACGTTGCGGCAGAGTGAGTGGAGCCACGCAAAGCCACCCTTGCTGACGGGACCGTTGGCGGCGCCGGCTGCATCGCGCGGATTCATCTGGCGGAACAGTTCGCCGGCCTGGTCGGAAGTTGTCATGGTTCGAGTCATCGTAGCTGCTTATCGGCCCAAAAACGGCCATCCTTTACGAGGTTCCCCTAAGTGAGCGGGATTGTGTTCAAAGCCGCAATTCAGAGATGACTCCTTTTGCCAGAAGTTCCCGATGACACTGTCCAAAGCTCATCATGCCATGCTCTCGACCGGAGTTGATGGCGTTCTGCAGTTGTTCGATCTCGTTGGAGCGGATCATGTTGGCGACGGCCGGCGTCCCGATGAGGATTTCGTAGAGGAGGACACGCGTGTCCGGGTTCTTGCCCTGGACGAGGCGCTGGGAGAAGACCATGCGGAGGGCCTGCGAAAGCTGAAGTCGGACCTGCGACGCCTGGTTGGGCGGAAAGACATCGACGATTCGGGAGACGGCGCCGGGGGCGGAGGAGGAGTGCACGGATGCCATCACGAGGTGGCCGGTTTCCGCGGCACTCAGGGCGATGGAAATGGATTCGAGATCGCGCAACTCGCCCAGGACAATGACATCGGGCGCCTGGCGAAGCACGTTGCGAAGGGCGGCATGCCAGGAGATCGTGTCTGACCCGATCTCGCGTTGTTCGATGATGGATTTGTCATTTTTGTAGATGAACTCAATGGGGTCTTCGATGGTGATGATGTGGGCGGGTCTGTGGGCGTTGATGTGCTCGACGATGGCGGCGAGGGTGGTGGATTTTCCGGAGCCAGTCGGGCCGGAAACGAGGATGAGGCCGTTGGGTTTGTCTCCCATCTGGATGACGTGCTGGGGGATTCCGAGCGCGAGAGGCGTAGGGATCTCGGGCCAGACGAGCCGGTGGACCATGGCGAGATGATCGCGCTGGTAGTGGGCGTTGCAGCGGATTCTGCCGGTGGTGGGAAGGGAGAAGGAGAAATCGAGTTCGCGCTTGCGCTGGAGCTCTTCGAAGGCGTCGTTCTGCAGGACGCTGCGGGCCATGGTTTCGAGCATGGCATCGTTACAGCGGCTCATATCAATCCGGTGCCATTTTCCGGCGACGCGCATCGCGGGCGAATCGCCGACCATGACGAGCAGGTCGGAAGCGCCCTTCTGCTTCGCCTGCACCAACAATTCTTCGAGCACGTGCATCAATTCTCCTCGGCGGGGGCCCAAGCGACGCGGAGCACTTCTTCAAGGCTCGTCTGCCCGTTGCGCGCAGCGAGCATGCCTTCTTCAAACAAGGTGGTTTCCCCGATACGGCGGCGCAGGTCGCGGAGTTCGCCTGCGGAGGCGTTTTTCTCCATAAGCCGGCGTGCCTCGGGGGAGATTTCGAACACTTCGTAAAGACCGCAGCGACCGCGGTGGCCGCTGTTAAAACACTGAGAGCAGCCCTGCCCCTTCCAAAAGCTGGCGCCGTCATCGGGAAGATTCAGGCGAGAGCGGACCTCCTCCGGAGGCGTGTACGGCTGTCGGCAGGCGGGGCAGATTTTCCGGGAAAGCCGCTGGGCGACGACCCCGATGACGGAGTTGGCCACAAGGAACGGCTCCACGCCGATGTTCACGAGGCGGGTGATGGCGCCGACGGAATCGTTGGTGTGGAGCGTGGAGAGCACGAGGTGACCGGTGAGGGAGGCCTCGACTGCGACGCGCGCGGTCTCGGCATCGCGGATTTCACCGAGCATGATGACGTTGGGGTCCTGACGAAGCACGGAGCGGAGCACGGAGGCGAAAGTGAGATCGATCGCCGCATGCACCTGCACCTGGTTGATCATGCCGAGCTGATATTCGACGGGGTCCTCGATTGTCACGATGTTCTTTTCTGGGGATTTGACCATCTGGAGCGCGGAGTAAAGCGTGGTGGTTTTTCCCGAGCCGGTGGGACCGGTGACCAGCAGCAGGCCGTGAGGTCGGTCAAGCATCCGCGTGAATTTCTGGATGAGGGGCGCGCGGAAGCCAAGCTGCTCGAGATCGAAGACGAGATTGGCGGAATCGAGAACGCGCATCACGACCTTTTCGCCGCCGGTGGTGGGCAACGTGGAGACGCGGATGTCGATTTCGCGGGCATTGATCGACACGGGAATGCGTCCATCCTGCGGCCGACGACGTTCGGCAATGTCGAGTTTCGCCATGACCTTGATGCGCGAGACCATGGCTGGTTGCAGCGAGATTTTCTGCGTCATCATCTCGCGCAACACACCGTCGATGCGGTATCGGACGCGGACGATCTTTCCGTCGGGCTCAATGTGGATATCGGAGGCCTTGTGGGTGATGGCCGTGGTGAGGATGTAGTTGACGAGGCTGGCGATGGGCGAATTCTCGGAAATCTCGCCGATCTGCTCGCTCTTTTCGCTCTCGTCGACGACTTCGATTTTGCTTTTTTCGATGGAGGAAAGGAGGCCGTCGATGTTCATATCGGAGGCGTAATATTTTTCGATGGCCTGTGCGACGGCTTCACTGCCGCAGAGCACGAGCTGGATGGAGGTATCGCTGATGCGTTCGAGATCGTCGAAGTCGAAGATGGAGAGGGGCCGGGAGATGGCGACCGTCAGCCGGTCCTCCACGTAAAACATCGGAATGACGCCGTAGTACTGCGCCTTTTCCTTGGGAATGAGTTTAAGGGCTTCGGGGTCGATCAACCCGGGACGCAGTTCGACAGCGGGCAGTCCGATCTGCTTGCCCACGACGCGCAGCAGTTCCAGCGACTTGATCAGCTTCATCTCGACGAGCATTTCGCCGAGCATCGTGCCCGTTTCCCGGGAGCGTTTCAGCGCGTCGTCGAGCTGGTCCTGGGTGATGCGACCCGAGGAGAGCAGCAGTTCGCCGAGTTTGAACTTCCGCTTCAGATCAGGCACGCATCACCTCTTCCAGCGCGGAGACGGTGAAGCGCGAATCCAGGCGCGTTGCGAGCAGAATATCCACCACGATCGGAGGAACAGCGACCAGATGGAGCGTGATGTTGGAGGCGGCGAGGCGGCTCTGAGCGTTCAGCAGCCAGTTGAGGCCGGCGGAATCGATGATCTGCGTGGCCGACAGGTTAAGAGCAACGTTCGGCGCGCGCTGGGTGATGGCTTCGTCCAGGTCGCGGTCGATGCCGTTCACGGTTCGTTGCGATATCTGCTGCGGCGCATCAATCAGCGCAGCGCCAGCATTGACGTTTCGGACCATTCAGACTGCCTCCATCGGCGCGCATTCCGCGCCTCAGGAGGTATCGGACCGGAAAGTGGCAAACTGAAGGTGAAATGCGTCAGGAAAACCCTGAAAAGGGTTGAGGACGCCGTTAAGGGTAATCCTGTTTGGTGGGCCGAATCATGATGTCGTTCAGATGCACGTGGGACGGCTGACTTACCACGAAGCCGATTGTGCGGGCGACGTCGGCAGGGTCGAGCATTTTTCCGAACTTTTCCACAGACCGATAAAAATTCTCCGCGTTGTAGCCCGCAACCTGCTGGAATTCACTCGCAACCAGCCCGGGTTTGATGGTGGTGACCCGGACGCTCTTCGAGCAGATTTCACGGCGGAGGGCTTCAGCCATTGCGCTGATTGCGAATTTGCTCGATCCGTAAAAACCGGAGAACGGTGAGATGTTTTCGCCCACGGCACTGGAGAGCACGACGATATCGCCGGATCCCTGTTCGCCCAGGAGCATGCCTGCCCGGCGCATGAGGGCGGCCGCCCCGAGCACGTTGATCTCGTAAACTTCGCGCCACTGCGCCATGTCGCTGCTGAGCACTCCTCCGGCCAGACCGCGCCCGGCATTCGCAACGACGATGTCGAGGCGGCCGGCGTGACCAAGTTTCTGACTGAATTCGCGAGCCGATGAAAGCAACTTTTCGATGTCCGCGTCCTTCGATGCATCCGCGGCCACGGCAAGCGCCTTGCCGCCGGCGGAGGTGATGCTGCGGGCAAGCTCATCGAGTCTCTCCTTCCGGCGGGCGGAGATGACCACGGCGGCGCCGAGAGAGACGAGTTCTTCTGCGGTCGCTTTGCCGATTCCGGCGCTGGCGCCGGTGATGAGGGCAACTTTGTTCTGGAGGGGGTGAGGCATCCTTGAACTCCTGTGCGTGGAAGATTATGCGTTGGGGGAGTATAGTCGCGGGTCAGAGTTGTGTTTATCCTTGGCGCGCTTTTTTGCCGTTGGCGCGAGGGGGCCGCCTGAAGGCGGCACCCCGAACTGGCGGAACTCCGAAGATTGAGGGATGTTGTGGCAGAGTTGAAGCGGACCCCTTTTTATGATTTTCACGTGAAGGCCGGCGCGAAGATGGTCGATTTCGCCGGCTGGGAAATGCCTCTGCTGTACCGAGGGATCATTGAGGAGCATCAGCACACGCGCACCGCGGCGAGCATCTTCGACGTGTCCCACATGGGTCGACTGAAATTCACCGGCAAGGGGGCGGAGGCGTTTCTGCAGAAAGTCTGCACGCGCAACGTGGGCAAGGGGAAACCGGGGCAATCGATGTACTCACTGGTGTGCAATGAGAACGGGAAAACGCTGGACGATGTGATCGTCTCCCGTTTCGACGGCCACTGGTACATGGTCTGCAACGCCAGCAACCGCGAGAAGCTGCTGGGTTGGTTCGCCAAAGTGGGGCTGCTGAACACGGAGATCGAAGACGAGACCGAGAAGACCGCGATGGTGGCGATCCAGGGCCCGAAAGCCGTGGGATTGCTCGACGGCGTGTTGCCCGATCCGGTTTCCGACATCCGGCGGTATCACTTCGAAACGATGCGGTACATGATGATCGTGCAGTTCAACGTCTTCCGCTCCGGGTACACCGGAGAGGATGGGGCGGAGATCGTATGCGGCACCACGGCGGCGGGGATGGCCATGAATTACCTGTTGAAGTCGGAGGGGGAAAATGAGGTGTTGAAGCCCGCCGGCCTTGGCGCGCGCGACACGTTGCGGCTGGAGGCGGGCATGCCGTTATATGGTCACGAACTGACCGAAGAGACGGATCCGCTTGCCGCGGGGCTGGGATGGGCAGTTGATCTCTCAAAGGATTTCATCGGCGCTGAATCACTCCGCGCCGCTGCGAGTAACGGACCCGCCCGCAAATTGGTCGGAATGATCGTCGAGGGCCAGCGTGCGGCGCGCCAGGGAATGGAAATTCGGCAGGGCGGCAAGAGCCTGGGCATCGTGACGTCCGGCGCGATGTCACCGACGTTGAAACGCCCGATTGCGATGGGATACGTGGATGCGGCGCTGTCATCCGAAGGCACAGGACTGGAGATTGATTGCCGAGGCAATTGCCTCTCCGCTACCGTAACAGCCCTGCCGTTTTACAAACGACAGAAGTAAGCGTATTTTTTGAGACCGGCAGTTGACCGGGATAGAGACCGCCGTTCAGGCGGGAGTTGAAAGGAATAAAAACATGGGCGCGCCCGCTGATCGTAAATATGCAACGACGCACGAATGGCACAAGCAGGAGGGGGATGTCGTGACCATCGGGATCACGCAGTTTGCCGTGGATGAATTGACGGACGTAACGTACGTCGATCTTCCCGCCAAGGGGAAGCAGCTATCGGCGGGGAAAAGCTTCGGCGAAATCGAATCGGTCAAGGCGACAAGCGAGTTGTATTCAGCCGTCGCCGGCGAAGTTGTCGAAGCAAACGACGCGTTGAAAGACGATCCATCGCTGGTCAACACCGACCCCTATGGGAAGGGGTGGATGATCAAGGTGAAGGTGCCCGGGGCCAATCTCGATGGCTTGATGACGGCGGAGCAGTACAACGCGAAGCACGGCTGATGCCGCCGCCGATGTCTGCACACAAACTATTATCATTAAGATAGTTACGAACATCCAGCCATCCCTCCGTAAAAATCCGCTCACGGCTGGGAAGAAACTCCTGCCCCAGCGCAACTAACTCCCCGAAGAGCCGGATGTTGAGACTTTCTCAACGTCTTCACATTTCGGTTCGCATGAAGGGAAGTTGGCGATGCGCCATGATGAAATCAGCAAGCGTCTGAGTGCGTATCTGGACGGCGAAGTCTCCGCCGAAGAGCGCACAGTCATTGAGCAGCACATCGCCGCATGCGGAATCTGCACGGAACTGCTCGGAAGTCTGCGGGCGGTTTCGGCGATGGTGCGCGGCGGTGATGTTGCCCCGTTGGATGCCGCCTTCCTTCGCCGTCTTCATACCCATGTGGACAATCTCAGCAAGCGCAGCGTGGAACGCTTCGGGTGGGCCCTTGCGGCAGTCGCCGCCTGCGTGGCGATCGTTGCGGGCATCCATCTGTCGATGCTCCCCGCTCAAACTCAGTCCGCGGCCGTTACCGCGCCGGATGCATGGGAAGGAGTCGCCGTTCAATTGAACTCCGCCAACGACGAGGCCGCTTCCTCCGGGAACAGCGAACTCGCCATGGCGCAGTGGATGGTCACCGATCTTTCCGATGCGGGCCACAGCCATGAATAGACTCCACATGCTCATCATCGCCCTCTTCACCGTCGCGCTTGGTACAGGGATCGTCGTAGGCATGGGAATGACCCGGCCACCCGCGGTGCCGCACGATGGCGGTCGCTCCTGGCTGGCGGACAAACTGCAACTCTCACCGCAGCAAAGCGAGCAGATCAAGGCCGTCTGGTCGGAGAACCTGCACGATTCCTGGAAGCGCCGCTCGGACACCGTGAAACAGTATCGCAAGGAGCGCGACGACGCCCTGATGGCACTGCTGACGCCGGAACAAAAGGCGAGCTATGACAAGATCGTCGATCGCTACAACGTCGAAATCGCAGAACTGAACCGCGAACAGGAAGCGAAGTTCCAGGCATCCGTTGACAAGACCAAGCAGATTCTCGACGACCACCAGCGGCAGATTTACGAAGAATTGCTCAAGAAAGGTTTCCGCGGCGGCCCCTTCGGACCACAGCGCGAAGGCCCCGGTGGTCCTCCCGGAACCCACCCCGATGGCGGACACGAGGGGCACCCCCGACATGGCGGGCCTGCAGCCGGCCAGCCGGGTCCCGTTTGAACCATGGAAATGAAAGCGGTTTCTCCCGCCGCGCGGCGAGAGTGACAGGCTTGTGCTCTTTCTACGACGAGGAGTGAGGTATGAAGAAAAGTGTTATGAGTTTGTTGCTCGCTGTGGGCCTGATGGGATCCCTCGCGGCGTTACCGACTGTGGCCCAGCAGAACAACGGCGGCGGTGGCGGTGGCGCCGGCGGAGGGCAGAATGGCGGCGGTGGCGGTGGCGGTGGCGGTGGTCGTTTCAATTTCCAGCAGATGATGCAGCGACGCATGGACCAGATCAAAACCGATATGGGCGTCTCCGACGATGACTGGAAGGCCATCGAGCCGAAGATTCAGAACGTTCAGCAACTCCAGTTCCAGCAGCGCGCCGGCGGGTTCCGCGGTCGCGGCCGTGGCGGTCCAGGCGGCGGCGGCGGTGGCCCAGGCGGTGGCGGCGGTGGCCCGGGCGGCGGCAACGGCCCGACCAACCCCGTGAGTCAGGCGATGCAGGAACTGCAGACCGTCCTCGACAACAAGGACGCCACGCCCGAACAGATCAAGTCCCGGATCGACGCCGTGCGCGACGCCCGCAAGAAGGCCGCTGATGAGCTCAAGAAGGCCCAGGATGACCTTCGCGAACTCCTCACGGTCCGCCAGGAAGCCGTGCTTGTTGAGAATGGCCTCCTTGACTGAGAACTCCACACCGTGCGGGGCCCGCACCTCGCGTGCCCCGCACTCCTTCGTTGGAAATTCGTGCTGAATGAACGACGTACTCAAAACTCTGCAGCGGGATGGCATTCTGGATGAAGCGACGGCGAAGCGCGTGGCCGATGCATGCGCCAACGGTACGCTGCTCGAGGATGCTTTGCGCGAAGCGGCTCCCGAGGAAAAGGTCCTCAAGTCGCTGGCCGCACATTTTGAAATTCCTTACGTCGAGTTGGGCGAAGTCTCCGTCCCCAAGGAATTCCTTTCCAAATTCCCCGCCCGCGTTCTGCTGAATCACCACCTGCTCCCATTGAAGGAAGAGGACGGCGTCGTACAGATCGCCACCAACCGCGTCTTCGATACCTCCGGCCTCGATGAACTTCGCCTCACCACCCGCATGGATTTTCATCCCGTCCTCGCTTCCACCGCCGAAATCGACCGCGCCATCAAACGCCTCCTCGGCATCGGCGCCGATACGCTCCAATCGATGGCCGGAGAAGACAACGGCCTCAAAGTCGTCGAAGATGAAAACGACGACATGGACCTCGAAAACGCTGCGGAAGATGCCTCCATCATCCGCTTCGTCAATCAGGTCCTCGCCGAAGCCCTCGATTCCCGCGCCACCGACGTGCACATCGAACCGTTCGAAAATCAGCTTCGCGTCCGCTACCGCATCGACGGCGAACTGCAGGAAGCCAACATCCCCGCCGAAGTGAAGCGCTACCACGCCGCCATCGTTTCCCGCATCAAGATCCTCTCCCACCTCGACATCGCCGAAAAGCGCGTCCCCCAGGACGGCCGCATCCGAGTGAAAGTCGCCGGCCGCGAAATCGACCTCCGCGTCTCCGTCATCCCCATGATCCACGGCGAAGCCGTCGTCCTACGTATCCTGGACCGCGGCGACGCCAAGTTCGGCCTCGAATACCTCGGCATGGCCGCACGCGACGGACGCATCTTCGAGAAACTGCTCGAACTCCCCCACGGCATCATCCTCGTCACCGGCCCCACCGGCTCGGGAAAAACCACCACGCTCTACACCGCCCTCGCCCACATCAACAGCGTTGACCGCAAAATCATCACCGTTGAAGACCCCGTCGAATACCAGCTCCGCGGCATCAACCAGATCCAGGTCAACACCAAGACCGGCCTCACCTTCGCCAGCGGCCTCCGCGCCATCCTCCGGCACGACCCCGACGTCGTCCTCATCGGCGAAATCCGTGACCGCGAGACTGCCGAAATCGCCGTCCAGGCCTCTCTCACAGGCCACCTCGTCTTCTCCACGCTGCACACCAACGACGCCCCCGGCGCCGCCACGCGTCTCATCGACATGGGCGTGGAGCCTTACCTCGTCTCCTCGTCGCTGGAGATGGTGCTCGCTCAACGCCTCGTCCGCCTCATATGCAAAAACTGCAAGGAAGAGACGCCCGTCGCTGATCTCGAAGGGATGCGCGCCGAGTACGGCTCCCTCGTCCCGGAAAAAGTTTATCGCGGCCGTGGATGCCGCGCCTGTCAGAACACCGGCTTCCGAGGCCGGCAAGGCATCTTCGAACTCATGCCGCTGAACGAAGACCTCCGGGCGATGATCATCGAAAGGAAATCCACCGGCCAGCTACGTAAAAAAGCGGTCGAGCAGGGCATGCGCAGCCTCCGCGAAGACGGCTGGCGACTCGTCCGCGAAGGCAAGACGACCATCGACGAAGTCGTCCGCAACACGATGGAAGAACAATTGGCGATGAAACCTGTGGAGGTAGTTGCGCCTTCCGTTCACAACAGCGCTCCCGAGCAGGTTTCAGTTCACGGATGAAGTAACCTATGGCAGTCTTTACCTACACCGCTCTCGCAACGGACGGTCGCTCCACCACCGGAACGATCCCCGCCGACTCGCGCTCGCAGGCGATTGCCGCCGTCATCGGCAAAGGACTGCACCCCGTCTCCGTGGAAGAGCAAGGCAGCAGGAAAGCCAAATCCGCAGCCCCCGTCACGCCCAGCAAGGGCCGCGTCACGCAGAAACACGTGGAAGCATTCACCCGCGAACTTGCCTCGCTGCTCGCCGGCGGCGTCCCACTTTCCCGCGCTCTCCAGCTTCTGCGCCGAGAAACCAAATCCCCCGGCCCGCAGGCACTCTGGTCGCAAATCCACGATGACGTCATCGGCGGCACCGCACTTGCCGATTCCCTCGCCCAGCACCCCAAAGTTTTCTCCTCTGTCTACGTCGCCATGGTCCGCGCCGGTGAAGCCGGCGGGTTCCTCGACGTCGTCCTCAACCAGATCGCTGAATTCCGCACCCGGGAGCAGGACCTCAAAGGCAAAGTCAAAGCCGCGATGGTCTACCCCTGCGTCCTGGGCACCCTCGCCGTCGGCGTCCTCATCTTCCTCCTCACCTTCTTCATCCCCACCTTCTCCGGCATCTTCAAAGACCTCGGCGGCTCGCTCCCCCTGCTCACGCAAATCATCATGGCCGCCAGCGACGTCGTCCTCCACTACGGCCTTTACGTCGCCCTCGTCCTCATCGCCATTGTCGTAATCGTCCAGCGCGCCGCCGCCACCGACGCCGGCCGCCGCAACATCGAAAGAGCCATCCTCGCCACCCCCGCCCTCGGCAAGGTCATCGCCTTTTTCGCGATGGTCCGCTTCTGCCGCATGCTCGGCACCCTTCTCGGCGCCGGCGTCTCCCTCATCGCTTCCCTGAAGGTCGCCAAAGAAGCCATCGGCAATCAAACCCTCTCCGACACCGTTGGTCATGGAATTGAAGAAGTGCAGCGCGGCGAATCCCTCGCCCGGGCACTCGGCCAGGCCGAGCAGCTTTTCCCGGCCTCCGTCGTCGAAATGATCGCAATCGCCGAAGAGACCGGCCGCCTCGACAAGGAACTCGTCCGCCTCTCGATCGCGTACGAGACTGAGCTGGATCGCCACCTGCGAATACTCGTCGCACTCGCAGAACCCGCGCTCCTCTTCGTCATGGCAAGCCTCATCGGAACCGTCGTCATCGGCATGCTGCTGCCGATCTTCAATCTGCAGGAATTGATCAAGTAACCAGAGATGGACCTCAGCGGTCCGCGAATGCAAGGAGTCACCCACATGAGCCGTCGTCAGAATCAACGGGCATTCACCCTCATCGAGCTGCTGCTGGTGCTCGTCATTCTCGTCGTCCTCGCAACCCTGGTGCTGCCCAAGCTCACTGGCCGCTCGAAGCAGGCCAAGATCGACGCCGCCAAATCGCAGATCTCCCTCTTCGACAACGCCCTGAGCCTCTACGAAAGCGACGTTGGCAATTACCCCACCAGCCAGCAGGGCCTGCTGGCGCTCGTCGAAGCCCCCTCTGGCGTCAAAGGCTGGAAGGGCCCTTACCTCACCAAGACCTCCATCCCCAATGACCCCTGGGGCAACGCCTACATCTACGTCTGCCCCGGCCAGCACAAGCCCGATATGTACGACCTCTCTTCCAACGGCCCCGAAGGCAACACCGAACCGATCGACAACTGGACCACACAGTAAACCAATGGCGTGACCGGAAAACCCATGATGCGGTGGCGTGAAACAAATTCGATGGGCAGTGGCATGGCAGGTGGCTTTACGCTGCTCGAGCTCGTGCTCGTGCTTGCCGTCATCGCCGTCGCCATTTCCATCGTCGCACCTTCCCTCTCCGGCTTCGCCAAGGGCCGCGCCACCATCAACGCCGCCGGCCTCTTCGTCTCCACCGCCCGCTGGGCCCGCGCCCAGGCCATCACCACCGGCAATGTCTATCACCTCAACATCGACACCAGCGCCGGCAAATGGTGGCTCTCCGCCGACAACGGCAGCACCACCACGGACGTCACCAGCGATTACGCCGCCTACACCCTTCCCGAAGGCGTCACCATGACCACCGACGCCCCCAAGGCCCAGAACTCCAATGCCCAAGCCATCGACTTCGATCCCAGCGGCCGCAGCGACCCCGCCACCGTCCATTTCTCCGGTCCCCGCAACAGCACCGCCGACGTCGCCTGCGACACCCCCGCCGACCTCTATCACGTTCTCCCCCAGAATGGAGGACGCTGATGAAATCTAATTACCAATTACCAATTACCAATTACCAGTTTCCGCGCCGCCGCGCCTTCACTCTCATCGAAACCCTCGTCGCCATCGCCATCATCGCCGCCGTCCTCCCCATCCTCCTCTCCGGCATCAGCATCGCCAATCGCGCCGCACTTCTCGCGAAACAGCGCACCCTTGCCACCACCCTCGGCGAAGCCAAGCTCAACGAACTCGTCGGCACTGATCTCTGGCAATCCGGCGCCCTCTCCGGCGACTTCGGCGATGACGCCCCCGGCTTCACCTGGAATGCCGTCGTCACCCCCTACAACGACACCGACCTCACCACCCAGGACCTGCAGGAAATCGACCTCACCGTCTCCTGGAAATCCCGCTCCGACACCCGCCAGGTCGTCCTCAGCACCCTCATCTACGCCCCCACTACCACTTCGACAACGGGAGGAACCTCGCAATGAAACGCGCGTTCACTCTCATCGAAGTCCTCCTCGCCCTCGGCATCACCGTGATCATCGGCGCCATCCTCGCCGCCAGCCTCTGGACCGCCACCAAGGCCAGCCGCACTGCCGACGCCGCCGTCGAGGAATACCGCCAGACCTCCACCGTCGGCGACATCCTCGAGCGCGAAATCGCCAACTGTCTCCCCCCCACCGGCCAGCTCGCCGGCCCCTTCGAAGGCCTCTCCGACGACATCCAGTTCTTCACCACCGGCCCCGAGCCCAAAGCCTCCGTCCAGGGCGACATTCGCGGAATCGAATACACCACCGCCGCTTCCAGCGGAAACACCACGGGCCAGACCCTCATTCGCCGCGTTACCACCAACCTCCTCGCCCAGGTCGCCGTCACACCTCCCGATCAGCCCATTTGCACTGGTGTGAATACCCTCGAATTCTGGTACTACGACGGCACCGAATGGCAGGACTCCTGGGACTCCACGCAAACCAACAACACACTCCCCATGGCCGTCAAATTCACCCTCACCCTCCTCCCCGCCAAGCAGGGCGGCCAACCCCTTACCACCACGCGTATCGTCCCCCTTTCCTGCTACAACCCCTCCGCCTCCTCCTCATCATCCACCACCGGAGGAGGCTAACATGAATCTTCTTAATCTTAATCCTAATGTTAATCGTAATCTGAACCGCTCCCGCGGCGCCGCCCTCATCACCACCATCTGGGTGATCATCATCATCTCCGGCATCGCGCTCATCATGTCCCGCGCCATGCGCGTCGAAACCCTCGCCAGCGCCAACCGCCTCTCGCAGCTCCAGGCGGACATGACCGAACGCGGCGCCGAGCAATTCCTCTGCTCCGTCGTCGATCAGGAAGTCGCCACCCCCGGCTCCACCGCCACCGTCGGCATGGAAGCCCGCCAGATCGGCGACGGCTACTTCTGGGTCCTCAAAATGGATCCGAACAATCAGCAGAATCGCGCCTTCGGCCTCACCGACGAAGCCAGCAAAATCGACCTCAATACCGCCACCCTCACTACCAGCGGCGGCGGCATGCTGCAGATGCTCCCCAATATGCCCGCCGATGTCGCCTCCTCCATCTACAACTGGCGGGGTACCGGAACATCCCCCGACGGCCTTGGCGCCACCGACCAGGACTACGAAAGCCTCCCCGACGCCTACCTCTGCAAACACGCCCCCTTCGAAACCACCGAGGAACTCCGCCTCGTCAAGGGTGTCGACGACGCGCTGCTGTTCGGTTCCGACAGAAACCGCGACGGTTATCTCGACGCAAGCGAACAGACGAGCGCCGGACCCGCCGCCTCCATTAACTCCGGCAACACTTCCGCCGTCGGGATCTTTCCCTTCGTGACCGCTTACGGCGTACAAGCAACCACGTCGACCTCCACCTCCTCCAGCAGCGGCCAGCGACTCGTCAATGTGAACCTGTCGCCCGTGGGCGGAGGGGGCGGAAGGGGCGGAGGGGCGGTTTCCCTCAACTCCACCGCCCTGCGCAATGCGCTGCAGACCGCGGGCGTTTCCAATGTGACTGGGATTATCACAAACACGGTAACGAACGAATCCTCGGGCAGGTCCTTTAGCAGCGTGCTCGCCTGGGCGGCGACAGTGAACATGACTTCGGCCGACCTTTCCAAGGTCTACACCCAACTGACCGCCACGCCGCTCGGCGGGGCCGCGACCGCCAAGGTCGCAAAGATCAACGTCAACGACGCCCCCAAGCAGGTCCTGATGTGCCTCCCCGGCCTTGAGGAATCGGACGCCGACGCCATCATCGCCCAGCGCCAGACCACGACTTCCACCACTCCCGCCGACATCTCCTGGATGCTCGACGCCATCGCACACAACAAGCTCGCCCCCATTGGCAGTTACCTCACCGGCACCTCCACCGTCTTCTCCGGCGATATCCTCGCCATCAGCCCCGATGGCCGCGCCTTCCGCCGCTACCGCGTCGTCATCGACGGCACCAAGTCCCCCGCCTACGTCATCTATCGCCGCGACCTCACCCGCTACGGCTGGCCGCTCACCAGTGACATCCGCGATGCCCTCCGCGCCGGCAATCCCCCGCCTGACGCCAACGCCGCCGCCTCCAGTTCCAACACGCCCTTCGGACAAGGAATCTGACCATCGTGAAACGACGCAACGGAAAAATTCTCGGCCTCGCCATCGGCCAAAAAAGCATCCTCATCGCCGAGGTCGGCGGAAAGGCCGGCGCCTGGTCCGTCCATCACGTCGCCGAATTTCACTACCCCGAGAACGCCGACCTCGAAAAACCCGTCGAACTCGGACAGGCCCTTCGCGCCTTGCTCAAATCAGAAAGGTTCTCCACCCGCGACGCCGTCATCGGCCTCCCCGCCAAACGCCTCGTCACCCGCCGCAAAGAAGTTCCTCCCGCCAGCGCCGCCGTCGCCGCCAGCACACTCCGCCTCCAGGCCGAAAGCGAATTCTCCACCGAAACCGACACCCTCACGATGGACTTCGCCGGCGACACCAGCCCGTCTGAGCCCACCGCCGTCCTTCTCGTCGCCGCAACGCGCGAGTGCATCGCCCAGTGCGAATCCATGGCCCACGCTGCCGGATTGAAACTCCTCGGCATCACCTCCACCGGTACCGCTCTTGGCCGCGCGACCAGCCGCGTCCCTGGTGGCAACGGAGTCGTCGTCAACCTCGCCCCGGGCGGTTCCGAACTCATCGTCCAGCACGGCGATTCCCCCACGGCGCTTCGTCACCTCAACATGGGCGATAGACCCTCCGCCGAATCCCTCGGACTCCTCGCCGGCGAAATCCGCCGCAGCGTCGCCGCCCTCCCCCGCAATGGCTCCCCACTCACCCTCGCCATCTGGGAGCACGACAGCAACAAAGGCCCCGGCAGCACCCGAAACCTCCTCGAAGAACGCCTCAGCATGCCCGTCGCCACGCCCGAACTCCATGCCCTCACATCGGCAAAGGCCGACGCCCCCAATCAATTCGCCCCCGCCATCGCCATCGCAATCGTCTCGCTCGAAGCCGATCGCCTTCCCGTCGACTTCCTCGATTCCCGACTCGCCCCTCCCCCACCGCCCACCAACAGCCGTCGCATCGCCTGGGGTGTCGCGTTCGGCCTCCTCGCCCTCATCGTCATCGGCGCCTCGCTCTACGATCTCAACAGCAAGCAGCAGCAACTCGACTCCGACCGCGCCTATCTCAAATCCCACGCCGATCAAATCAAGCAGGTCAAGACCGAGCAGGCCCGCCGCGACACCGTCCGCAACTTCAACCCCGGCACCCCGCGCATGGTCGCCTGCCTCCGCGATGTCACCACCGTCTTCCCCGACGAGAACTCCATCTACGCCACCAGCATCAACCTCACCCCGCAAGCCGACGGCACTTACAAGGGCCAGCTCGCCGGCAAGGCCGCCAACGAACAGAACATCCAGCAGCTCACCGCCCGCATGAGCGGCAACAAAAACTTCTCCAACGTCTCCAACCCCGATACCCGCCGCGACAACAACCGCGGCACCGACGAATTCACCTTCTCCATCTCCTTCATCTACCACCCGACGGAGTAACCCGTGGCTCTCAATAAGCGCGAAAAAAACATCGCAACCATCCTCGGCGCAGTCCTCGGCGGCTACCTCGTCTACGCCTACGCCATCGACCCCTACCTCGCCACCATGGACCAGATCAAAAAAGATCAGACCGCCGCCACCGCCCAGCTCAATCTCGCCCATCACCTCTTCACCAACCGCAAGAGCGTCAAAGACGAATGGGATGTGATGATCGCCAACGGGCTTGCAAGCACCCCCTCCGCCGCCGAACTCCGCGTCCTCCCCGAGATCAGCCGCTGGGCGCAAAACCGCAACGTCCATATCGACTCCCACAAAACGGACGCCGCCTCCCAGACCGGCGATTTCCAGCAGATGCGAATCACCATCACGGGCTCCGGCAATATGTCCAGCATCTGGCGACTCCTCGCCGATATTGAAACATCCAGGCTGCCCATCCAGATCAGCGACTGCCGAATTTCCTCCAAAAAAGCCGATGGCTCCGACGACCTCTCCGTCCAACTCACCGTCAACACCCTCATCTTCTCCCCGCTCCAATCCACCACCAAACCCAACGACAAGAAACCGAACGCCGCCGGAGACGCAATATGATCCCCCATCTCCTCCCTTCCTCCTCCCTCCAACAACGCCCGCCGGCTCAGCCGGCGCGGGGCACTGTGCGCGCATTCATCGCCACAGCCCTCCTCACCACCCTCGCCCTCGCCCTCCCCGTGCGCGCCGCCTCCACCCTCCCCTCCGACTACTACGATATCCTCAACCGCAAGAATATCTTCTCCAAAAACCGCATCATTCCACGCCGCGATGAAGGCCCCACCCGTCCGCGCGGCCCCCAGGTGCACAAGGTCTACACCCCCGTCCTCATCGGCGCCATGCTCGAAGACGACGGTTACGTCGCCTTCATCGTCGATCCCGAATCACACAACATCGTCACCGCGCGCTCCGGAGACGTCCTCCCCAGCAACGCCGGCACCCTTAAGGAAGTCACGCTCGATTACATCGTCACCGACCCCGGCAAGGGCAAACCCGCGAACAAGGTCCTTCTCGGCCAGAACATCCTCGGCGGCGCCGCGGAATACCCCGACTCCGACAATGCCAGCGCTTCCTCGGGTGACAGTGGCAGCGCTCCATCGGCCAACCCCGACAACCACGGTGAGGCCGGCACTCAACCCGCCGGCCCCGCACCCGCCGGCGGCAGCGTCGATGATATTACAGAACGCCTCCGAAAACGCCGGCAGGCCCAGTTGGGAAAGTAACGCCAGGATAATAATCCCGTCCAGGCTTTTTAGAATCGCCCCCTCAAGGAGTACTCATGCACACGTTGGCACGCCGTTCGGCCGCGCTCACCTCTTCAGCTCTTCTCAGCCTTGCCATATCGGCGGCGCTCGCCCAGTCCACGCCCGACGCATCCGTGCCCACCACCGCCTCCGCGCCCTCCATTTCCAATAGCACCGAAAACGCCCCCGCCACCCAGCCCGCCTCCACCAATCCCTCCCAGCGCCAGAGAAACAACATCACCCCCTCCAAACGCGTCCGCTTCGTCTTCCAGGATGCCCCCGTCGAATCCGTCCTCACCTACCTCTCCGAAGCCCTCGACTTCATCGTCGTCAAACAAGGCCACATCGACGGCCGCGTCACCATCATGTCCAAGAACGACGTCACCGGCCAGGAAGCCGTCGACGCTCTCAACACCGTCCTCAAACCGCTCAACTTCACCATCCAGCAGAACGGCCGCGTCCTCAGCATCGTCTCCCTCGAAAAAGGCCGCCAGGCCGCTCCCGTCTTCAACGGCAGCGATCCCGAAACCATCCCCATCTCCGATTCCATCCGTACCCAGGTCATGCCCGTCGGAACCGTCGACGCCACCAAGCTCAAAAACGACCTCCAGCCCATTCTCAATCCCGACGCCACCGTCACCGCCAACCAGGGCGCCAACGCCATCATCGTCACCGACACCTCCGCCAACATTCACCGCCTCGCCGAAATTATCGCCGCCCTCGACGCGCACAAAGAATCCGTCTCCGACATCCGCATCTTCAAACTGAAAAACGCCAACGCCACAGCCACCGCTAAGCTCATCAACGACGTCTTCAAGCAGGACACCACCACCAATAACCAGCAGGGTGGCGGCCTCTTCGGCGGCTTTGGCGGTTTCCGCCGCTTCGGGCCTGGTGGCGGCGGCGGCCCCGGCGGATTCGGCGGATTCGGCGGGGGTGGAGGTGGAGGCGCTGGAGGCGGCGCCGGCGGAAATCAGAACTCCGGCGACAGCCCCGCCATCACCGGCAAAATCAATGCCTCCGCCGACGACCGCACCAACACCGTCATCGTCGCCGGACCCACCGCTCTCCTCGACTCCATCGCCCACATCATCACCGAACTCGACAACAACGCCGTCGCCGACACCGTCTTCTTCACCTATCCCCTCAAGAACGGCCAGGCCATCGACATCGAGCCCGTCCTCAACGCCATGTTCGGCAACTCCTCCAGCGGCAGTTCCTCCGGCGCCCGCGGCGGCACCACCAACAGCGGCACCAGCGGCGGCTTCGGCAGTTTCGGCGGCGGTTCCGGCCGCTCCACCCTCGGCGGCAGCGGCAGCGGCTTCGGCAGCTTCGGTTCCACCAACTCCACCAACCGCAGCTCCAACACCAGCGGCAACGGCTATCGTCCCCCCACCTTCACCGCCAGCCAGAGCGGCGCCACCAGCATCATGTCTTCCCTCGAAGGACAGGTCTTCGTCGTCGCCAACGTCGACACCAACTCCCTCCTCATCACCACCAAGGCCTCCCTCAAGGACCAGGTCATCAAGATCCTCGACGACCTCGACCGTCCCATCCCCCAGGTCCTCATCAAGGTCCTCATCGCCGAAGTCACCCACAACGATTCCGACGACATCGGCGTCGAACTCTCCGCACTTGACCAGCGAATCTCCGGCAACGGCATCACCGCCGGCTCCGACTTCGGCATCGCCAACTCCACCACCGGCGGCCTCAAGATCGGCCTCGTCGAACAGAACGCCTCCGCCACCCTCAAGGCCCTTGCCTCCAACAACAAGCTCGACGTCCTCTCCCGTCCCTACATCCTCACCTCCGACAACCAGGAAGCCTCCATGATCGTCGGCCAGGAAGTCCCCATCATCGAAAACTCCCAGATCACCTCCCTCGGCCAGACCATCAACTCCGTCTCCTACCAGAACGTCGGCATCATTCTCGACGTCACCCCCCACATCAATCCCGACGGCATGGTCACACTCGACATCGCCCCCCAGGTATCCCAACTCGATACCGGCTCCGGCGTCCCCATCTCCTCCAACGTCAACGCTCCCGTCTTCGACATCCGCGCCGCCCAGTCCCGCGTTGGCGTCGAGGACGGAAAAACCATCGTCATCGGCGGCCTCATGCAGGACCAGAAACAGCAGACCGTCCAGAAAATCCCCATCGTCGGCGACATCCCTTACCTCGGAATGCTCTTCAAACGCACCCAGAACACCAAGGTCAAAACCGAGCTCCTCATCTTCCTCACCCCCCACGTCGCACAACGACCCTCCGCCCTCCCCGCCATGTCCCGCGACGAAGAGAGCGGCACCAAGCTCGTCCCCAACGCCATCTCCCCAGGCACCTTCCAGGACCACATGCGCGGCATGCAACGCGGCGGCCTCCCCCCGCAGTCCGAAGTCACCAAACCCTCGGAGCCCGGCACCAAATGATTCACTCACCGCGATCCCCTCTCCTACTCATGCTGGCAGCCTGTCTCCTCGCGGCAGGCTGCCAGACCTCCGCTCCCCGGAAACAGTCCGACGTCCCCGTCGCCCAATCCTCCTCTCAGCGCCCCCACACCGACCCCGCCACGCTCACAGACCCCTGCGCCGAAAACCTGCAGAACATCTGCGAAGCCATGCTCCTATACTACACCACCAACAAGCACCTCCCCGCCGCTCTCCCCGAGCTCCAACCCTACGCCGACGCCGGTACCCAGCTCTCCTTCTCCTGCCCCGTCTCCGGAGACCCCTACAGCTACGCCCCCCAGGGCCTCATCACTTCCGGCATCCACGACCGCCTCGTTTTGTATGATGCCAATCCCGTTCACAACGGCCACCGCTGGGGCATCGTCATGACCCCCGCCGCCCCCAACCAACCCGTCACCCTCTTCGTCATCCCCCTTAACGACTCCCTCCTCAATGCCTACCTGCATAAATAAGCAGCAAGAATCAAGAACAAAGAAGCGAGAAGGCGCATCGCTGCCGCCCTTCTTGCTTCTGGATTCTTGATTCTCGGTCACTCCTCCAGCAGTTCCACCGACTTCCGCCCCGAAAACCCCGCCGCCGTCTCATGCCAGTGCGTAATCGTCTCTTCATCCCCCTTCCAGCACAGCAGCACCTCCCGTCCCTCGTGCATCGCCGGAAAATCCAGCAGTGCCCGCGACGGATCCTTCAACTCCACGCCAATCATCCTCAATTCGTCAATCAGCGTCTCCATCCGGTCTGTCGCCCGCTCAAAATCTTCGTGCAGCATTTTCTCACGCGCCGGAGACATCGCCCCCAGCCCCGCACTCAGTTCCGCGTGAATCCTCAGCCGCTGGGCCTGCACCCCCTGGATGTCCGCCGCCACCCGCTTCACCAGCGGAAGCGCCCTTTTCGCCTCCGTCAGCGTGAAATACTTTCGGCGATTCCGTTCCCGCGCCGACTTCGATGATACCGCGAAATCATACTGCGACATGCCAAGCCTCGACTTCCCGACGACTCTGAACTATGAACTTCTACAACCTTCGAAATGCTTATCGACACTGATGTCGATCTGGAACAATCGCCCGATGCAGGACGCATCGGTTCAAGTGCTCTCAGAAATTAATCCGCAAACCGAATGCCAGACGCCATAAATTCCAGCCGCTCCCGTTTTCCATGCCAGTTCACCCGTTCCGCCCCCTCCCTCACCTAAAATAGTCCATCCAAATCGATACGATGTTCAGTGATGACTTACGGCGGCCCAAACGCGAAGACGCCTTCGACGCCGAACCAGGCGGGCTCGCAGCCGGCAGAATTCCGGCCGCGCAGGCTCTTTGCTGGTCGTCCCCCGCCTCCGGCACAGGGCCCCCCCTCAGCGATACGCCTCCGCCCCCGCTTCCTTCACTGTGCCCAAAAGCTTCTCAATCACCGAATCTGTATCCACCCCCTCCGCATCTGCGTTGAAATTCGTAATAATCCGGTGCCTCAACACCGGCTTCGCCATCTGCTTCACATCCTCCACACTCACGTTTAATCTCCCCCGGCTGATCGCCCGCGCCTTCGCCCCCAGGATCAAATACTGCGCCGCCCGCGGACCCGCTCCCCACGTCAGCCAGTTCCGTATGAACTCCGGCGCCTCCTTTTCCCCCGGACGCGTCGCCCGCACCAGGCTCACCGCATAATCCACCACGTGATCCGACACCGGCACCTTCCGCACCATCTTCTGAACCGTCAGAATATCGCTCGCCGACAGCACCGGCCGCAGTTCCTGTCCCCCCTCGCCCGTCGTGCTCTTCACGATCGCCCGCTCCTCCTCCCTCTGCGGATACCCCACCTTCACCATGAACATGAACCGATCCAGCTGCGCCTCCGGCAGCGGATACGTACCCTCCTGCTCCACGGGATTCTGCGTCGCCAGCACAAAAAACGGCGGCTCCAGCGAAAACGTCTGCCCCGCCGCCGTCACCTGTGATTCCTGCATCGCCTGGAGCAACGCCGCCTGCGTCTTCGGCGGTGTCCGGTTAATCTCGTCCGCCAGCAGCATGTTGGTAAAAATCGGCCCCTTCACAAAATTAAACTCCCGCCGCCCTGTCTGCGCATTCTCCTGGATGATGTCCGTCCCCGTGATATCGCTCGGCATCAAATCCGGCGTGAACTGAATCCGATTGAACTTCAACGACAGCACCTTCGCCAGAGTCGAAATCATCAGCGTCTTCGCCAGCCCGGGCACCCCCACCAGCAGACAATGCCCCCGAGAAAACATCGCCACCAGCAGCAGATCCATCACCTCCGTCTGCCCCACGATGACCTTCCGGATTTCCGCCAGCAGCGTCTCCCGCGCCCCCTTCAACTTCTCCACCGCCGCCATCTCAGCCGACCCCGCCGCCCCACCGGGATTCCCACCAGCCGCGCCTCCTCCCGCCTGACCAGACGAATGCGTAACGCTCATGAACACTCCTTAAAGATAGGGCCGGCCCACTTGTCAGGCCGCGTCGCCTCGGTGCCGTTCCATATATCAGACTCGCACGCCAACTCGCCGTCGCAATCACCCTTCAAGAACACGCGTATCCTACCGGACTCTATCTTCCCCGCGCGTTTCCGGACTACATTTCCGCGAGCCGATCTCCCCAAGAAAGGACTGCCCACCAAGGGGCGATCAGAATTCACACGTGCCACTAATCCGCGCAAGACGCATCCAACCACTGCGAATATGTTGGGTTTATAGGCACCACGATCCTCGCTCCATAAAATCTCGAAAATTTTCAAAAAAACCAGCACTTTTCCTCGCCACTTTCTACGCCGCCGTCTAACATGCATCTTCCCCACGGCCGTCTGCGTAATAGGCCAGATCGCCTAAATCTTGCTAACCACCCTCTTTGACGGGTGTCTGACTCTGCATTCCGGGCGGATTGGGCCCCCGCCTCGGTCGCTTTGTACACAGGTGATTCATGCAAAAAGCAGCGGCTCTCCTCGCGGCCTTGGTCGCCGGCACTTTCTGCTATTCGACCGCCCGAGCCAGCGTCGGCCCCCAGATCCCCTCCTCCGACCTCCTCAACGACATCTCCACTGCCGCCACCTTTGCCGACACCCGCCTCGAAGTCGGCGGTGAACTGGGTATCATCGTCCCCCACCAACCGCAGACCCTCCACCAGCTCGTGATCCCGCACCTCGCCCTCGGCCCCGTTTCAGCGGGCCACACCATCGTCTACACCGAATTCGCCGTCGGCCGCCACGGCCTCGGTCCCATACAGCCCGAACGCCCCAACACCTTCTCCTGGCGTGCTCCCGCCTCCACCCGATTCGCGGCCGAATCCAGCTTCATCCGCTCCCTCGTCGTCGGCCAGGATTTCTTCGACTCCTTCTGCGAACGGTTTGACCTCCAGGATGATGACGAACGCCCCTGGTCCACCACCACCACCGTGCACGTACTCTCCTCCACCGATGACTGGTTGGCCCCCTTCGCTACACTCGCCTACGAAGAGGACTCCCTCGAAAACAACGACCGCATCGGCCTCGGAGGCGGCCTGCAATTCAGATTCGACCGCAACACCACGCTCGGCGGCGAAGCCATCTACTTCGCCGACCACCCCAACGACTCCCTCCCCCGCGAGACCCGCTTCCTCGCCAAGTTCGAAATCGACTTCTGATCCCTCGCCATCCCCTCCGGCAATAAGGCCCGGCCTCTCCGGCACCGCGGGCCAATGTGCCTTCAATCACGCCCCCAACCCCCAACCCAGATAACGTCCTCACCCATACTTCGCATACGCCGTCTTCCCGCCCACATTCGGAAAACTCAAAATCGCCCCTGTCGAACTAAACGAAAACACCACCTTCTGCCCCACCCCGTTCAACACCGGATCCAGAAACACCTGCCCTCCGGTGAACGCAAATGTATCCGCATCCGTCCCGCCGCTGTCATACGTCAACGACAGCCCCGCCGGCGAAAAGCGATAGCTCCCCGTCGCCCCCGTATTCGTCACGAAATTTCCCAATTCCAGGAAATTGCTCCCGGTCATCTGCGTGTCCGCTGTGAACGTCACCGTATCCCCATGCTTCAACACCGATCCCCCCGTTGTCGTTGTGCCTCCCGTCACCTTGATGCTCGGCCCCTTCACCAGGAGCGTCGGAAGATTCAGCTTCGATGACACCGGCGTCACGGTGACCATCACCGTGTACTGCCCCGACGGGACCAGCGCCGTCTTCGTCCCCGGAACCGCAGGCACGGTGATCGTCAACGTATCCTTCCCGTTCGCTTTCCCCGCAGCCGCCGCCAGCAACGTTGGCAACTTCACGTTGTTCTGACTGAACACCGATATGTCCGTCCCACCGCTCGTCGGGTGCAGCACCACACGCAGGTTCACCGCCGGCACCAGCGTCGTCGGAATGTTGCCCAGATTCGTCAGCGAAATGGAGACGTTCCCCGCCTTCGTCGCCGTCCCGGCGACAATGCTCGTCGGCAACGTCGATCCGGCCAACGCCGCCGAAAGACTCACATACCCGGCCGACAATGTTACATGCCCCGGCAACACCACCGAATTATTCGTGTGCGTTGGATCCACCACCACTACCACGCTGTAGGTCCCCGCCGCCACCGTCGCCGGCGCCGTGAGATTCAGCGTCACCGGCATCATCATCCCCGTCGCCAGTGCCTTCACCGTCGTGACGTTCGTACCCGCCGCCAGCAGCGAAATATCCGCCCCACCGGCCGCGGGCCTCAAATACGCCCGCACCTGCAATCCCGCCGGCGACGTCCCGGTTCCCTTGTTCGTCACGTTTACCTTCAACGTCCCCGTAATCACCAGTCCCGTCACCAAGCTCCCCGTGAACGTCGGCGCCCCCGCAAAGCTCGGCACCAGGTTATACGTCACCGCCGTCGTCGCCTGAGCCTGCAATACTGCCCCCCCGCCGGTTCCGGTCGCCACCAACCCCGTCACCGCCCCCACCGCCGCCGTCAGCATCACCCGCGATTCCAAAACCTCCAGCCCCAGTTCCCGTCCCTGCTGCCCTGCGCGCACTGTCCGACGACCACTGCGACTCATCGCTGCTCCTCACTTGGAATACATAAGTTCAGGGAATACGTAAGCCTGCGAAGTGACGGCAGGCCGAGGGGAGCTTACCTTTGATTTTCAAAAGGGCAAATTGAATCTCAGATTAATTCTCGCAAATCCTCCCCCCCCCCTTACGCCACAATGATTCAAAGACCCGATGACTCACTGTCTCAATTCCCCCAATTCCTATCGGAATTGCGGGGGGGGGGAGATTGCCAATGACGTACCCACACTTGGCAATCTCCCCCCCCCTCCCTACTCCGCACTCAGAACTGGCAGCCCCCCGCCTTCCATGCGATAATCCAGCTTCCTCACAGGAGCAAGCCCACAATGATCATCGCCAAAGTCCTCGGCACCGTCGTCGCCACCGTCAAAGACCCCGGCTTCGAGGGCAAAAAACTCATCATCGTCCAGGCCCACGTCCTTAAAGACGGACAACTGACCCCCGGTAACACCATGCTCGTCGCCAACGACGACCTCGGCGCCCGCGAAGGCGATTTCGTCGCCGTCTCCCAAGGCTCCTCTGCCCGTATGACCCCCTCCATGAAATCCACCGCCACCGACGCGGTCGTCATCGCCCTTATCGACCGCATCGACGCCAATGGGCAAGTCGTCTTCAAGAAAGACTGACGGCGCCTCGACAAGGTTTTGCGTTTTGAGTTTTGCGTTTTGAGTTTTCGCCCATGTGGACCGGAATCGTTCAGGGAACCGTCACTTCGACGATCAAGCACCCCTCGCTGACGAAGGGCACAATGCTCATCGTCCAGCCCATTCACCCGCTTACCAGCAAACCCGACGGCCTTGCACAAATCGTGGTCGACACGCTCGGCGCCGGGCTCCACCAGCGCGTCCTCGTCTCCGGCGACGGCCTCGGCACCCAGCGTCTCCTCAACGCCGGCAAAGACTGCCCGGTGCGCCTCTCCATCGCCGCCATTCTCGACGAATTTTCCATCCAGACCCGCAACGGAGGGGCCGTCTGATGTACCTTGCGAAAGTCATCGGCAACATCGAAGCCCGCATACGCCTCCCCGGCTTCGACGCGCAAAAGCTCCTCCTCCTGCAACCGATCGACTTCAATCAGCAACCGATTCGCTGGGTGGTGATCGCCCTCGACTGCACCAATTCGGCGGGCATCGGCTCAATCGTCACGTTCGTCGAAGGCCGCGAAGCCGCCAACCCGTCCGATCTCCCCGTCGACGCGTGCATCACCGCGATCGTCGATTCGTGGGACTACAAACCCACCAATGGGATTGAGTCACCGGGCCGTTGAGCCAATGACACAATGCCCCGATGACTCAAAGATTCAGTCTTTAGATTACTTGAGTTCCACCGACCAGTACGCATGATCGAGGAAATGCTTCCACGAGGCGTACTTGTCCGACCCGAGCCGCAGATTAATCACCGGGTTCCGCTTGGGCTTGACCGGCAATTTCATCAAATGCATATGCGCCTGCTGCGGCGTCCGCCCGCCCTTCTTCGCGTTGCAGTAGACGCACGCGCACACGAGATTATCCCAGGTCGTCTTCCCACCCAGCGATCGCGGAATCACGTGATCGAGGGACAATTCCTGCGTGGGGAATCGCTTTCCGCAATATTGGCAGAGGGAATGATCGCGGGCGTAGATGTTCCGCCGGTTGAGCTTCACATCCTGCCGGGGCAGGCGGTCGTAGCTGAGCAGCCGGACGATGCGGGGCACGGCGATCTCGAAGCGCACGGTCCGCACAAAATCATGATTCTCGCGTTCGAACTGCGCCTTGAGCTGCGACAGCTCGATCCAGGAAACCATGTCGTAAGAGATGTATCCCGCATCCTCGACCGAAACGACTTCAGCAAGATTTCGAAGGAGAAGCGAAAACGCACGGCGAGCGGAGACCACGCGAACCGCCATGTACAAGCGGTTCAGGACGAGAACGTTACAGGACAACCCGGATAGGGGGATAGCTGCTTCCACCGACTCTGCTCCGATTAAGGATCATGAGACCGACTCCAGCGAGCTTGGGTCTGTTAAAGCGTAGTTTGTAGCTGAGCGCAAGTCAATATGTCGCCATGGTTAGAACACGCATCAGGGCAGGTTTTATAGGTTCTGAACATTGGATCGCGACAAATCGCGCGGGTACAATGCGTGTCTTCACTCTGGTCGGCAGCATCGTTTAATTGCCCCGGCCCCCACCAGTGGCGGATTCGCTTTATGACCACCAGTTCCGCTTCAGATGCGAGCACGACGCAAATCGATCGCCCGCAGAGCGCCACCGGTTCTCCCCCCCCTCCCCCCCCCTCCCCCGGACCCCGCCCGCGGCCCCCGGAATGGTTGCTCGAAACCTTTTTTAAAACCCTGGGCAAGACCCCCGGCGCCGCCGGGAAACTCCTCGATCGGGTTGCCGCTCGGCCACTCATCGGCTCCGTCGTCGTCTTCTTCTCCTCCGTCTGGATCGGCATCGTGTGGCTTTTCTGCCTCGGGCTCTACATCGGCATCGGCTCCGGTCTCCCCAATCTCCGCGCCAAGCTCGAAATGACCGACCTGCAGTTCTTCGACGCCTGGCCCATGCGCATCATCCTCACCGGTCTTGCGATTACGCTCATCGTCGTCACCCTCCGCCGGATTCCGCTCACGCTCTTCAAGCTGGGCGTCTGGACCGTGCACATCGGCATCCTCACGCTCATCGGCGGCGCGGTCTGGTACTTCTCCAACAAGGTCGAGGGCTCCGTCCGCATTTACCTGAACCAGCACGTCGGCTGGTTCTACGATGCCACCGAACGGTCTCTCTACGCCTATAAGATGAACGGCGATGGCACCGTGGATGAACCCTCCCGGTCGATGGTTCCGCTTCCCACACTGCCGTTCTTCTACGAGCACATTCAGGAGCGGAAGAATCCGCTCGATCTTCCCATTCCCCAGAGCGCCCTTGCCAAGATATCTCCCGCGCTCAACGATGCGCACGTCACGATCACCGGTTATTACCCCGCCGCCGATCTTGCGCCGATGAACTGGCGGCCCGCGCGACCCGACGAGAAGGGCGGGATGGGGCATGCTATTGCGCTGCAGCTCAATGATGGCATGCAGACATTCTCCGACAGTTGGCTGGTCGCCGGCGTTCGCAGCAGCCGGCTGCTCGAATTCCAGCAGTTCGCCATCGAATACCTGTATCACCCGACGCCCGAACGGATCCGCGATCTTTCCGCTTCGTTCGACAGCGCCGTCGGGATGACGGTGCGAATCCCAAAACTCCATATTGAACGCACGTACACGCTCGACAAGCCCGGGCCGATCCCGATCGAAGGCAGTCCGTACACCATCACGCCGCAGGGCATTTCCGAAATGCCCATGCTTTCGAAGGGTTACGAGAACACCCAGAGCAGCGTGCTCACGGTGCACGTCACCCGCCAGGACGCACCTGACAAAACCTTCGAATTCGACCGCATGTCCGTCTTCCGATATCCGGAACGCTCTCCGGACTTCATCAATGTGAACGGCAAGCCGGTCCGCAAACAGAACGGGGTTGACCCGGATATCCAGATCATTTTTCACGATGCGTCGAAGCCGCAGATATGGATCGTGGAAGATGACAGCGGCCAATGCACGCTGATTGGACGGGGTGCGGACGGTCGATCCCTTTCGACTCCGTTCGGTCCCGATCGAACCCTTTCGCTGCCGGCGGGATTCCCGAAACTGCAAATCAGGATTTCGCAGGAAGCGGATAACGTCGCTGAAACCTTTGGTCCGCGCATCATCCCGGCCGAGCAACGGCAGCGAGGGCAGACGGCCATGGATGCCATGCAGGATTCCATTGTTGAACTCCGCATCATCCGCGGCGACTGGACCAGCGGGCCGGTCTATGTTCCCTTCGTTCAGTTTGCGCAGATAGGCGATCCGCCGATCGGGCGGCAGCCGACAGTTGTGGATGTCCCGGGCGTCGGGCCGATCGGGCTGATTCTCTCCACCACGGAGCGCGAACTTCCCAGTGATTTGCAGCTTACGGATTTCAAAGCGATCAAGTATCCCGGCGCTTCGCGGACGTACGAGAACTACATTTCGACGCTGCGCGTCACGCCGAAATCGGCCGGGGAGCCGATCACGCTCACCCCGCAGCTCAACGACCCGGTTGCGGACCACGGCCTCTATTATTTCCAGGCGGCGTGGGATGGCGACGACAATGCGGCACCGGCACAGCGTTTCAGCGTGATAGGCGTCGGGAATCGGCCGGGCGTTATCACGATGGCCGTCGGCGCTCTGTTGATGGTCCTGGGCATCGGGTACTCGTTCTACGTCAAACCGATCCTGCTCAACATGAAGAAACGGGAGCTCGCGGAATGGGCCGCGCGAAAGAATTGAGATGAATATGATCCAGCCGTTTCTCGCAATTTCCGCCCGCAGCCGCCGCTTGAGCAACATGGTTGTGTTCATCGTCGCGTTCCTGCTCACGACGGTAGGCGCGGCGCTCGCGATCAACATGGACCAGGGGGGCGCGCCCAAGACGCCTGCACCGACGCCCGAAAACCCCCACGCGGGCTTCGCCATGCCGAATCCCGCCGCGACTGCGACGACGATTCCTTCCGCTGCGTCGATCTCGTCAGGCCCGTTCCTCCGCCCGGACTTCGAATCGGCAGTCGATTTCACGCGTCTTCGGCTGCTCGCGATCGACCATATGGATCAGGTGAAGATTCTCGACTCCTGGGCGCGCACCACGCTCTCCACCATCGCGCACCACAGCTCTCTTGAAGGGCAGGACCCGCTCTACACGACGCTCGACATCGCCTTCCGCCCAGAGGTGTGGGCCGACCGGAACATTATCTATGTCCAGGCGATTCCGATCCGCGAGCAGCTCGTCAACCTTGTGCCGGACAAAGTGGAAGGGGACCGCATCCTCCATACCGGCCTCGTCAGCCCCGAGTTTCTGAATGACAACAAAGTGATCGACCTGCTGAATCGCATCTCGCTCGATACCCGGCTCGCCCCGTCTGTCGGCAAGGTCTTCAGCTCGCTCGACGCCTTCGAGCGCGTCGCCGAGACGTTCCACGTCTGCCCCCCGGACGCTGGCCACCGCGACACTCCGTGGTATCACCCGGTGCGGCTGCTCTCCAATCTTCCCAAGGATGCCCAGGAGCAACTGAAGCTGCAGCCGTTGCCGCCCGTCGAAGGCTACACTGCCGAGCAGGCGTGGCGCATCAACCTTGCCTTCGAACAGCTCATGCTGGGATGGCGCGAAGGGGACTCCAAGCTCGTCAATCTCGCGTCGGCCAACCTGTGCGATATCCTCCCCACGATCGATTCCGCCGGTTACCCGTCGCAGGCCAAGCGCGTGACCGAGGTGTGGTACAACCGGACGTACTTTGGGACGGTCGCGAATGTTTTCCTTTACTTCATCGCCATGACGCTCTTCCTGATGGTGGCCGTCGGCGCGGCGAAGAAAGTGGAGCGGCCCGCGCTCATCGTCTTCACCATCGCCGTGGGCGTGCACTTCGCCTCGATGGCGATCCGCTACTGGCTTGCCGGGCGGTGGCCGACGCAGAACCAGTTCGAATCGGTGCTTGGTTCGGCGCTCCTGGGGTGCATCGCGGGATGGCTGCTGGAAATGTGGAAGCGCAACGGCCTGTTCGGCATGGCGTTCTCCTTCGTGGGGTTCCTGGCGATGACCGGCTGCATGACGGCCCCCTACTGGTCGGGGCGAGACATCGGGGGCACCATCGGCAAAACGCCCGGCATCCTGACCACCACGTACTGGCTCTACATCCACGTGAACATCGTGATCTCGAGTTACGGGCTGATCGGGGCGAGCTTCGCGCTCGGACTTCTGTACCTTCTCGCCCGGCTCTGGTTCTGGATTAACCCGCTTGAGCCCGGTTATGAAACCGGCGGCGACGGCACCGTTTCGCTTCCGCCATCGCCGGCGCCTTCGAACACGGCCGTCGCGATCGCCGAAATCCCCGCGCTCCGCGAAGTCCAGTCCAAGCGCACCGCCCTTCTCGACACCCTCGATCAGGCCAACATGGTCGTTCTGCAACTCGCCTTCTGGTTCCTCGGCATCGGCATCATCTGCGGCGCGATCTGGGCGGACCAGAGTTGGGGCCGGCCGTGGGGCTGGGATCCGAAGGAAACGTTCGCGCTTGTGACGTGGATTGTTTACCTGATCATCGTCCACGCCCGGTTCGTCACCCGCGCGAAGGGGGACGTCACGGCGTGGATGGCTGTCGCGGGCTTCGGCGTGATGATGTTCAACTGGATCGGGGTGAACTTCTGGCTCGCGGGCCTGCACAGTTATGCTTAAAGAAATGGAATCAGGAAGATCCCGGAGAAAGAATCAAGCGTTCGTAATAAAATGGCATCGGGGTGAAAACGCGGCGGTTAAAACCGCCGGCAAATCCGCGGTTTCGCAACATCCCGCGAATTCGCTTTTCAATTTGTGTCCACCGTGCTCGCCATGGTTCCACTACCGTAATCAATTCCGTAAGGATTCGCACAATGCCCATCACCGAACAACAGATTTACGACGTCCTCAAAACCGTCCAGGACCCGGACCTTTTCAAGGATCTGGTCACGCTCCGGCAGGTCAAGAGCATCAAGATCGTCGAAGGGAACGTCGCGATCGAAATCGCCACGCCGTCGCCGCAGAAAGACCGCATCCGCCAACTCGTCACGGCCGCCGTCAGCGCGATTCCTGGGGTCGATGAAGTGTTCGTCAATTTCGCCGCCGCTCTCGACACGGCCCCAGCGCAGCGGCCCGCCGGCGCTCCGCCGGGCCATGGCCACTCTCATGCACCGCAGCAAACCCAGAAGCGCATCCTCTCGAACGTCAAGCACATTGTCGCTGTCGGCGCGGGGAAGGGTGGCGTCGGCAAATCGACGATCGCCGTCAACCTCGCCATCGGCCTCGCGCTGGCCGGCAAGAAAGTCGCGCTCCTCGACGGCGACATCTACGGCCCATCGATTCCCACGCTCACCGGCATCGGACCGCGGCCGCCGGAGGTCATGAACGACCGCATCATTCCGTTCACGATTTCCAATGGAATCCCCCCCGTCTCCATCAAAGTCATGTCGATCGGCTTCATGGTGGACAAGGAAAAGGCCTTGATCTGGCGCGGACCCATGGCCCACGGCGCCATGAAGCAGTTTCTCGAACAGGTCGATTGGGAATCCGACACCGGCCTCGATTACCTTATCATCGACCTTCCTCCGGGCACCGGCGACATCGCGCTCACGCTGGCCCAGACCGTCGCACTCACTGGGGCTGTGATTGTCGCCACTCCGCAGGAAGTCGCGCTCGCCGATGCCCGCCGTGCCGTCCGCATGTTCCAGCAGCTCGGCGTGGAAATCCTTGGCGTCGTCGAGAATATGTCGGCGTTTATTTGCGAGCACGGGACGGAGTACGACATCTTCGGCCGCGGCGGGGCGCAGGTGATGGCCCAGCAGATGGGGCTTCCTTATCTGGGCGACGTTCCCATCACGCCGTCTCTGCGCATCAATTCGGATGCCGGGAAACCGTTCGACAACTTTACCGAGAATTCCGCCGCTGCCAAACCGCTGCGGGCCATTGCGGACCTGCTCGACAAGCAGGTTGCGGTGCGCCAGGCGACCCGCCCCGCGGCCAGGCCTCTGAATCTTCAGATCACCTGACCGCCCCCCCCCCGCGCGCCCCCCTGTTCCGCCCCGTCCCGCAAATAGAAAAGCGGCGAAGCCATGCCTTGCCGCACTGCCTTGCCGCTCTTTTTTGCCAAATCGTTTTCTTCGCTTTACCGCGCGTTCGACGACGACTGAGTCAATCCGCTCAGTTCCAGGAAAGGATTCTGCGTCTGCGCGTTCTTCGCCGCAGCCACGAAGTCATCGTGATCCTTCGGCTGGCCGCTGATCAGGAATTTCCCATGATCGGCGATCGCCTGCAGCGTGTACCCGAGCCACTTCTCGGGCGAACCATCGAGCGCCGTTCCCGCGACCGTTTCCGCAAGTGAGGCCGCCGATTCGAAAGCAGAGAGCGCCGCTTCCCTGGCGGTGTTCGTGTCGCTGTCCGCTGCGATGGTTCCCATGTCCTTCGGCGTTCCCGCGGCCGCATACGCCTGTTTCATGGCGTTCCCGGCTGCAACCTTCAGCGATCCGACGGTGTAGGCGATCAGATTCGTGCGCCCGACTTCCGATTTCGCCGCGGATTGCCCGAGTTGCAGGATTGCCTTGAGATGGGTCTGATTTTTCTTGGTATTGCCGCTCACGAGCGGGTCGTTGTCGGGCAGCCCGCGACCGGCGAGTTCGGACAGGTATTTTCCATAAGCCGATGAAGCCGCGGCATAGGCATTGGCCGCCCCGTTCGAGGCCGCGTTCGCCTTGCTGATGTCGGACTTGATGCTCTCGGCCAGATCGGAAAAGGCCTTGTACTTGGCTTCGAGGCCGGCGTCTCCGGCAAGCAGTTGTTTTGCCTGATCGTGCAGCACCTTCGCCTGGTCGGTGGCATCCTTGACGCGCATGTCGCCCTGCTTGTTCCCGGAGGTCGCGGATGCGAGCTGCGATTCGGCGTCGGCCTGGTGGATCTTCGCCATTGTCAGGTCCGCCTGCGCCTGGGCCAGTTTTGGCTGCAGGTCCGCCGCCTCTTCGGAGAGCTGATCGGCCTGCTTGCGATCATCCGTGGCTTTTTTCGCCGCATCGATCGCCGTTGTCCCCTTGAGGTTCTCCGACGCCGCGAAGGCCGCCTCGGTATCCGAATAAATCTTCGCCGCATCATCCTGCTTCTGCTTGATCTGGCTTTGCAGGTCATCCACGGCCTTCTGCGCCTTTTCAGTTGCCGCCTTCGCCTCGTCCAGCGTCAATTGCAGTTTCGAGAGGTCGGCCGGCTGATCGCCCTTCGCGAGGGATTCCTGCGCCCCGGCCTGCGCGCCCAGCAGGTTCACGTAGAGAGCGGCCGAATCGAGGTCCGTTGCGAGTTGCGCCAACTGCAGGAGTTTGCCTTGCGCATCGTCGAGGTGGAGGCGCGCTGCCGCGAGCTGCGAAGCGCCCATCTGCGCATCCACGCTCGATTTCAGGGCGGAGTCGGTGAAGTCGGAGGAACCCTCGGCTTTCTTCAGGATGTCAGTGGCGTTGTCCAGGTCGGCGGCGACCGACTTTTGATCCAGATATCGCTTCCACGCGCCTTGCCGGTTTTCCTTGTCGCCCTTGATGGCGCTGGTGATGCCGTCCTGCGTCTGCTGGACTTCGGCGGCGTCCTTGCCCCTAAGCTGATCGGCGACTTCGGGCTTCAGACGCAATTCTCCAGCGGAGGCGGTCAGGCGCGCGGCATGATCCGAAGCCACCGCCGCATCCTTCGACGCGTCGCCCGCGCCTGAACGATTGCATCCGCCAAGCACCACGCTGCCGGCGAGCGCGGCTGCGATCAATGTCTGGGCGAACCGATCGGACGCTTTTTGCCTGGAGGACGCTTTTTGCTTGGAAACCACCACAGCCACTCCTTTTGCGTGTGTGGGTGCAGAAAACCGCACCCGGCAAAGCCACCTGCGCCTGCGGAGGAGAGACAGGATGGGAGTCCTCCGCGCCATAATGAGTTATGTACCAGTTAAGGCAATATTGGTCAACTTCGTTTAAGCGTCGATCGAATATCGATGCGGCCGCCCCTCCTCACGACCCCGCGCAAAAAACGAACCGCCCGCGATGAGCTCGCGGGCGGTCGTCATTGATGAATTCGACTCAGATTAAGCGGCGCCGATCGCGGCGTCCAGAACCGACTTGAATTCGCGTTTAGGGCGCAGGCCCGAGAGCTTCTGAACGATCTGTCCCTTCTTGAAGACGATTACGGTGGGAATGGCGGAGATCGAAAACTTCATCGCCGTGTTGCGGTTGGAATCGGTGTCGACTTTGCCGACTTTGATCTTCCCTTTGTACTCTTCGGCGAGCTCGTCGATGGTCGGGGCGAGCATCCGGCACGGACCGCACCACTCGGCCCAGAAGTCGACGAGCACGGGCGTCTCGCTGTTGATGACTTCGGCATCGAAGTTGGAATCGGTGAATTGAACGACATTTTGACTTGCCATGGTTGGCTCCTAAGAGTTGTCGGGATCGAGGCGACCCCACCGAGAATTTTCAAAATGTTAGGGGTGATTCGCCGTAAGTGTCAATGCGTATATAGACCGATTGTGAATCCCCCTGGAATATTGCAGTAGTTCTGCTCAGCCATGAGGAGGAGATGGCCAAGGGCGCGCGCCTTGGCGATCGTCCTGGCCAAGTTCTTTTGGCGAACTGCTCTCCGCGCACAGATTGCCCATCTTTACACCTTCGCCTCGAGCATCAACCTGAAAGCCGGTGGATTTCCCCCCCCTTTTCCCGCATAATGCCCGACTCGACTTTTTCAAACGATCGAATTTACTGAAACGGTGCCCAATGATCGTCATTCTCAAGCCCGAGGCTACGGAAGCGCTCGTCCAAGACATCGTCTCGCAGATCGAAGGCCTGGGCCTGCAGGCTCATCTCTCCCGTGGGCAGTTTCGTACCGTTATTGGGGTCGTGGGAGAAGAGGTCAAGGTCGACCCCGAGCACCTCAAGTCGATCACGGGCGTCGAACAGGTCCTCCCGATCATGAAGCCCTACAAGCTCGCCTCCCGCGAGTTTCATAAGGACGACACGGTCATCGATATCGCGTGCCCCAACGGGGGATCCGTCAAGGTCGGGGGCAACTACTGCATGGCGATTGCGGGCCCGTGCGCCGCGGAAGATGAAGCGATGGTGCACCAGCTTGCCCGCGAGGTCCGCGCCGCTGGCGCCACCGTCCTGCGCGGCGGCGCGTACAAGCCCCGCACTTCCCCCTACTCGTTTCAGGGCCACGGCGAAGAAGCATTGAAATGGCTCCGCGACGCCGGCCGCGAAAACAACATGCCTGTGATCACGGAAGTCATGGACACCCGCCATGTTCAGACCATCGAAAAATACACGGACATTTTTCAGATCGGCGCCCGCAACATGCAGAACTTCAATCTGCTGTTCGAAGTGGGCCGGACGCGCAAACCGGTGGTGCTGAAGCGCGGGCTTGCCGGGTCCATCTCTGAGTGGCTCATGTCTGCCGAGTATGTGTTGTCGCAGGGCAACCGTCAGGTGATCCTGTGTGAGCGCGGCATCAAGACCTTTGAAACGTCGCTCCGTTACACCCTGGACGTCTCCGCGGTGCCTGTCGCCAAAAACCTTTCGCACCTCCCCGTGATCGTCGATCCCTCGCACGCGGCGGGCGACCGTCAGTTTGTTCCCGCCCTAGCCCGTGCCGGCATCGCGGCGGGTGGCGACGGCATTATGGTGGAGTGCCACGACAACCCCGCCAAAGCCATGTGTGATGGTCCACAGGCGCTTCTGCCCGATACGTTCGCGAAGCTTATGACTGAACTTGAAGGCATCGCCAAAGTGCTTGGCCGCCAGTTCACCAGAACCCCGGCGTCGTCGGCTGTCCCCGTCAGCGTGTGATGATCACTGTCGCGGCGGCCACCACAGCTCGCCCAACTCAATCTCCAATCCCTCAAACGGCGGCAACGACACGGTCTCTACCCCGCGTCCCTTCCCCACCGCCACATATTTCTTCCGTCGGAGCTCAAATGCCTCAATGGTCCGCTTCTTCGGATCCAAGATCCAGTAGTGCGGAATAGCAAAGGCCCGATACTCTTCGAATTTCTTCTTCCGGTCCGTCCGCTCGCTGCCTGGGCTAATCACCTCCACGGCCAAATCCGGCGAATGTCGAATGACACCGCCATCCAGCAACTTGACGCGAGCGCGAGAGAAAAAGTACAGATCCGGCCGTCGAACCGTGTACTCCGTCACAATGTGATCCGTATCGCTCATCGCGATACCAAGCCTGTTGCTCTTCGCGTAAGTCGCCAGAATTACCAGCAGTTGGGAAACAGCCCACGCATGCGCAGCGGTCGGACTCGGGCTCACGCGAATTTCTCCATCAACCAGCTCCAATCTCACCCCAGGTGGATCCTCCCCCAACTGCAAATATTGCTCTGCTGTCAATTTAATGGTCTCAGCGATCGTCATCTGACACCTCGTCTGATTTATCATATCGACCGCGCTCTTCCCGCACACTTCCTTTTTAGCCGCATTTCCATGATAATGTCCATCTTTTCACAATCCGACCGAAAGAAACTAACCATGCGAAAGCCCTTTGTCGCCGGCAACTGGAAAATGAACCTCAATCGTGCGGAAGCCCTCGCGCTTGCGACCGGCCTCGCTCAGAAGGCGTCGCAGTTCGGCGTCACGGAAGTCGGCATCATTCCGCCGTTCGTGTACATCGACGCGGTGAAGGGGGCGATCAAGGACGCTCCGATCGGCATCGGCTCGCAGGATGTCTACTTCGAGAAGAACGGCGCGTTCACGGGCGAGATTTCCACCGCCATGCTCGCCGACGTCGGCGTGAAGTATGTGCTCGTCGGCCACTCGGAACGCCGCCACGTCATCGGCGAAACGGACGCACTCTTGAACAAGAAGCTCCATGCGGTAATCAATGCGGGGCTGATCGCCATCCTCTGCATCGGCGAGAAGCTCGAAGAGCGCCAGGCGAACAAGACGTTTGACGTGTGCAAGGCGCAGTTGGTCGAGGGCCTGAAGGGTCTCGACAAGTCGAAAGCGTCGCAGCTCGTCATCGCCTACGAACCGGTCTGGGCCATCGGCACGGGGTTGAATGCCACCAAGGAGCAGGCGCAGGAAGTGCATGCGTTCGTCCGCAGCGAGCTTGCGCAGATCTTCGACAAGCCCACGGCCGACTCGATCCGCATTCAGTACGGGGGCAGCGTGAAGGCCTCGAATGCCGCGGAGCTGATGAGCCAGCCGGACGTGGACGGCGCGCTGGTTGGCGGGGCATCGCTGAAGGTGGACGAATTCCTCGGCATCATCACCGCGGCATCAAGCGCCAAGAAATAAGAGTTGTCCGTTACCCCTGAACCGGAACCCTCAATGTATATCTTTGCTCTCGCCGTCTTTTTCATTCTCATCGCCGTGCTCCTGGTGCTTGTCGTTCTCGTCCAGCGTGGACGAGGCGGCGGTCTCTCCGGAGCTTTCGGCGCCGGCGGCGGTGCGACCGCGGCGTTCGGCACCAAGACCGGGGACGTATTCACCATGCTCACCGTCGTACTCTTCGTCGTCTTCATGCTGATGGCGATCTGGCTGAATTTTCAGTTCCGCGATCCTGTGGCTGCGGCATCACAACCCACGGTAAAGAACGCTCCAGCCGGAGGCAATTTGCCGGAAATGCCGGAATCCTCGATGCCGCCCGGCATGCCAACCGTGCCCAGCGTGCCAACCATACCACCAGCGACCAGCCTGCCGGCCGGACCAGCGTCGGCTCCGGCGTCGCAACCCAGGTGATCGAAGGCATCACATACGGGCAATTTGATTGAGGACACGCAATGTTGAACAGCATGACCGGATTCGGCGCTGCCTCTGCTGACAAGCACGGCATCTCCTGCAGCGTCGAGATACGGTCGGTCAACAACCGCTTCTTCAAAGCCGTCATCAAGCTTCCCGACAAGCTCCAGATGCTGGAGCCGGACATCGACCGGACACTGCGCGATGCGATCGCCCGCGGGTCCATCGTTCTTTCGATGTCGGTAAAGGATCAACTGCCGGCGACGTCCGTCACGATCAACCAGGAGCTTCTGAAGCGTTACACGGAGCAGCTCAAGAGCCTGCAGGGGAGTGTGCCGAATTCGACGATCGATCTGGCCACGCTGCTCGCGCTGCCCGGGGTCGTAGAGGCGGGCGAGGACACGACGGAGTACCTGGAGGCCCATCGCGATCTTGCGTTGGGACTCGTGAAGGAGGCGATTGCACGGCTCGGCGAGATGCGGGCGAAGGAGGGGGCAGCGCTCTGGGTGGATCTGAAAAAGCATCTCGACGTGATCCGCGGCGCGCTGAACAAGATCGCCCAACACGCCCCCGCCGTCGTGAAGGCCTATCACGAAAAACTCAAAGCCCGCGTCAACCAGATGGTCGCCGATGCCAAGCTCTCCCTTTCGGATAACGAACTGCTGAAGGAAGTTGCATTGTTTGCAGATCGTGCGGATATTTCCGAGGAGATCGCGCGGCTCGGCGGGCATCTCGACCAGTTCATGGCCGTCTGCGAAAAGGAAGATCAGGCCGGGCGCAAGCTCGATTTCATTTCGCAGGAGATGCTGCGCGAGGCCAATACGATTGCGAGCAAGGCCAACGATTCCGCGATCGCCCGGCTTACGGTCGATATCAAGAGCTCGATCGACCGCATCAAGGAACAGGTTCAGAACGTCGAGTAAATCGTCGCCCCGCCGCCCGCCAGCCGATTTCTCATTGTTACGGGGCATCACCGCCGGGCTTTTTTTGCCCGCCCTGTCCGGTTTTGCGTGCCATTGGCTTTGTCAGGGTGATGTCGCCGACCTTTTCGGTTTCGCCCGGCTTCACAATCACCGGTCTGCGCACCATGCCGATACCGGTTCCCTGGAGGCCTGCAATGACGCGAATCCTGCCGGCGGGGACGTCTGCAAGGGTGAAGGTGCCGTCAGCACCGGTTTCCGTTTTGGCGACGGGCGCCGGGCGGGACGGCTTGGCGCCATCGGGATTATCCTTAGCCTTCTGGCGAGCCTGGTGGATCGCCTCGGCATCGAAGGCGCGGACGTGAGCGCCGGCGACCGGCTTGCCGTCGGAATCGACCACGCGGCCGGTGATCGTTCCCGTACCCTTCTCAGTTGCCGGCGCATCCGCCCGTACGAGTGCTGTGCAGGAAAGTGCCAGGATAACCATCAGTGAAGACAAGGATACCCGTGCGAGAGTGCGCATCATCGAACCTTTCGACTGCCGAGGAGAGATTTCGTTTCGGTGCGGGCGACGAGGATCGGCCCGGTGTCACCGATCGAAAAGATGCACGTATCGGCCACGGAAAAGTTGCATGAAACTCTTTCGATTTCATGATTAATTCCCCGGATGCAGTGGATTTCCTTCATCGGCGGCAACATCTGAGGTCATCGCAATTCCGGCCGGAAGTCGCTATTCTGGGAGATATCCATTACGGAGACTCCGCGTGGTTTCATCGATCATCCGCCCCTTCCTTGCGGGAATACTTCTCCTGCCGTTTTTCCTCCTGACAGGCTGCCAATCGGACACGTCGAGCGGCTATCTGGCGAATGCGACGGCGCTCCAGGCGCTGGCGGATGAGCCGCTGGATTCCAAACCGTGGCAGTTCGGGAATCGCACGGGGCACGAGATCGTCACGCCGCATTATCAGATATACACCACCATCAAGGATCCGATTTATCAGCACCTGCTGGTGAAGGTGCTGGAGGCATCGCACGCGCGTGCGGTCAAGATGGATCCGGAATCGCATGTGGACGGCCCGCTGGTCTGCTACGTTTTCCGCAACCGGGATGAGTGGGAGGCGTACACGAAGATGCGCGGCGGGGCGAATGCGGGGATCTACCTCCATATCGCGGCCGGGGGATATTGCCAGCAGGGTGTGTTTGCAGGTTACGACCTTGGGCGCGATCAGACGCTTTCGGTGATCGCCCATGAATCGTGGCATCAGTTTTCGTGGTTTGCGTTCAAGGATCGCCTGCCGAGCTGGCTGGAAGAGGGTTTGGCGACGCAGAACGAAGGGGTGGAATGGGACGGCGTCACGCCGCGGTTCGCCTCGGAAGACAATTTTCAACGCTGGCTGGCGCTGAAGGCGGCGCTGCGGGAAAACCGGATGTGGAAGATTTCCGATCTTGTCAGGATGCACGCGGGGCAGGCGATCAAGCGGCAGCAGAAGGATGTGGATTCGTACTACGCGGAGCTGTGGAGCCTGGTGCTGTTCATGAAGTCGTCGCCGGTGTATCTGCCGCGGATGATGCACCTGATCGATGATGCACGCGAAGGCAAGCTGACGGTCGCGCTGGCGGGATCGGGCCTGACGAAGGCAGAGATCGACAATTTCACGGAGCGGTGGAACACGATTGCTGGTCCGATTTACCTCCGGAAGTACATCACCAACGACCCGGACGCGATGCAGGCGGAATATGAGGCGTGGGCCCGCAATCTGACGGCGAGCTGGCCACCGAAACATGTCGCGACTCCATTGGATTAACCCCATCCAGGGGAGGGGCGGCATTTTTCAAAAAAAAGGGGGAGCCGGCCTAATTTCTTTGGAGCACCCTTCCGATAAATGCAGCAGGATGCATTTCTCGTCAGGTGTGTAGATGATAGAACGACCACTGGTTTTTTGTCCGACGTGCCCCACCATCATCGCCCGCCACGATCTTGCGGTTCGATTCAAGCAGTTTTTTGTTTCGCGCCGCATTGCGTTCAAGGCGGAGCCGTTCTTCACGTTTGAGCGCATCCGTTTTCCGAACGCCACGATTCCGGAAATTGAGTCGTTGTTCGATACGTTGGAGCGGCGCGAGCGTCATCCGGAGCTTCAAATCGCCTGAGCGTGTGGTCGGCCGGCTTTCCGGGCAATAAGGACCGCACTCCCCTGAAAAGATGAAACGCCCGCGGAGAATTCGATCAACATCACGCGGGAAAATGTCGATGCGCCCAGTGAGGCCTCACTCATTTCCACGGAGATACCATGAAAACCATGACCCGCAGCACCGCAGGCGTACTTGTCGTCGCTCTAGACGGCGAAATGGACACGATCGACACCGATGGTCTCGGCCATTCTCTTGAACAGATTGCCGCCGAGAGTCCGAAATCCGTAGTGCTCGATTTTTCCGGCGTCGCATATATCGCTTCGTGCGGCATCGCGATGCTGATTCACTTCGTGCAGGGAGTCCGTCGAGCCGGCGGACAGGTGCGGATAGCCAGCGTCAATCCGCGCGTGCAGTTGGTGCTGGACATGGTGAACCTGCGGTCGCTCGTGCAGTTCGATGGGACTGTTGATGAGGCGGCGGCGAGATTGAACGGTTGAAATCCGCGGAAACACGGGGCGCGTGCATTTCGTAATCCCGTGTGCCCGCAACCGATCGATCTTATCCAGCCACACTGCTCCTGGCGGCCCGCGCCGAATTGACCACCGCGACACCACCGATGGCCAAAGCCCCGCCCCACAAGCTCACGCACGTCGGCTTCTCGTCGAGATAAACCCAGGATATGGCCATGGCCACGGGGGGAATGAGATACATGAACGTCATCACGCGAGAGGCGGGCATGCGCACGGTTGCGTAGGCGAAGGTCATGTAGGCGGTGGCGGCGGGAAACACGCCGAGGAAGCAGACTTCCCCTGTTGCGTGCAGCGGGGCCAGAGAGAGTTGGCGCAGCAAAGGCACCGAGAAGACCGGCACAAGCAGAATGACGCCCGCCCAGACGGTCCAGAGGGTGAACGTAATCGCTCCGTAATCGGACAGGTATCTCTTCTGGACGATCACGTAAAGTGCGGCGCAGATCGCCGACGTCACCACAAACAAAGCCGCCGGCTGAAATTCGAATCTCCCCTTTTCACCAAAGGCCAGAATCACCACGCCAATGAAGCTGATCGCGATGCCGAGGCCCTTGCGTGTGCTGATGTGTTCTCCGAGCAATATTGACGCAAAGACGGCGGCCCAGACGGGCGCCGAGTTGATCAGGATGCTGGCCGTGCCCGCCGCCACGAATTCTTCGCCGTAGTTCAGGCAAACGTGGTAAATCGCGACGCCGAGAAGGCCAGTGAGAAAGAATGCCCACAGGTCTCTGCGTCGCGGAAGGGGCGAGCGTTTCACGATTGCTGCTATTCCCAGCGTCACACCCGCGATGAAGAAACGAAGCAGCGCCAGCTCGCCAGCCCCGTACGATCGCCCCGCCGATTTGATCAGGGGAAAGGCCCCGCCCCAGAACACGACGGTGATAGCCAGCGATGCCGCGACCCGTCCAACCTCAGATTTGCGTACAGCCACCCGAACCTCACTCCTCGAACCGATTAATCCACGACAGTGTGTCGAACCGCAGGATGCGCCGACCGGCCACCCTTTTCGTATCTGCTGATTGTCCCTTGAACAACTCCGTTGGATTGCGGTCGCAGCGATGCGTCAGTTCTGCGAGTGCGTCGGCGCGGAATGGGGTTTGGGGGCACCGGAATCTCCGTTGCCGTTGACGCTGACCGCATGCTCCTGCGGAACAGTCTCGACTACGTCCACCTCGCACTTGTCGCATTCCTTCTGGAATTCCTTGTGGGTGCGGGTGGAGCGGAGGAAGGGAATCTTGTCGAGCACGTGTTCCTGCAGGTCTTCCAGATAGAGGTAGATCACGGGCGTGACGAAGAGCGTGATGAACTGTGCAAAGATGAGGCCGCCGACGATCACGAGGCCGAGCGGGCGGCGCGATTCGGGGTCGGCGCCGAAGCCGAGAACGATTGGGATGGCGCCCATCACGGCGGCGGCGGTGGTCATGATGATCGGGCGGAAGCGGTCCATGGAGGCGTCGTGGATGGCCTGGTCGTCGGGCTGGCCTTCGGCGACGCGCTGGATGGCGAAGTCGACGATCATGATGCCGTTCTTCTTCACGATGCCCATGAGCATGAACATGCCGATGAAGGCGTAGAGCGTCATGACGGCCGGCGTGAAGTGGGCGATGTGGTGGCCCTGCCAGAGAATGTATCCGATGACGTTGTACAGGAAGAGCGTGGCAAGTCCGCCGACGAGGGCGACGGGCAGAGTCGACAGGACTGTGATGGGGTGCAGGTAGGATTCGTACAGGATGCCGAGAATCACGTACATCACGAAGACGGCAAGGCCCATCAGCAGGACAAGGGACGGAATGGTGTCCCGGAAAGTTTTCGCTTCGCCCTGGAACTGGCCGCGGATGTTGATGGGCACGACTTCTTTTGCGGTGTCTTCAATGAATCTGGTCGCGTCGCCAATCGTGGCGTTGGGCATCAGGTTGAAGGAGAAGGTGACAGAAGTGAACTGGTTGATGTGGTTGACCGCCTGGAGGCCCAGGGTGGTTGTTCGCGTCGTGACGGCCTTGAGGGGGATGAGGCGCTGGCCGTCGTCGGAGCGGATGTAGAGGAGATCGAGATCCTCCGGCCGCATGCGTGCCTGGTCGGAGTTTTCGAGGATCACCTGGTACTGATCTGTCGGTTCCTTGATGAGATAGACGTAGTTCTGCGAATAGGCGGAACGGATCAGCGAAAGGATGCGCGAGACGGAGACGCCGTACATGGAAGCCTGGTCGCGTAGCGGGGTAATGGCGATCTTGGGGGTGGAATGGTAGTAATCGCTGGTGACGCTCATGAATCCGGGGTAGGGACGGAACTTGGCCATGAGACGGTCGGCGGCTTCGTAGACTTGCTGGGCATCCACGCCGGAAATCGCGTACGAATACTGACCCGTGCTGCGGCTGGCGGCGCCGACGGAAATCTGCAGGACTGGCTGCGGCGTGAAGAAATTCATGACGCCGGGAATCGCGTTGCCCTGCATCATCAGGTTCATCGAGACATCCTGGATCGGCTCACGCGGCTGATCCTTGAGGAAGACGATGAGCAAGCCCTGCGAGGAAGCGAGGAACTGGCCGTTGCCGGTCATGGTGAAGGTGGTGTCGACGTTGGGATCGTCATGGAGGAATCTGTCCGCGGCGTCCTGGTATTTATGCATCTGCTCGGGGGAGCTGCCTTCCTGTGCGATCATGAAGCCCCAGACAAAGCCGGAATCGCCGACGGGGAGGAACGCTTTCGGAAGCGCCTGGAAGAAGAATACTGTGCCGACGAGACAGACGACCCAGATGATGAGCGAGATGAACCGCCAGCGGAGGAAGAACCAGAGCACCTTGCCGTAGACGTTCAGCACGCGTTTTTCGATGGCGCCGATGGTGCGTTCGATGATCGTTTTTTTGTGGCCCGGGCCGCGATCGCGGAGGAGGCGCGAGCACATCAGCGGGGTGACGGTCAGCGAGACGATGCCTGAGGCGATGATCGAAATGATGATGGTCATCGCGAATTCGTTGAAGATGCGGCCGATGAGGCCGGGCATGAAGACCAGCGGGAGGAAGACTGCGGCCAGGGAGATCGTCATGGAGAGGATGGTGAAGGAGATTTCGCGGGCGGAATGGAGAGTGGCGGCGAGAGCGGTTTCACCGTGCTCCATGCGGCGGACGGTGTTTTCGAGGAAGACGATCGCGTCGTCGACGAGGAAGCCGATCGCCAGGGTGAGGGCCATCAGCGAGAGGTTGTCGAGCGAATAGCCGAGCCAGTTCATGGCGATGAACGTCAGCAAGATTGAGAGTGGGAGGGCAACGACGGGAATCAGCGTGTCGGTTACGCGGCCGAGGAATGCGAAGATGACGATCACCACGAGTACGAAGGCGATGTAGAGGGTCGCGGAGACGTCTTCCACGGAGTGAACGATCGTCAGAGAACGGTCGTAAATGGGGATGATCTGAATGGAACTGGGTAGTTCATTCTGAATCGCGTCGCGCTGCGCCTTGACGGTTTGCGCGACCTGCACCGCATTCGCGCCGGCCTGGCGGAAAACAGCGACGACGACCGTTGCGGAGGGGACTTCGTGGCCGCGAATCCAGAATCGCATGTCGACACGCTCGTCCTGGACGGTGTCACGCGCTTCGGCGACATCATGGAGGAATACGGGCGTCATCTTGTTGTCGCTGCCGATGCGCGAGCCGACGATGAGCTTGTTGTAGCCGGACGCGTCGGCGATCTGCGTCTGGGGATCGAGAATGTAGGAGCGTTTGGTGCCGTCGATCTGGCCGGCGCCGGAATAGACGGTCGCGTTGCGGACGGAATTCGCGAGGTCATCCACGGACATGTTGCGTGCGGCGAGAGCGGAGGGGTCAGCCTTGATGCGCACAGCCGCCTTGGTGCCGTAGACCTGCACCTGAGAAACACCGGGGAGAATCGCGATGCGCTGGGCGACGTTCGTTGATGCGTAATCGTAAAGTTTGGCGCGGGTGACGGAGTTGGAGACCAGGGCGATGTAGAGAATCGGCTGATCGTTCGGGTTTGATTTCGAGAACGTAGGCGGCGAGGGCAGGTCCGTCGGAAGGGAGCCCTGCGCCTGCGAAATGGCGGTCTGCACGTCCGTCGCCGCGGCGTCGATTGATTTGCTCAGGTTGAACTGCAATGTGAGCTGGGTGAAGCCCTGCGTGGATTTCGACGTCACCAGATCGAGGCCGGAAATCTGCATGAACTGCTTTTCGAGCGGTGTGGCGACATTGGCCGCCATCGTCTCGGGATTGGCGCCCGGATAGGAACAGTTCACCTGGATGACGGGGTAATCGACGGCCGGCAGATCGTTCACCGGCAGATTCCGATAGGCGAGATATCCAAACAGAATCGCGCTAAGAGTGAGCAGCATCGTGAGGACGGGTCGGCGGATGAAGGGATCAGAAATGCTGCGACTCATTTGGTGGCCTCCGCGGAGGAGGGATCCGTTGTTGCGGACGCGCTCTTGTTTTCCAGATCGGTCTTGTCACTGGCGGCGGGTGCGCCCGCGGGAGCATTGAGCGTGTCGGGAACGATATTCACGGGAGCGCCCGGCCCGATGGCGAGCTGCCCCGTCTGCACTACGCGTTCGCCGGGCTTTACGCCGCTGGCAATGACGATCAGGTCGCGCCCCCCGTCCGTTTGCCGCTGCCCCAGTTCCACGGGGCGCTGCTCCACGGTGGGAGGCGCCTTCGTCGCGGCGTCGCCATCCTTGATGATGTAGACAAACGGCCCCTGTTGTCCCTGCTGCGTGCAGGAGAAGGGAACCAGCACCGCGTTGTGCAGCGTGCTGAGCACGAGGCGCACGTCGACGAATTGCCCCGGCCAGAAATAACGATCTTCGTTGGGAAGCGTCGCGCGAAGGTGGATGCGACCGGCGCCGGCCTGCACGTTCGTGTCGAGAAATGTAAGCGATCCCGCATGAGTCACACCGGGAATCTGCGGCAGGCTGATCACCGTCTGCAGATCACCTTTCGACATCGCCGCCCGCAGGCGCGGCAGATCGGCTTCGACGATCGTGAAGTCCACGTAAATCGGTGAGAGATTCTGAATCTGCAGCAGCCTGGTATCGTTCAACTTGACGATGTTTCCTTCATCGACCAGCCGCTCGCCGGCGCGGCCATTGATCGGCGAGGTGATTTCGCAGTAATCGAGATTGATCTTCGCCGTATCAAGGGCCGCCTGGAACACTTTCACCTGGGCGATCGCCGTATCCAGCGCGGCCTTCTTTGCGTCGTAATCCGCCTGGTTGGCCGCCTTTACCTTGAGCGCTGCGGCATAGCGATCGAATTCCGCCTGAGCGAGGGCCTGCTGGGCGCGGGCTTGTTCGAGGTTGGCTTCCGCCTGTTCGACGGCGGCCTTGTAGGTGCGCGGGTCGATCGAGAAGAGCGGGGCGCCTTTTTTCAAATCGGCGCCATCGGTGAAGTGGCGCTTGATGATCTGGCCCGAGACCTGGGCCTGCAGATCGACCTTTTCGGATGGCTGCGTCTGGCCGATTTCGTCGAGGTAGACAGGGACATCGTGAGTCTCGGCCACGGCGACGGTTACCGGCGATGGCGGGCGCGGAGGCATCTGAAACGCCGCAGGCTTGCATGCGGCGAACGTGGCGGCGGCCAACAGGAGTCCCATTCGGGATGTCAATCGAAAATTGAAGGAGGTGGCAATCACGGAAGCTCCCACATAGTTGGTTCAACAGAGATTCCATAGCGTACGCGAGCACGTCCAGCAGAGGCAAGGCATGGAAGTACAAACCGTGGAGATTTCGCTTTCACTGAACTTCGATGACGGAGAAATAATCTGACTTCCTGACAAAGTGCAGCTTCGGTGATGCTTCGCCTATGATGGCATTCCATTTACAGGAAGTCGCGTTAGGTATGAATACGGATACGGCAGTGAGAGAAGTGGAAACGGAGCGGGTGGGATTTCGCCGCGTGTTCCAGCACAAAATGTTCACAGCGGTCTGGGCGGGGGCGTTCATTTCCAATATTGGGAATTGGATGGAGAACAGCGCTCAGAACTGGGCTGTGGTAAGCGCCGTGCCGAATGATGTCGCGCGGGCGACGTTTCTTTCGGAGATTCTGAACTTCGCCGACTTTGCTCCGGCTTTCTTTCTCGTCTTGATCGCCGGCGTAATTACGGATCGCGTGAATCTTCGGAAATACCTGCTCTGGCTGCAGGGACTCGCTTGCTTTCTCGGCGCGCTGTTGGCCGTGGTTGCTTACGTCGGGTGGGCGTCGCCGTGGGTGGTGATCTGGTTTACATTCGCAGAAGGGATCGTCTGGGCGCTCAATGGTCCGCCGTGGCAGACGCTTGTGCCCCACCTGGTGCCGCGCAAAGAACTGGCGGCCGCCATCGCGGCGAACAGCGCGCAATTCAACCTGGCCCGCTTGATCGGCCCGTTTCTGGCGGGGATGGTGATCATGCGCTTTGGCGTTGCCGGCGCCTTTGCGATCAATGCGATAACCTTCGCACCGGTGATGTTCGCGCTCTGGAAATTACCGCCCGAAGCGGACAAGCGTAAGCGCGCCACTCACGCCAGAGGCCCCCTTGTGAAGGAAGTCTGGTCGGGCCTTTCGTATGTGAGAAAGCATCCGGGGTTGCGCCGGCTGTCCATCATGCTCGCCGCGTTCACCTTCCTTGCCGCGCCGGTGCAGGGACTGCTCGCCGTCTACGTGCGAGAAATAATGCACGGCGATTCCCGCATGTACGGCGTCATGCTCGGCGCTATTGGCCTCGGCGCTCTCCTGGGCGCGCTGATCATCGGAAAAATCCCCGCCTACTACCCTCGCCACCACTTGATCCCGCTCGCGATGTCCTTTGACGCCTGCTTCATTTTTGCCTTCACGCTCTCGGCCGTGCCGTGGATCTGCTTTATCATGCTCGTCGGCACCGGTGTGTTCTGGATGCTCAGCATCAACTCCAGCAACGCCGCAGCGCAGCTTCTTGCGGGGGATGAGAACCGCGGCAGGATCATGTCGGTCATCCTCCTCTGCATCCAGGGATTCATGCCGTTGGGACATCTGTTCGCTTCCGCGCTCTCTCACGTGATGGGGCCCGCGTGGATCATTCGCGACATGGTCTGCGTTCTGCTCGTGATTGCCGCTGTTTTCGTCCTTCGCCGGGAGCCCGCCATCGACGCCATGGAACCGCGCGGCATGGGCCTCACCTGGTGGGAAGGTCTCTGGGAAGCATTCACGGCCCAATCGCATCGGAAAGTCCCTTCCGGCGTGCGCACCGAGTTGGCGGATGAACGGACCGCGGTTCCAGAAGTACCGCGCAACGGTTAACATCGATCGAGCATAACAAACTCATTGCGATTCAACGAACCTGTTATACAGCCGACCGACCAAACATTCCGATTGATCTAACAGTGCTGCGAAGGAAAGAACGATGACAAAGGCAAGCATCGCTACAATTGTCCAAACGATGAACGATGCGGGAGTCAAATACCTGCTCGTTGGCGGGCTCGCCGTGAACGCGCATGGATACTTGCGATTGACAGTGGATGTCGACCTCATCCTTCAATTTGAGCCAACAAATTTGCTCGCCGGCATTCGTGTATTGAAGGCTCTGGGGTACACGCCAAAGATCCCGGTTCCTATAGAAGATTTTGCAGACGAGGCGATGCGGCGATCCTGGCGCGAGGAGAAAGGGGCAAAAGTCTTCGCTCTCCGAAGCGATGTGCACCCTGAGACCGATATTGACGTGTTTATCACTGACCCACTCGGGTTCGATGCAGCCTACGATCGCCGGATTTCGATGGAAGTGGCCGCCGGCATTTCCGCGACTATTTGCGCTTACGACGATTTGGTAACATTAAAACAAAGTGCCGGCAGGCCCAAAGACCTGCTGGATCTGGAACAACTGCGCAAGGCACGAGGTGAATCCTGAATCCTACAGTCCCCGTTCAAGACCCGTGGGCACTCGCCACGTTCGAAGGCAACGAGCGCGAGCAGCTCCAGCGTCTCGCAAAGCTCTCGTTTGAAAAGAAGCTCGAATGGCTGGAAGAGGCATACAGAGTATCCCTTGCGTTGCAGCAGTCGCGATTGGCCCAAAGTGGAGCCGCCACGGTGCGCGCAAACGGGAACGTGGAAAATCTTCGGTGAACTCGATGCGCTTGACCACAGAGGCCTTAAAAATCGGCAACGTCCAACTCGCAACAAATCTGTTGCTCGCGCCCATCGCCGGCTACTGCGATCTGAGCTTCCGCCTCGTCGCGCGCGCCTGCGGCGGCGTGGGAATGGGCTGCACCGACCTGCTCTGCCCGGAAGGCGTGCTCCGCGAGAACAAGCGGTCCATGGAACTCGCCGCCACCTGCCCGGAGGATTCTCCGCTCTGCATGCAGCTTTACGGGGGCGACGTCGACCGTCTCTGCGAGGCCGCCATGTGGGCCGAGGACCGCGGCGCACACGTCATCGACATTAACATGGGCTGCCCCGTAGACAAGATCACCAAGAAGGACGGCGGCAGCAAACTGCTCTGCGATCCCGACAAAACGCTTCGCATGGTCGACAAAGTAAAGAGTTGCCTCATCCGCACCCCGCTCACGTGCAAAATGCGCCTCGGCTGGGATGACAGGTCCATTGTCGCCCCGTATCTCGCCAAACGCCTGGAGGAGGCCGGCGTCTCGCTCGTCACCATCCACGGCCGCACCACCGAGATGAAATTCACCGGCCAGGCACGGCTGGACGGCATCGCCGAGGTCGTCGCCGCCGTCAAAAAGATCCCCGTGATCGGCAATGGCGATGTGAAATTTCCCGTCGACGCCAAGCGCATGATCGAAGTCACAGGCTGCGCGGGCGTGATGATTGGCCGCGGCGCACTGGTCCGCCCCTGGATCTTCCGCGACACCTGGAGCCTCCTTACCACCGGCGTCGTCCCCGCCGAGCCGAGCGTTCAGGAAAAGTGCGACATGATCCGCCGGCACTTTTACAACCTGGTCCGCTTCCGCAACGAGCGCGTCGCCGTGCTCGAATTCCGCAAGCGCATCAGTTGGTACGCCAAAACGATGAACCCATGCCGCTGTCTGCGCGATCCGATGCGCGAGATCGACTCCGTGGCGGGCTTTGAGCGTGTCCTTCAAACGTTCCTCGAATGGCGGCTCGCCTACGATGATGCCGTTCGCGCGGGACGCATCGCGCCGATTGAAGAGGATGCGGCCGAAGCAGCGTAACGCCACAGCTTCACGAATTACTCATAACAGATTACGCTCCCCGTCGCTTGATCGCCTGCGGCGTGCGGGCATAATACGGCCATTCGATCAGGTACGAGGATGCATGAATCTCCAAGAGCGATACAAGACCATCCAGGACACCATCGCGAAGGCCGCGGCCAAGAGCCGGCGCGATCCCAGGGATGTCACCCTTATGGCCGTGACCAAGAACGGCACGCCCGACCAGATCAAGCAGCTCGTGGAAATGGGCCATCGCGATTTCGGCGAAAGCAAGGTGCAGCAGCTCCAGCAACGCGCCGCCCAGCTCGAGGAATGGCTCCATCGCCAGCAAACCCGAACTGACAAGAAACTCCCGCCGCCCGCCGACATTCGCTGGCACATGATCGGCCACCTGCAACGCAACAAGGTCCGCCCCGTCATCTCCATCTGCCATTGCGTCCACAGCGTCGATTCCCTCCGCCTTGCCGAAGAAATTCAGGATGAAGCGGAACGTCTCGAACGCATTATGCCCGTCTTCCTTGAAGTGAACGTCGCCGGCGAAGGTTCCAAGTTCGGCGTCGCCGTCGGCGCCTCGCTCCATCTCGCCGAGCAGATCGACACCATGGACAACGTCCACCTCATCGGGCTGATGTGCATGGCCCCCTACTCCGCCGATCCCGAGGAAGCCCGCCCGGTTTTCGTCCGCCTGCGCGAAATTTTCGACGAACTGAAGTTCCGTAAAATCGGCGGCGACCGCTTCAGGCACCTCAGCATGGGAATGAGCGGCGATTACCATGTCGCCGTCGAAGAAGGCGCCACGATGGTCCGCGTCGGCTCAGCGCTCTTCAGCCCGTGACGTGCACTCACGGGGTCGTCGCCGCCGGCTCGTATTTCCCCGCAAAACGCGCGAATTCCTCTTTGAACGCATCGCCTCCCAGCGTCGGCCCGAACGCAGCCCGCAGATCGTTCAGCCGTTTCCGGATCGTCTCCGACGCATCCGCCCCCGCGAGCGCCTCCTTCGACTCCAGAATCCGCAGCCAGCATTCCCAATAACTGTCGCTGCCGTTGATCACCTTCGGAAGTATCCGCCCGAAGTAATCCTCCGCCTCGCCATACGCCTTTTTATCCCCGGTGTCCCTCGCCCGCGCAAAGATGGCCCGCGCCTCGATCATGTTGTTCAGCAGATCCTGCCCGTTTTCCCCGATGAGCTGGCCGGCCAGATCCTGCGCCTGCTGATATTGCCCCGCCCGAATCATCATGTCCGCCTGCAGTTGCTGATAGCCATACGCATTGGCCTTCAGCTTCTCATCGTGCAAAGCCGCTTCAATGAGCGGATCGAGCAGCTTCACCACATATTGCGCCAACTGCTTCGCGCGCGACGGGTCGCTCTTCTCCGCCTGCTCCACTTCCTGCACCATCGACAGCGCCATCTGGTGGATAATGCCGTTGGCGTCTTTCCCCTGCGTTTTCGCGTACTCCTGCACGGTCTCAAACGCCTTGTCCGCCTGCCCCGTCAGTTGATATACCTGGACGCGGTAACGCAGCACCGCCGCCTGTTGCGCCGGCGACAGTTGGTCCTTCATGGCCTCAAGCTTGCCGAGCCGATCGATCGCCACATCCATTTGCTTCACCGCAGGATGAAGCGCCGTGGAGGTCTCAATCAGCCAGATATCCGCACGATACGCCTTCGCCCGCGCCACCGCCTCCTGATTCGCGGTGGCGGGCGGATGATCAAGAATCGCGACGAACTGCGTACACGCGTTGAACAAGTCCGTCGCCGCGGCGCGAACATCCGCTTGCCCTGCGGTCGCCGGCAACTGGTTGAATCGCGTTGTCGCGATGCTCACCAGTTGAAACCGCGCATCCAGATAATTGGGATCGCTGTCCGGAAGCGCGGAAAACATTTTGGCCGCCTCCGCCAGCTTCCCGTTGTCTTCCAGCGTCCGAGCCTGCGCAAATTGCCACCGGGAATCGTGAAATGCCGATGTCGCCAGCGTGAGCGCCCGTTCCTGCAACTGCATCAATTCCGGACTCTCCTGCTTTCCGCTCCCCTTGCGCAATTCCCCAATCTGCTGCAGAGCCAGATCGAGAATCGCTTTCGCCCGCGAATCCGTCGGCGCAAGCTGCACAAACTCCACGTTGTACTTCGCCGCTTCCATCACATTGTTCAGCAACGCATTGGTCACGCCTGCAATAAACGTGGCCTCGATTCTGTCCCCGGGCGAAGCCGCCGGATTGTCATGCACGGCCGCCGCCGCATCCGCCGCCCGCTTCAACTCATCCCGGCTCGCAGGCGTGTCCCCCTTCTGGCCCTGCGAATGAATGTACGCCACCGCGAGCTGCTGCAGCGGCATCAGGTCGGCGAGCGTGGCATCCTCCGGAATCTGCGCGGCCAGTTGCTGATACACCAGATCGCGATAACGTGGATCCCGCTGAATGATGTTCGAAAGAATCTGCAGCGCCGCAGTCTGCGCCTCCTTGCGCTCGTCCCCCTGCTTGCTCTGCGCCTCCGCCCACGCAACGCGGAATGCCAGCATATCCGTGCTGATCTGTGCGTCGGCATTGCCCGAAGGGATCGACTTTTTAAACGCGTCCAGTTCCGCATTCGCCGCACCGAACGTCCCCGCACGCATCCGCGCAATCACCAGTTGATAGCGCGCCTGGTAACGCACCCACGCCGGCGCATTTGGATCCTCCGAAGCCCGCGTCAAATCGACGACCGCTTTGTCTTCATCCCCCGCTTCGCTGAGCGCCTTGCCCCGCAGCAGCCGCGACTGATTGTTCACGCCGTTATCCTGCGGATCGTCCGCCCACTTCCCCAGCGCCTCGGCCGCGCTCAGGAGCAGCGCCTTTCGCACCGGATCCGTCGGCTCCTTGGCCATCGCCTGAAAATACTTCGACCACGCGCTGTAATACTCCACCTCCGCAATCGCCCGGAAGTTGCGCGTATACCCCGCCTCATCGAATGAGCCTCCCGCCCCGCTGGTTTCCGCCTGGTGCAATCCCGCCTTGAGACTCAGCGCCGCCTGCCGCAGCAGCACGTCCGCAAGGTCCGCCATCGGTCCCAGTTCCGCCCGGTCCTTCGCGCTGCTCGACCAGTACTCCATGCGGTTGATGATCGGCTCCGACAACCGCGCGAAGATGAACTCCGCATGATCCAGCGCCCATACGCCATCAATCCCCGCCGTCTGCGAAGTCAGATATCGCGTCACTGCCCCCAGATATTCCCTCTCCGCCGTCGCACGATCCGCCTTCGTCCTCGTCAGGGAATCCCACGCCGCAACACAATACTGCGCCTTCCACAAATTCTCCGCCGGCGTCCCCTTGGCCTCCTCCCGCTCCGCCCTGATCAGATCCACCTGCCCAAGCCGCAGCAGATCATGCGCGAACTGCGTCTCCGGCCGGGTCGTCAGTTGATAGGCCGTACCAGCGGCCGAAGGCGCCACCGGCGCCTGAGCGAACATCGTCACGGGGGAGAACACGCTCCAGAAACCACCAACGGCACAAAACGCGCAGAGTCGCAAGGAATGATGATGTGGCCACTTCATTTTCTTCATTCCCTGTGAACTCTGTGCTCTCGGTGCGTCTCTGTGTCAAATTGCCAGACTCGTCAGTGCGCCGGCGCAAACGCCACCTGCTTGAACTGCGCCTTCGTGCAATAGTCGTAAATCGTGATCACATCCTGGTACGGCACATGCTTGTCCGGCACGATGATCACCTGCACATCATCGCTCAACGTCTTCTTCTTCTGCATGAAATACGCCTCGATCTGCCGGTTGTCCGACTGATCCGGATCATCAATGTTGTCCATCCGCAGCGGCTTCGACTCGAATGCCGAGATCACCGTCTGTTCCCCCAGCCGCTGCATCGCAATATTCACCCGCACCGACGGCAACTTCTGATCCGTCACCTCGTCCCCCAGTCCCGTCCTGTCGATCGCTGTGTTGCTCCGCAGAAACAGCTCCGGCGTCAGCGAACTCCCCAGCATGAAGAAAATCAGGATGCACATGACCACATCCACCATCGGCGTCATGTTCGGTCCGACATTCGCAGACATCTTTGTAAGCGGGCGAAATCGCATGCGTATCCCGTCAAATCCTCAAATCAGTGCTCATCCAGGTGCAGCGTCGAAAAATTCACGCTCTTGATCCCCGCCTGCGCACACGCCGTGAGCACCGGGGCGATCCACTGGTACGGAATGTTCCGATCCGCTCGAATGATCACTTTCACGTCCGGCGTCTTCCCCTTCTCGTCGCGCAGGTACTTCGCCAGATCATTCATCGCGATCTCCCCACCACGGACGTATACCAGCGGTTCCTCCGTCGCGACCGTTTGCTCCGAACCCCGTGGCACCACGTTGATCAGCAGCCTGTCCCGCTGCTCCGGCAACTGCTGCCCCAGCTCCGCGCGCGGCACGATCACCTTGTCATTCGATTCCTGCGCCGCCAGCTTGCCGCACACCAGGAAGAAAATGATCAGGCACATCATGACGTCGATCAGCGGCGTCACGTTCACGTGCTCGTCATGCATGGGATCAATGCTGCGACGTCGCATGATCAGCCCTCGCTCCGTTCAAATCCCTGCGGCGCCGGTGCAGGCATCGGCGAAGCTGCCGCTGTCGTCGGACGCGTCGCCGCCTTCTTCCGCTCCGCATCATCCGCCATCGCCTCCGGCCGCAGATTCTCGAGCAATTCCTCCGCCACCAGCGCCGCCTTGTTGGAAATCTTGTCCGCCCGCACGCGATAAAATCCGTACACCACCAGGCACGGAATCGCCACAAACAGACCGAAGAACGTGTGCCACAGTGCCGTCCCTATCCCCTGCTCCAACTGCTGTGCGTTCACAGTGTTCCCGCCCAGCTCCACCAGCTTGTAAAACGCCATGATCATCCCCAGCACCGTCCCCAGCAGCCCCAGCAGCGGCCCGATGTTCCCGATCACGTTCAGCGGCTCAATCCGCCGAAACATGTTCGCCGTCTGCTCCCCGATCGAAGTCTCCATCGCCTCGCGCATTGCCGGATACTTCAAATGCGCCCGCCGCAGCGCTGCATACAGCGACTGGCTCACAAACGTCTGATCCGTCGCCGTGAAATCCATCAACTGCCGGAAATCACGCCCCGCAATCAGCGACCGCAAATGCTCCGTCGTCGTCGCCGGCGCGATCTTCGACTCCCGAATGTGCAGCATCGCACTGATCGCCAGCCCCACCCCCGCAAACGACGCCAGCGCCAGCATGCTGATCACAAACCAGTCGAACGCCTGGAAAATCCAATGCGGCATCATCGTCGCCGCCATGATTGACACGTTCACAGTCATCTCCTTCATCTTGCGGCCCTCAGTGGCCGCCTTCCGCTTCGCGCGCGGATACAAAGTGATACACGCCGCCGTTGCGGCTCGCCAGTTCCTTCAATTGATCTTCGTAACTCGGTTCGTGATTCACGAACGCAATCGTATTGATGTGCACCTTCCCCTCCCGATTCAGCTTTTGCACGACATCCCGCAGCCGCGGATCGAAATGCCCGTCCGTCAGAAAATAAACCAGTTGCGGTTTCATGGCAAACGCCTTCTCGAACGCCTCCTGGAACGGCGGCAAAAGATCATCATTCTGCCCCTCCGCCACAAACTCGTCCAGCTGCGTCATGAACGCCCGCTTTGCGTCACCAGTCGCCCGCTGCAGCCGCGCCTCCCCGATCACCGCCGCCGTGTCCGACACCATGATGACGCTGAAAAACTGCAACGGCACCAGATTCCCCACCGACCGCTTCGTCTCCTTCTGCAGATACTCAAAGTTGTCCAACATCGACCCTGAGTGATCGATGATGTAGACAATTCGCGTTGCATTCCCCCCCGTGCCGTAAAAGTTCGACTTGAACGCCACCCCGCCATTCCCTCCCGGCGTCCCGTACGGGGATATCGGCCCGCCCCCTTCGCCCGATCCCGCCACCCCCGCCCCCGCCGTCCCCCCGGTTCCGCGCCGGATCATGTCGATTTCATCCTTCGCCGTCTCCCCGCTGAGCAGCCCCGCGATATTCTGACTCGCATCGCTTTGCGACCAGCCATCCGACTTCATTAAGTCAATCAGCTTCGCCTGCGCCGCCGCCCGGCTTGGGTCCCCGCCCGACCCGGGGCTAAGTGCCCCCGGTGTTTTCGACAACGTGGGATCAGTAAACGACACCGGCACAACGATCTGCACATCATTGTCCAGGTTCAACGCATGCCGCGCTGCATACCAGACAAAAAACGCCACAAAAAAGAAACTTAAATGCAGCGTCCCGCTGACCAGCCACGGCAACGCCCGTTCAAGTCCCGCCGGCATCGGATCAACATGCAACACCCTTGGAGGAGCGTTATTCGCTGCCGGCGACGGAGAGGATGCCTGTTGGGATGAAGAAGTCATAGGGATTTCGCTGATGCCAACTCGAGGCCAGAAGGGCAACACAAATCACTCAATATGCAAGCGCAATGCCCTGAAACCCCTAATTAACCCAGAGAAGATAAATCATCAAGTTCATGTTGGATAATCACTTACGCGACCATCATCCGAAGAGGCAACCCTCGATTCCTCTCTTGAATTGCCATTTCTGGCAATGCCCCGCCCGCCGTTGTCAAAGTTGTCATCCAACCAACTCACTTACGCTTTCGACGAATCTCGTACAGCCTCATGCCGCATCGCTTCGCCCTTGAGCAATAACATACATTTAAGCGAATAATCTGCACCTCGAACCGTCAAATCACTTGATTTACGTCTCATAATCCATAATGTTGATTACTGTGCTTGCCGGCAAGTCCCGGCACCAAGCGGATCGTGGCGTGGGACGTTCGATGACGAGTGTCGGAGACACTTGAAAGTGTCGATCGGCTTCGCTTGGCTTTCAGAAACCCCTTATTGGAGATGAGATATGCCCCCGAAAAAAACCTCTAAACCGGCCGCGGCCAGCACCCCTGCCAGCGCGCCCGCTGCCCCGGCTGCCCCGGCCCCCCAGCGCTCGGAAGTCAAAGGCTCCGGCACCATGGCGAAGCCCGCCGCCCCCCGTGAAATTACCTATCAGCAGATCGAGCTGCGGGCCTACGAAATCTACGCCGGCCGCGGCTATGCCCCCGGCGACCCTAATGCTGACTGGCTCGAAGCCGAACGCCAGTTGAAGGCCGGCCTGTAACCCCCCTCCTCAACTCAGCAAACCGGGCTGGAGAACTCCCTTCTCCAGCCCTTTCCTGTTTTTGCCCTCCACTGGACAGATGCACCCCGCGCCGATTTCGGTAAGAATACGCACCCCAAGGCGAAAGGACCCTCCTTGCCCCGCGTCAGCTACCGAGATACCGCCGCCACTACCCCGCCCGCCGCCGGCATGCGCGCCTGGCTCGCCGACCGCCCCCAGATGCCCTACATCATCCCCTTCTTTGCCTTCGTCGGCGTCATGCTGCCGTCCGCCTTTGGAACCATCGCCGGCATCAACTTCACCAAGCTCTGGTTCGATTACCTCCCCATCGTCTACACTGTCAAAACCCTCCTCGCCGCCGCCCTCCTCTGGATGTTCTGGCGTTACTACACCCCGATCCGGTGGACGCATATTCCCCTGGGGGTCGCGGCCGGCCTCTTCGGAACCGTCCTTTGGATCGCCACGGAATACGCCTCACAACGGCTGGGTCTCACCCATCCTCCACTCGAGTCCACCGTCTACAACCCCGATCTCATGCTGCACGAACAGTGGCAGCGGTGGCTCTTTCTGTGCATCCGGGTCGCCGGGCCGACGCTCGTCGTCCCGGTGATGGAGGAGCTCTTCTTTCGCGATTTCATCATGCGACTGCTCGTGCGCGGCGCACGTTTTGACGACGTCGCCGTCGGCACGTTTACGTGGGTGAGCCTCCTCGGCATGTCTGTGCTCTTTGCGATCAACCACGTTCAGTGGCCCGCGGGTTTTCTCTATGGGCTGTTGATGGGCATCCTGCTGATCCGTACGAAAAGCCTCGGCAGTTGCATCGTCGCGCACGCCGTCACCAACTGGACCCTCTATCTCTACGTCATTTACACCGGCGACTGGCAGTTCATGTAACGCCCCCCCCCGCCGCCGGCCTGATCTCTCGTGAGGACCCCATGATCCGCGTGATTCAACTCGGCCTCGGCGAAATCGGTCGTCGCACCATCGACGCCCTTCTCGTCCAATCCAAACGCGCCAAGCTCGTCGGCGTCATCGACATCAATCCCGCGTTCATGGGCAAGTCCCTGCGCGAAGTCATGGGCGGCCGAAAGGACGTACCCGCGCTCATCGTCGCCGGCTCCATCCAGGAAGTGATCAAGCGCACCAAAGGCTCACTCGCCGGCGCCGTCGCCATCATGACCACCGGCAGCCGCACCGAAGTCGTCGCCAAGACCGTGCAGGAACTCATTGCGGCGGGAATGCACGTCGTCTCCTCCTGCGAAGAACTCGCCTTCCCGAACCTCCGCGCCGCCGGCATTGCGGCCGCGCTCGATAAAGCCGCCAAACGGAGAGGCGTCGCGATTCTCAGCACCGGCGTCAACCCCGGGTTTGTCATGGACGCCTTCGCTCTGGCGTGCACCGCCCCCTGCACCGTGGTCCGCCATATCAAGGTGATCCGCAGCCTCGACGCGAGCAAGCGCCGCTTTCAACTGCAGAAAAAAGTGGGCGCCGGAATGTCGGTGGCGGAAGTCAAGAAAATGATTCGCCAGAACGTGATCGGGCACGTCGGCCTCAGCGAATCCGTCGCCATGATCGCCGCCGGCCTCGGCTGGAAACTCAGCGACATCCGCGAGAAATTCGCCCCCGTCATCGCCGACCACGCCGTCTCGAGCGACCACATCCGCATCCACCCCGGCCAGGTCCGCGGCATGTCGATGCGCGCCGCCGGCTTCGTCGCCGGCAAGAAGCGCATCGAACTCGATCTGCTCATGGCCTTCGGCGCCGATACGTTTGACGAAGTCCTCATCGACGGCACCCCCCCGCTCCACATCCGCAGCCAATCCGGCTTCCCCGGCGAAGCCAGCACCATCGGGATGCTGGTCAACTGCGCCCGCATCGCCCCCGCGCTGGAACCTGGGATGCGGACCATGATGGATGTTCTCAAAGTCCGCAGCGTTGGTTTGTAATTGGATCACAGGGCGGTAAGAAGATCACTGACTCGAAGCGAAGCAACCGGGACGAATTGCGGTTCGATCGAATCTGACGACGAGAGTACGCGCACTTCCTGGTACTGAGCGCCGCCTGCTTCCCCCGGATTGCTCACCGGCTTTCGATAAACGTGAAGCCGCTCCCCTTGCAGGTCGAGTATCCAATACTCCGAAACAGCCGCACTGGCATATGCATCGGCTTTCTTTACATCGCGGCTCAACGAGGTGTCGGCGACCTCGATAACGAGCTTTGCTGTCGTCGGACAACCGCTCCTGTTCCGAATCACACCCGGCTCCAGCTTGATAATCGCGATGTCAGGTTCCGGCTCGGAAATATCGCTAATCGCCAGCGGCAGTTGCACCCTGACACGAAAATCCTCGGGAACTCGCCGCGCGAGAACGTGGGTGAGGTGCATGATCGCCGAGGCATGGGGATCATTCTGGGGCGACATAACGTGGATCTCTCCATTGATCAGTTCTACACGCTGGCCCCAAAACAGACCAACTTCGGCCATGAGGTGGTATTCCTCACGTGTGAAGCGACGAATACCGGTATCTTCAGCAATAGTCATAGCGCACCCGCGTGAATTATACCGAACCCTCATCCCTCATCGGAGAAATTTCCGCAAATACTCCAGCGCCCGTCTCCCCGCCTCTTCTGCCGTTGATTCGTAGGGGTACAACTCCACGGTCACCCAGCCTGCGTACTCGATATGCCGGATGGCCGCGAAAATGCCTTCCCAGTCCATCGCCCCCTCGCCGGGGATGCGATGCTGATGCACGCGGTTTTCCTTGATGTCCTCGAGGTGAATGTGAGCGATCCACTCGCGGCAGTCGCGCAGGACTGTCGCCGGGTCTTCGCCGACGCAGTAAAAGTGGCCGAGGTCGCAGTTCATTTTCAGATGTGGATGGCCGACGCGCTGGAGGAACTCGACGCATTCGCGGGCGTGCTGGATCAAGAGGCCCGGTTCGGGTTCGACCATGAGGGTGATTCCGTGCTGCTCCGCCAAAGGCAGACATTCGCGCAGCCCGGCTTCGTATCGGCGCAGCGCGGTTTCGCGATCCATGTGCCCCTGCGGGCCGCCGGGCTGCAGAGAAATGGTTTTTGCGCCGAGCGTCGCGGCCATGCGGATGACGTTCTGCGTGTGCGCGATCCGCTCTCCGACGAGGCGGAGATCGTCCTCGATCCAGGTGGGATGATAGGTGTCGCCCCTGGCGAAGAGCGTGAAGGCATTGATGTTCGAGATCGGCAGATTGCACCGAATCAGTTGTGCCCGCAGACGGCCGATGCGTTCCTCGGTCATGTCCGGGGGATATGCGTGCGGCACGTCGGCCATGAGTTCCACGCCGGCGTACCCGAGGCGCGCGATGGAATCGACCGCCTCCTCCAACGTCGATTTCTTGTAAGCATTCGTCGAATACGCGAGTTTAATTGGGTTGTTCATAGTGCGTCCATCACCCCGCAATGTGGATCAAGCCGTGCCCGCGTGAATTCCCGCGGATGATTCCCACGGTGGCATCCACATCTTCCTTGACGCCTTTCAGCAACACTTCAAGCTCTTCTACGCTCGTCACGCGATAGCGTCCAATCTGATTGATGACGTCGCCTGACTGGAGGCCGGCGACACCGGCCGCCGAATCCTCCTTCACGGCCGTGAGCAGCACGCCGCGGATGCCGGGGATCAGGTGGTACTTGCGCACGACGGCGGGCGTGACGGTTTCGGCTTCGACGCCGAGCTTGGTGAGGAGCAACTGGTTAGGTGGCGTGGGCGGCGCCTTGGTGACGGCCAGGCTCACCTGCTCCAGCTTCCCGCCGACATCGCCGCGTGCCACCTCGATCGGCAGCATTTCACCCGGCTTCGCTCCGGCGAGCGCGACCAGCGCATCGACCACGTTGCCGACCGGCACATCTCCGATCTTCAAGATCTGATCGCCGACGCGCAAGCCGGCCTTGGCGGCGATTCCATCCGGCCGGACGGATTTGACCATCACGGCCGCCCGGACGGTGGCGGGCGGAGTCGCGGTTCGTTTTTCCTCCACGGTGAAGCCGATCTGGGCGCGGTTGGTCGCCTCGGGATTAAGAAAGGTCGGCAGGAGGTCGCGCATGTTGGAGACAGCAATTGCAAACCCGATTCCGTGGGCATCGGCGCGAATCGCGGTGTTGATTCCGACGACCTGCCCATACGCATTGATGAGCGGCCCGCCGGAGTTTCCGGGATTGATCGACGCATCGGTCTGAATGAGGCCCTTGTAGCTCCTGGTGTCGCTGATATCGAGGGTTCGATCGACGGCGGAGACGATGCCCCGCGTCATGGTGCCGGCGTATCCGAACGGATTGCCGATGGCATAGACCGGCTCGCCGATCATGAGGTCTTCGGAGGTTCCGAGCGCAATGGCCTGGAGGGGCTTCTTCGGATTGACCTTCAAGACCGCGAGGTCGTGCTCGTTGTCGGTCGCGATCACATCGGCCGTGAGCGTCTCGCCGCTGGAAAAGGTCACCTTCACATCGGTTGCCTCATCGACGACGTGCTCGTTGGTGACGATGTAGCCCGAGGGATGAATGACAAAACCGGACCCCAGCGATTGGGCTTTGACCTCCCCCACCTGCCCGCCGAAGAAGCGATCGAAAACGGGATCGCCCGTCGGCACACGTGCGGTCACGATGTGCGTGGAGGAGATATTGACGACCGCATCCTTGGTCATGCGGTAGACGCGGACTTCGTTGGTGATGCGCAGGTTCTCATCCCCGCCACCGCCGCCGCCGCCCCCCCCCCGGCCCACTGCGGGGACATCCGCGTGAACCGTCGTCCCCCCCCCGCCGCCCGCTGCAAACGCCACCGCGAGTGCCACCACCATCAGCCGCAAATGCATCCGCATGTAATTCCCTCAAGTTGACCGTCGAAACCCAGATTGTAGTCCAAGATCGACCGCTTCACGAAGGGCGGACATTGTGAAAGCGCCACCCGGGCGTGGCCATTTTTTGGGGCAGTTGTTTGGATCTCCGCCTTGAGGCGGCAGCGGATTGGCTCCGCCAACTGCAAACCGCCTAAAGGCGGAACTCCGAACAAAGAAGCCCTTGCCACAAAACATGGCCACGCCCCGCCGCCACTCTTCCGTTGCCGCCGGCTCAATTTCATGACAAAAAGGGCACCGGTCCCCTAAGGCGGTCATGGATATTCGAGGACAAGGGGCTCCCCGGCCCAAGGGCCGGGGCTAAACTGGATCGGACAAATGGCGGTGGGAAATCAATATTCGCTACAAATTGCCGCCGGCGGAAACAATCCTATGATAAATCCCTCTTGCGTCCCTTTACGGAGTTCTTCATGCCGGCAGTCAAACGTCCCCTCGTCGCCGCTCTCCTCACCCTTGTCACGTCCCTCGCAGCCACAACCGCCCGTGCGGCAGATGATGTCGGCATCTCCTGGGAGACCGAAGCGCTACCGAACGGCCTGAAGGTGATTTACGCCCCGATGCCGTCCTCGCCGGTCACGCAGGTGCGTGTGGATTACCACGTCGGCTCGCGCGACGAACAACCGGACCGCCAGGGATTCGCCCACATGTTCGAACACATGATGTTCCGCGGCTCGGCGCACGTGGTGCCGCAGCAGCACATGAAGATGGTCGGCTCCGTGGGCGGCTACTGCAACGCCTTCACCGCGTTCGATAAAACCGAATACCACGACACGCTGCCGTCCTCGTACGCGAACATGGCTCTGTGGCTGGAAGCGGACCGCATGTCGAGCTTCAAGGTCTCGCCGCAAATCTTCCACACCGAGCGTCTGGTGGTGGCTGAGGAATGGCGGATGCGGCAGAACCAGCCGTACGGCACGATGTGGGACACGCTTTTTGCGCAAGTCTATAAAGAGGCCCCCTACCACTGGACGCCGATCGGCAACATGCAGCACTTGCAGGCCGCCCAGACGTCCGAGTTGCAGGCCTTCTTCAACAAGTATTACGTTCCGAGCAACGCGGTGCTGGTGATCGCGGGGAAGATGGACGTGGCGGAGACCAAGGAGGCGGTGCACAAATACTTCGGGTGGATTCCGCAGGGCGCGGAACTCGACCGCCACGTCGTCAAGGAACCGGAGCAGACCGAACCGCGGCGGGAAGAAGTGAAGATGCGGGTCCCGCTTCCGCGCCTGGTGATCACATACCCGATGCCGCCGCTGGTCTCGGACGACCAGGATGCGCTGGGACTTCTGATGACGATCCTCGGCGACGGTCGATCGTCGCGCCTGTCGCGTGTGCTGGTGACCAATGCGGATCCGCTTTGCATCTCGGCCGAGTCGATGGCCGAGCCGCTGGAGGACGGGGGCATCATGGGCGTGGAGGCGACGCTTATGCAGGGCAAAGATCCGGCGGCGGTGGAGAAGGTCATGCTCGAGCAGATCAAGCAGATCACGGACAACCCGGTGACGCCTGAGGAACTCGAGAAGGCCAAGCAGCAGGAACGGCTCGCGCTCGCCACGCGGTGGGAAACCCCGGACTCCACGGCGACGATTCTGGGCGACGAAATGATGATGCGCGGCAACCTGGAGCACGTGAAGACCGAGCGAGCCCGCATGGAGGCCCTCACGGCCGCGGACCTCCAACGTGTCGCAAGGAAGTATTTTGTGGCCACGAAGACGAGCACGCTGACGATCGTTCCGGGCAAGCCGACGCCGGCGGCGACGCAGGCGGCGGCCTCGCAGGCGGCGACGGAGCCCGTGGCGCAGGCGGCGCCGCGTAAAGTTGACTTTCCCGCCGATTATCCGACCAGGGCGCCGATGTCGGGCACGATCCCGCACGCCACGTTTGAGAAGGGGGTTGAGAAGAACATTGATGGCGTCCGCGTGATCGTGATGGAAGATCACCGTATTCCGATCGTCAACTGGTCGCTGACGACGCGGATGGGTTCGCATGCTGAACCTGTCGGGAAGGAAGGGCTCGCCGGGCTTACCGCGGGGATGGTTCGCCGCGGACCGGCAGGAAAGACCTACGACGAGTTCAACGAAGAGCTGGAATCTCGCGGCATCTCGATCGAAGTCTCCGATGGCGGCGACATTACGACGATCAACGGTTCGAGCCTGAAGGAACAGCTCCCCTACGGTCTCGACGCCACGCGGTCTCTGCTTCAGAAGCCCGCGTTTGACCCCGCGCAGTTCGAGAACCTCAAGCACGAGTCGCTCGACCACCTGCGTCTGGCGCTCAACACGCCGACCAAGCTCGCCAGCCGCGAGTTTGCACACGCCATGTACGGTGATTCGCCGCTCGGCCGCAGGGACACGATTGAAAGCCTTACCGCCATTACTCTCGACGATGTGAAGAAATTCTACAACGACGTGTATTCCTCGAAGGACGCGATCCTGATGATCGCGGGGGACGTCACCGTGGAAGAAGGGCAGAAGGCGGCGGAGACGCTGCTTGCGGAATCCCGTTCGAACGATCTGCCGAAAGTCGAATACCACCTTCCGGCCGCGCCGGACAAGCGGCGTGTGCTTCTGGTGGATTTCCCGCCGTCGAAGCAGAGCACGATCCAGCTCGGGGAGCCTTCTTTTACCATTGCCAGCGACGAGAAATTCGCGGGCACGCTTGCGGGGCAGTTGCTCTCGGCGGGGATTGACTCGCGGCTTGGCAAGTACGTGCGTGCGGAAAAGGGCTATGTATACGGCATCAGCGCCATGTTTGAGCCCGGACGCCAGGCGGGCGATTTCAACGGCAGCACGGGCACGAAGTTTGAGACGACTGCCGACACAGTCGAAGCCATGTTCAAGGTCTTCGACGACATGAAAACGGCTCCGGTGCCGGAAGATGAACTGAATGAAGCGAAGAAGCGCATCGCGGGGCAGATGCTGATGAGCATGCAGACGATCCAGCAGCAGGCCTCGCGGCGCGCGACTGCGATCCTCAACGGCTACCCGATCGACTATTACGATGTCTACCCGGAGCGCATCAGCAAGGTGACCGCCGACGACGTCAAGACGGTGATGAGCACGTATGCGGACGAGAACAAGATGACGATTGTCGTCGTTGCGCCGGCGAGCGCGGTGAAGTCGCAGCTTGAAAAGGTCGGCGATGTGACGGTGATTACGAGCGGTTCGCAGGAGTAAGGTCAATTGTCCGTGATCCGTGGTTCGTGGTCCGTGGTCCGTGAGAAAAGCACGGTACGCGGATCGCGGATCACGGATCAGGATCGATCATTCACGATTCGATGTCGATGTTCCTTTCCCGCGCAGGCATCCCTCGCTACCATACGCCACGATCATTCGTTCTTTCCGCCGGACACCCATGCCTTCCCGCAAGCGCACCGACTGGCTCGAAATCGGCTCAGGCAAGAGCTACCTCCACCGCGTGCACCGGCCGCTGCAGTGCCTGATTTTCATCATGCCGCTGCTGCTGGTTTACCAGATCGCCTCGGCGTTGCACCCGTGGACGTCGGAGCAGGCGGCCAATGGCGTCACGTACAGCCCGCACGTCGTCGCGTTTGTTCTGATGCTCAAGTTTTTCGCGTTGTTCGGCGCCGTCGGCAACATTTTGCCGCCGCTGGCGGTCGTTGCGATCCTTGTATTCTGGCACCTCGCCCGCAAAGACCAGTGGGAGTTCAACCCGAAGTTGTATATGGGGATGTTCGGCGAATCGATTTTGTGGGCGCTTCCCATTTTTGTCATAGGGCTTGCCGTTACGCGGCACGCCGCACCGGGTTTCGCGTCCCTGCAGGCGGCCGGATCGCAGTCGCCGCCGCTCGCCGCCGCTGGTGAACTCCCGTGGCAGACGGAAGCGGTGCTCTCCATCGGCGCCGGGATCTACGAGGAACTCCTCTTCCGCCTGGTCGCGATCATCATCCTCAACATCATCCTCGTCGACATCTTCGACCTGAAAGCCTCGACAGCGATCCCGATCATTATCCTCACCTCGGCGATCCTCTTTGCCGCGTATCACTACCTGGGCGCGGAGCACTTCAATCCGGCGACGTTTGCGTTTCGCTCGGCGATGGGGGTGTATCTGGCGGGGATTTTCATCTATCGCGGGTTCGGGATCGCGGTGGGGACGCACACGACGTACGATCTGATCGTCGTGGCGTTCACGCATCTGCACTGAAAAACATCGGCGGCGGCATCGCGGGAATGTGGGTTCACGCCCGGAGCGCGGCGGCAAATTTCCCGCCGAGCAACTTCACGACGGTTGCCACCTGCGGGTCGACTTCTTCGCTCGTGAGCGTGCGCGCCGGATCGCGAAACTCAAGCTTCAGCGTGAGGGATTTTTTTCCGTCGCCGAGTTGCCTGTTGCGGAAGGTCGTCACAAAATTGACCGAAGCCAGTGACGGCAGATTTGCGCCGACGACCGCCGCCTCCACCTCCACCCAGCGCACGGTTTCATCGACGACGATGGAGAGATCGCGCTCGACGCCGGGGAAGCGTGGGACGGGGTTGGCGCGACGCACGGGTTGGAAGACGTTCACCAGCGCGTCCCAATCGAGTTCCACACCGGCCACGGCGTGCCGGAGGTCGTACTTGCGTTGCATTTCCGGCGTGAACAACCCGACCCAGCCGATGACAGTTTTGGCTCCGCCGATCTCGAGCAGCACGTTTCCCGACGCTCCCTGCACAAAGAACGGATAATCCTGGGGTTCGACGCGCACGCGAGCCTTGGAATTCAGGCGGTCGACGATAAGCGCCGCGAGGCCGGTTAGGGAGGAAAGTTCCCCCGCCACGGCCGCAATCACGCGCTGCACGGTCGGCGGATTCTTGAGCGGATCGCCGCGCTGCTGAAAAATCTCAGCCTTTTCGCAGAGGGCGGCATCGGCGACTCCCACGTTTTGATTCGTGCGCCGCACCATGAGGAGGCTCGGCAAAAGGCTCGAGCGCAGCACGTCCGACTTCCACCCCGCGTGCTGCGGATGAATGAGCGTCGCGCCGGGACTCACAAACGGGGCGGAATCCGCCTCCGGGACAAACGTCACGGTCACCGCTTCGCTGAACCCCGCCTCCACGAGTGCGTTCATGATCACCCGCCCCGCCTTCTCGGCCGCCGGTTCGGGACGCACGGGATGGGTCACGCGGTCCAGTGTGGGGACATGCTGAAACCCGTGTACCCGGGCGACTTCTTCGATCAAATCGATTTCCCGCTCCACATCGAGCCGATGCGGGGGGATGCGGGTGTAGAGCACATCTTTTTCCGTTTCCGGCTGATCATCCACCCATGGGTCGAAACCGAGCGCTGCCAGAATCCCTTCCGCCCGGTCCGGCGCCACGGGTACGCCCATGATTTCCTCGTATCGCTTGAAGCGCATTCCCACCTGCTTCGACTTCACGCTTGCATCGCCGACGGTCACCACGCCCGGAGCGATCCCCCCCCCGCTCCCACCGGCGACCTGCACGATCAACTGTGCTGCCCGTTTGCCGGCCAGTTCGGCCATCGTCGGGTCGATGCCGCGTTCGAAGCGATAGGAAGAATCGGACTTGAGGCCGAGGGTGCGGGAGGTGGTGCGGATCGTCAGCGGCTCGAACCGTGCGGATTCGAGGAGGACGGTCGTGGTTCTCTCCGTCACTTCCGTCGCCTTTCCGCCCATGACGCCGGCGATCGCGACGGGGTTTTGAGCGTCGGCGATGACGAGCATGGAGGGATCGAGCGGGTATTCCTTGCCATCGATGGCGACCATCTTTTCGCCTTTGTTCGCCCGTCGCACGACGATGCGTTTTTCGGCGAGGAGGTCGTAATCGAAGGCGTGCAGCGGCTGGCCGAGTTCCATGAGGACGTAGTTGGTCACGTCGACGACGTTGTTGATGGAGCGCAGGCCGATGGACTCGAGGCGTTTGACGAGCCAGTCGGGCGAGGGCCCGACCTTCACACCGCGGATGATGCGGGCGGAATAATACGGGCATCCGGTCGTATCGCTCACTTCGACGCGGGTGGTCGAGGAGGCGGGGTCGCCGGATTCGGTGATGGCGACCCTGGGCAAGGAGAAGTTGCCGCCGGTGAGCGCGGAGAGTTCGCGGGCGAGACCGACGTGCGAGAAGCAGTCGGTGCGATTGCTGGTGACTTCGACGTCGAGAACCTTAGTGGGCCCCTTGGCGCCGTCAGCATCCTCGATGGACTCCACGGGCAGCCCCGCATTCATGAGAGCATCGGCGGCACGCGCGGCATCGGGCGTGGGGGAGAGGTAGTCAGCAATCCAATCAAGGGCAATTTTCATTTTCGGTTCCGATCAAGGGACAGAACGGAAAAAGTAATGCATCGGCGCAGCCCCCACAAGCGCACGCCCGGAGTTCCGCGATCGGGCGGTTTGCACCGCTCAGTATTTGAGGGAGTGTGCAGGATGAGTTCACGATTCCATAAACAGCGCCGGCGCTACCGAGAAGTGCCCCCCAAGAATCTTCGCCTGCTCCCACGTCAGATGCCGGTCGCCCTTCAGGAGCTTCGACCCCATGCTCGGATGTACCCCCAGCAGCCTCCCCAGATCCGACGCCGACATCCCGGCCTGCTCCGTCACGTGCCGCAGCATCGCCAACCCCGAAAGTTTGGCCAGATCGATGGCGTGCTGCCTGGCCTCGTACGCCTCCACAAGCTCGACCAGCGTCTCAAGATAATTCGCCTGCCCGCGCGAATGCCGTGGAATCTGCATCAGCCGGTCGATCATTTCCACCGTGTTCTGATGATGAACATCATCGCGGATTGCCATGGGAGGCATCAGCCGCACCAGTTCCTCGAAGGATGCCGGAAGGCTCTTTGCTCTCGCTTGTTTAGTTCTCGTCGCCATGACCGCTACTCCTTCCATCGGCCCGTGTCGTACTCTCGATGCGTGAGCACGCCACGGATATTAATCAGTTGCCAATCGTATCGAATGCGAACAACAAGCCGACACTTATTTCCGCAGACATTAAACACCGTCAGCACGCCGCTCCGTTTGGTCGCCACCCCGTCTGCGTGGGTATAAATGCGGCGAATCTCGTTGAGATTCCGCCATCGCGCCGCCAGCGCCGTCTTGAACCACGCCCGCAGCGGCTCTTCCGCGTCCGGATGAAGCTCCCAGAAGTCCTGCAGAACCTTTTGGCTGATCACCCGCATGTTTAGACATTTTGTCTAAGCGCCTGCGCGAAGTCAATTCTCAATGTTGATTTCCCTGCCGCCAGCGTTCAGCTTTGCCACGACAACGTCCGCTTCACCCACGCACAGGAGCCCCGATGGCCACGGTTACTCAGGGCCCGACATCATTATCATCAACGCGATGTTCCTCGCCTTGGTCAGGCTCGCTCCTGTGCGACGGAAACATGAGAATAGAGAAGATCAATAAACTCGTCTGGCATTGGCAGACTCCCCGGCCCAAGGGCCGGGGCTAAACAGGGGGGGGCTTTCGCTCTGGGCTGTCTGTGCCTTGTATGGTTTAATAACACCATGACACACGCGTTCCTCCGTTGCATGCTCCCGGTGCTTCTTCTCGCCACGCTCGCCCGCGCTGCCGATCGCCCACCCGACCCAGCCATCCAGCAAATCGTCACCCAATTACGCCAATACGGCCTCGCCCCCCCCCCTCCCGCCACCGACCACGGCGACCGCCCCCCCCGCTTCCTCGAAGACATCGAACTGCCTAAAACCTCCATCTCCGAGGCCGCGCGCCTCCTCAACTCCCAGCGCCCCGACGGCTCCTGGCCGGACATCGACTACCCATCGGCCGCCCGCTCGTCCTGGCCCGCCTTCGACCACCTGACGCGTCTGCTCGCCCTCACGGTGTACGCCCGCAGCCCGCAGACTCCTGGCGAGCAATCCACCCGCGCCCTCGCCGCCGCCCATGCCGCTCTCGATTTCTGGGGCAAGAACGATTTCAAGTGCCCGAACTGGTGGTACAACAACATCGGCGTGCCCAAAATCCTCGGCGCCATCGCGCTCCTGCTCGACAAAGACCTCACTCCGCTCGAACACGACTACATCGCCGACGTCGTGATGCCGCGCTCCAGGCTCGGGGCCATGACCGGGCAGAACAAAGTGTGGATCGCCGGCAACAACGTCATGCTCGCCGCCCTTACCAACGACGTCCCCCTCATGCGCCGCGCCACCGCCACCATCGCCGACGAAATCGCCATCGCCAAAATTCAGCTCGGCATCCCCGACGAGGGCATCCAGCCCGACTACTCCTTCCACCAGCACGGCCCGCAAGAACAGTTTGGCAACTATGGCCTCGCCTTCGCCACCGACATCACCCGCTGGGCCATCATTCTCCGCAACACGCGCTACGCCTTCTCCGAAGACAAAATCGACATCCTCCGCCACTACCTCCTCGACGGGCTCAACTGGACGTGCTGGAAGGGGGAGATGGACATCTCCGCCTGCGGGCGGGAGCTTTTCCCCGATTCGCCGCGCACCAAGGCCAACACCGTCGCGGCCATCATGCAATCCATGTCGCTTGTCGACACCGTGCACGCCAGGGATTACACGGCATTTGTCGACCGCAATCTGCATGCGTCCCCCGACGCTGCAAATGATCTTCACGGCACGCGCTACTTCTACAAATCCGACTACCTCATCGAACGCTCCGCCCCGCCCCTCGATCTGATGTCCACGCTGAAAATGCACTCCAACCGCATCATCGGCGGCGAAACCGTCAACTCCGAAAATCTCGCCGGCAACCACCTCGCCGACGGCGCCACGTTCTTCTACCGAAGCGGCGACGAATATGCCGACATTTTCCCTGTGTGGAACTGGCGGATGATCCCCGGCACCACGTCGCTGCTTGATGAGTCGCCGCTCTCGTGGGTGAAAACGAAATCGAAGAATCCCAATGATGAAGTGATCACCGACGCGCCGAAGCCCACCGCCACCCGCCCCGTCGACATCGGCCTGCCGCCACTCCCCATCTCCAAATACACCAGACCCACCGGTCCCGCGTTCGTCGGCGGCGCCTGCGACGGCCAGCACGCCGCCATCGCCATGGACTTCAATCGCGACGGCCTGACCGCGCACAAAGCATATTTTTATTCGCGTGGAATCACCCTCTGCCTGGGCGCCGCCATCAACTCCTCCTCCGAAGCCGTCGCCCTCACCACCATTAACCAGTGCCTCCTCCACGGCGACATCCGCCTCAACGAAACCACACTCCACGCTCCCACCGATTTCACCGGCACCGCCAAAACCGTCGAACACGACGGCCTCCTCTATTACTTCCCCACGCCCATCGAATTCAACCTCCACGCCGGCCCGACCACCGGCACCTGGAAATCCGTCTACGACACCCCCAGCACGCCCGCGGCCGACGTCACCAAGGATCTCTTCACGCTCGCGATCTTCCACGGCATCAAACCCAAGGACGCCTACTACGCCTACGCCGTCTGCCCCGCCACCAATCTCCCCACGCTCAAACTCCTCCCCGAAAACCGCATGACCGTTCTGTCCAACACCGCCGCGCTCCAAGCCGCCCAAATAGACGACGCCGTCGCCATTGTCTTCTGGACCCCCGGCGCCTTTACGACCCACACTCACACCATTCAAGTCGATCACCCCTGCGCCGTTCTTTTTACGCTCAAAGACGAAGAGCCGCACCTCGTCCTGGCCGACCCGACGCAATCCCTCGCCGACATTACTCTCGAACTCGACGGCCACGCCCACACACTCCACCTCCCCGCCGACCAACTCGCGGGAAGCACGGTGGACGTGGCATGGGGGTCCCGCCCATGATGGGCCGCAGCCCATTCCGCCCCCTCACCGCCTGCTCACCCGCTGCCAATCCGGCGGCCGATCCAAAATCTGTTTCCCCGAGATCCGCGCCACCAACTCCACGATCGTCTCCGTAGTCAGATGAATAATCCCGCCCGAAATCATCAGCACACAAAACGCCGGCAGATCAAACCACGCCATCTCCCTGTCCCGCCGCAGCAACTTGAAATAGAGCATCGCCACGCCCACCCCCACCCACGGCACCACCATCACCGCCACCACCCCGCCGACAATCGCGCCGACCAGCACAACGACTGGAATAACCATCTCGTTCTCCTGCCGCCCAGAGAACTGCTCCGACCTTTCGCGTATTTTCCAATTTGCGTTCCGCCCCTGTCAATGAAAATCCCAATTTACTCCTCCACTCGGCGTCCCTCCGTGTAGCGCCGGTCTAACGGACCGCCGCGCCCGGCGTGGAATGGCATCCGGCGAACAAGATCGCCTCCGCTCACCGCAAAGTAAACTCAATACGCTTACCCAGCAGTTGCGCGACTTTGGCCATCGTGTTCAGTGTAATCGACGTGTTCTCCGGATCGAGCAGCCGATCCACCCCGGTCCGACTGGTCTTCAAACGCTTCGCAATTTCAGCCTTGGTAAGCTTGCGATCGGTCATTGCCCGTTCAAGCTCGTGGGCGATCTTGAACTTGATCGCCGAAGCGCGGCATTCTTCCAGAATGCCCTCTTCCGCAAGAAAATCGTCAAACTTCGAACCTATATGTTTTTGCTTCACAGAACTACCTCACCTGATTCATCCGCTTGATCGCCAGTTCGAGTTCCTGCTTCGGCGTCTTTTGCGTCTTCTTGATAAAGCCGTGAAGCCGCACCATCGTTTGGCCTTCGACGTAGAAAATTACCCGCGCAATTCGATCCTCAAGCCGCGACCTGACTTCCCACAGTCCCGTTCCCATGCCGCCCACCATCGGCTTCCCTATCGGCCAGCAATATTGCACTTTCAGAATATCGTCTCCGATGATTTTCCGCTCGCTCTTCGGGAGCGAAAGCAGCCAGTCCCGAACGGGCTCATTGCCGCTGCTTGTCTTGAAGAACACGGCGTCGAGATTTCGTTCGGGTTGCCCCATCGTATGTACCAAAATTTGTGCACGATGTCAATTGGCGTGGGCGAATTATCGCCAGGCACGAGGTCTATCGGCACAACTCTGTCGAGACCTCACGCCGCTCCCCCTCTTCGCCGATAACATCCTTATGACCACCAAAACCAAAATCGCCATCATCGGCTGCGGCAACATCTCCTCCATCTACATCCAGAACGCCTACCGCATCCCCTCCCTCGAACTCCTCGCCCTCGCTGATCTCGATCCCGCGCGCCCCCTCGCCAAAATCGAAGAAATCAAGTCTAAGTGGCGCGAGTGGAACCTCCCCAGCGAACCCAAACTCCCGCGCCCCCTCACCGTTGAACAACTCCTCGCCGACCCCCACATCCAACTCGTCATCAACCTCACCATCCCCAAGGCCCACGCCGAAGTCGCCCTCCAGTGCCTCCACGCCGGCAAACACACTTATCACGAAAAGCCCTTCGCCCTCTCACGCACCGAAGGCCAGAAAATCCTCGACACCGCCAAACAAAAAAAACTCACCGTCGGCTGCGCCCCAGACACCTTCCTCGGCGCCGGCATCCAGACCGCCCGCAAAATCATTGACGACGGACTCATCGGTGAACCCGTCGCCTGCTCCGCCTTCATGACCTGCCCCGGCCACGAATGGTGGCACCCCGACCCCGAGTTCTACTACCAGCCCGGCGGCGGCCCCATGTTCGACATGGGACCCTACTACCTCACGACCCTCGTCAACCTCCTCGGCCCCATCGCCCGCATCACCGGCTTCGCCCGCGCCACGCGACCCACGCGCACCATCACCTCCCAAAAAAAGAATGGCACCCTCATCCCCGTGGAAACACCCACCCACATTGCATCGACGCTCCAATTCCGCAACGGTGCCATCGGCACCATGATCATGTCTTTTGACGTCTTCGGTGCGAATCTTCCACGTATCGAAATTTATGGATCAAAAGGCTCGCTCTCCGTACCCGACCCCAACCGTTTCGACGGCGACGTGAGAATGAAAATTGGCCGCGGCGACTGGGAAACTGTCCTTCTCACATATGGGAACAGGCGGGACATGAGGGGGATCGGGGCCGCCGAGACTGGGATCGCCGCTCAAAGAGGGGCCATTCCCCGCCCCGCCGCCGCCCTGGGCTACCATGTTCTCGAGGTGATGGAAGCCTCCCTCGAAACCGCCCGCACCGGGAAGAGTATCGAGATCCTCTCCACCGTCGATCGCCCCGCCCCCCTGCCCCCCGGCCTGGATGACGGCGTAATACCTTAAATGTGGCGCAATCAGTCACAACGCTTCCACATCACTCCAGGGCCCTGAATAACCGCCTGAAATCCAAAGGCTTAGGAATAGAAGTCGCCTCCGGCCCAAACTGGGTCAGATCAACCGGCCCCAACTGCCCCGACATAAACACAATTCTTACAAGTGGAAGTAGATGCTTGAGATACACTGCAAACGCATCCCCCGGTAATCCCGGCAACCACACGTCCAACAGCGCCACATCGGGCGTAAACGTCTTCAGCGACTCCTTCGCCTCCTCCGCACTCCAGACCGCAATCACCTCATGTCCAAGCCCACGCAAAAGATTAGCCAGTGACTCTCGCGAAACCCGGTCATCCTCGACCAATAGAACACGTCTTGCCATTTCCAGTAGTACCTTTCAGCTTTCGACGGTGACACAATATGCAAAGCTGATGCCCAAAAACTCAGCAGAACCGCCCCAAATGAGGGCATTCTTACCCACCCCGATCCCGCATCCCACTTGACGCATCCCCATCTTGCTTTGAGCCGAACCGACCAGGTTGCGGATCTGCAGGTGATTGAGAAGAAGGTCGACGCCAACGGCCTGCCGATCATGGGCGCCACGCCCGGATTGAGCACGCGTTACGTCGGTCTGACGGGTTCGCAGATCCTCATCAAGATGCTCGCCGAGTACGGGGTGACAGATGCCTTCGGCTATCCCGGCGGGGCGATTCTCCCGACTTTCGACACCCTCTACGACGCCAAGATCAACTTCGTCCTCGTCCGCCACGAACAAGGCGCCGGCCAACGCGCAATGCAAGCAGCGATTCGCGGAGAGCGGTCACACCATAACCCCCCCACATGCTCCACCTGGAAATGCCCCCCGCTGCCAGGCCGGTCTTTCGGCCTCCCCAGCAAAGTTGAATCGGGAGATTGCTAGACCTGCGTGGTAATGAACGCCGGCGCGCTAGGGAGCACGCCAGCAAGAATGGTTCTTGTTCTCAGAAAGAACTCGCCACCGGCGATTTCTTCAAGGCTTTAAGTCAAACTCATGAAGTTTCGTCGTCGCCGTCCCGTAATTCCCGAGATGATAAACGGCCGCGCCGACGGGTGAGAAAGTGAACGACTCAAACGGCTCGGCGGCCATCTTGTCGAGATACTCCCGGGTGGCGAGGCCGGTGGTCACGTGCGGCATGAAATGCTCGCCGGAATGCTCGGGCACAAACACTTCCACGTATTCAATCAAGCCCGGCACAATGGCACCCTCGGACGGCGGAACGAACGCCGCTGCGGTTCCGTTTTTCACCACGAACGGAGTCACCGCGTCAATCACCGCCTGTTGCAACTTGAGCAATTCCGGCGTCGGCTTGATGACAATCCCCTGCAGGCCCAGCGGTCCATCCGGGATGTAGTAAAACTTGTACGCCTCCAGCTTCAATCCCGTCACATTGGAGCTCGCCAGAACTTTGCCGACGGCGGCATAAACCTTGTCGAGATCCGCCGTGTGGACATAACGCTGGGCCATTGTCACGTGCGGACGGTGGGAAGCGTCCAGCGCAAAGCCCTTGGGAAAGTCCTTGCGCAGCAGGTCGTTGATGGCCCCCGCGCGATCGAGCATGGTGGCGTCAGGCTGCAGCAGGATATCGATGGCGATGACGTCATTCTGATCCGCACCCGTGGCTGCCGGCTGCGCGGTGGCGCCACGGGTTCCGAGCGCGAGCAGCACCAGCGCACATTTGAGCAATCCCTTAAGCCAGAGATGATTTGTCGTGTTCTTTTTCATACTCGTCGTCTCCTCGTTTATGGCTGCTCCGATATTGTTTTCTTGCAGGCTCGCTTTGCCGCTTCAGTTGCTCAGCGGTCACTTCTCGAACGCAAAAACCTTTTTCCAGTCGTTCTTCATGCTGACGACGATCCAGCCATCCTTCTGCGCCTGATCGTCCAGCTCGGGTGGGAAAGCGCCGAGCTTGGTGTCCGGCAGTCCGCGCGCCGGGCCGTAGGCGTATTCTCGTTGCGCATCGTCGTGCAAAACCAGCAGCTCAAACCTCGCGCCCGCGCCGGCCTGTGTGTATTCCAGCATCTCTTTGTCGCCGCTCGAGTTCCCAAACGCCGCGATCGGCCGGCGGCCAATGAACTGGTTGATCGATATCGCCTTGCCGTCTTTGTCATCGTTGAAATTCAATTCCGGCAGGCGCACGAGGACGGGCTTGCCATCCCGCATCTCAAACTTCGTCTTGATGCTGCTGCCGATCACCTGCTCGGGCGGAATGCCGTACGCCTTCTCCATCCACGGCCGCATGAACTCAATCCCACCGCCGGAGACGACGTAAGTCTTGAAGCCGTTGGCGCGCAGATAGGCGAGGACCTCGATCATCGGCTGATACACGCACTCGGTGAACGGCCTGTTGAATCTTGGGTGTTTTGCCGTCGCGATCCAATCCTTCACAATCTGCTCGAACTCCGTCGTCGTCATCCCCGCATGCGTGGCCATGAGAAGCTCGACAAGCCCGCGTTCACCGCTGGCCATCGCCCCCTTCATGTCCCCCTTGAGTATCGAAGCAAACGGCTCCTTCTCCTTCCACTCCGGATGCTCCGGAGCCAACGCTCTCACACGATCCAGCGCGAAGAACAACTGAACCGGAATCGGCTGCTCGCACCAGAGCGTGCCGTCGTTGTCGAACGTGGCGATGCGTTCCGCAGGCGGCACAAAATCCTTGCTACCTGCGTCCGTCGTCGTCTGAACGAATTTCTCGATGGCCTGTTTGGCCGGACCCTCATTCCATGAGGACAACGGGTCGTCGGCACGAGCGATGTTGGACGTGAACGCCACCACCCCAAGAAGTAAGACGGCGACGAGGTTCCCTTTGCGTTTAGCATTCATGTTTTTTTCTTTCAATGATTGCTTAAACTGAGTTCCACGCATTCCATTAATGAAATCCGGGACGGGCTCATCCAATCAACCCCGTCCCGTCGGAAGGCCGCAATACCGCGTGTTCTAGCATCCCTTTGGATGACAGCCGGCGCCACTCGTAGAATTCCTCGTTTTGCGTTGGAAGAACTACTAGTTGCGGCCCTCGCAATGACCCGCTGTTGAAGTGACAGTCGTGAAGAGGTCCCGCACTTACTCCACTGCCAATTCCCAAAATGTTGCGCCATCATATTTTACGATCGATTACCTACCATTCCTATCGGAGAAGGGGGGAGATTGCCAATGACGTACCCACGCTTGGCCATCTCCCCCCCCCTTCCGCTCCTACCACCCAATCCCCATCTTGCTTCCAACCGATAAACCGCTATGCTGGATCGACCTTTTCACGGGAAAGACCCCGTCTTTTCCCTGAAGACTTGCTCGCAAGTTCACGGCGGCGCCGCTGGGCGTGGGTGTTATCCGGAGTGTTCCGGACGCTCGCTACCCCATCAGACGCAGCCGAAGATGTGAGGATCATATGACCACCGTTCAGTCCCCCACCGGGGCCAAGGCGGCTGCATCGACGCCCCCAGGCCAAGTCCCCCCCCCCCACCCCCCTTACAAGAACCCCATCCCCGCCATCCGCACCGACCAGGTCGCGGATCTGCAGGTGATTGAGAAGAAGGTCGACGCCAACGGCCTGCCGATCATGGGCGCCACGCCCGGATTGAGCACGCGTTACGTCGGTCTGACGGGTTCGCAGATCCTCATCAAGATGCTCGCCG